>ODAI010289156.1_pt1 | contig 10762 bp, 9 predicted proteins | sample 1539321 | NCBI WGS metagenome assembly ODAI01 (sample SAMN02144231, study PRJEB22623) | gut metagenome | biome: sheep rumen | host: Ovis aries | place: New Zealand | reverse complement strand
TTGCTTCCTCCTCCGTAGGCTCGCCAACCATCACGGGCTGAAATCTTCTTTCAAGAGCGGCGTCCTTCTCGATGTTCTTACGGTACTCGTCAATTGTTGTTGCGCCGATAACCTGAAGCTCGCCCCTTGCAAGCGAGGGCTTCAGAATATTGGCGGCGTCCGTTGCGCCCTCAGCAGCGCCGGCGCCCATAATTGTATGCACCTCGTCGATAAAGAGGATTACATCCTTTGCCTCGACTACCTCGTCCATAGCCTTCTTAATTCTCTCCTCGAAATCGCCCCTGTACTTTGTACCGGCTACCATCGAGGTTAAATCAAGAGCAACAATTTTCTTGCCTGCAAGAAGCTCGGGCACCTCGTTTCTGACAATTTTAAGAGCAAGTCCCTCTGCAATCGCAGTTTTACCTACGCCGGGCTCACCGATTAAGCAGGGGTTATTCTTTGTCCTTCTTGAAAGAATCTGAATAACTCTTTCTATCTCCTTCTCCCTGCCGATTACAGGGTCAATTTTACCCATCTTAGCAAGAGCCGTTAAGTCCTTGCCGAACTCGTCAAGAGTCGGGGTTTTTGAGTCGGGATTCTTACCCCTGCGCTGTGATGAGCCATGCTCCCTTTCAGCCGCAAGGTCGGTTACAATATCCTCGATGAACTGATATGCGTCGATGCCGTTTTCACTTAAGTATCTTACGGCATAGGAGTCGCTTTCCTCAAGCACGGCAAGCAAAATATGCTCAGTGTCTACAAAGGATATTCTGAGCTTTCTTGCAATCTGAAACGCCATATCAAGTATTCGCTTACATCTCGGACTGAAATTATCGGGCGAAAGCTTTGTCGGCGTACCTGCGCCTACATTCTCCCTGATAAACTGCTCAGCCGAATTGTAGGTAACTCCCCTGTCGGTAAGCATCTGTGAAGCAAGCGTATCGGTATTTGTGAGAAGTCCCAAAAGGATATGCTCGCTGCCTATATAATTGTGGCCGAGGTTTTCAGCAGCATTGATAGCGCTGTTTACCGCCTCGTTTGCATTTTTTGTGAAATAGTTAAACTTGTACATAGTGAATCCTCCTTTGCTGTAAGCAGAAAGACGGTATCACTAATCGGATATCATACTTTCCTTACTTACAATCTGTTTGCAGACAGCGTTGAGGTTATCAATCGCCGACTGCTCCGTAATTCCGAGAGTTATGCTGTTTTCAAGCTCGTAAAAATCGCTTGAAGTATCAAACAGCGGTTTCATACCGAAGCCGAGCTTTTTCACCATAGCGGTGAGCGCGCCGAGCGCACCCCTGCTCTTGAGCTTCGGAAGCTTAAGTATAAGCGCCGCAGTCATTCCCGTGCCGAGAAGCGCAGGATTTGCCGTCAGGAAACCAAGCCTTTTATCAAAGGCTATTTTAAGACTGTCAATAAACACATTATCAAGCTTATCCGCAAGCTTGTAAAGCTCCGTCAAACAGCTTCCCGTTCCCATAACGGTTATCTTAATATGCTCCTTTTCACACAGCATTATGCTGATGCTTTCATCCCTTGAAAGAAGGAGGCAGGAATAGCTTTCGCTCTGCGCCATATCGGGTGAGATTATACCTCTTTGCACCATTGAAAGCTTTTCAGCAGAGCTTACCGAGGTCATCTCAAGCATATCAAACTCGCCCGCATATTTTGAATTCTGCAGGGCGGCAAATATCTTTTTACAGACGCTTTTCCTGCCCTCCTCGCTCAGACGCGAGGGAAAAGGCACTCCTGCAAGATTTCTTGATAAAGTTATTTTTGACGCAAGGACCGTGCCCTCCTGCGACGCGCTGTACCACTTATCCATTGTTCTCCTCCAGCTCGTTAATTTTATCTCTGAGAACCGCCGCGTCCTCAAATCTCTGTTCCCTGATTGCATTTTCAAGGTCAGACCTGAGCGAGTCAAGCTCGCTTACGCTCTCGGGCTCAGAAGCTTTTTCATCATTCTTTTCCTCGGTGTAGGAAATGAATTTACCGATATGTTTTGCGTTGCCGTGAAGCTTATTGACAGAAGGCTCCAGCTTATCCGCAAATTTGTCATAACAATCGCTGCAGCCCGCCTGACCGCTTCTTACAATATCGTTAAAAGACGAGCCGCAGGTATTGCATCTGTCAACGCCTGCAATGGCGTTTCTTGCACCTGCGCCGAGGAAGTTTCCGAGAAAGCTGTCGCCGAAGAATTCTTCCATACTCGGCATACGGAATTCCTGCATAACACCAAGCTTCTCTGCACATTCGGAGCAGAGGTGCATCTCCTCCTTAACGCCGTTAATATTTCTTTTGATATGAGTTGTTGCTTCATTCATACCGCAATGTGTACATTTCATAATAATTACCTCCAAAGTTAAAACTCTCTGCTACTCGGCAATTACCAGCAGCATCTGCTTAAGCTGGCTTGCTCTGACAGCATCTTTCAAATCATTCGGCAGACCCTTATAATTACTGTCGGAAATCACCGACATCATTAGCTTTGCCGCCTTTTCGCTGATGACATTCTGTATATGCAGATTATAGATATGCGAGCGTGCGGTTTTCTCATCAATAGAGTTTCCCACCGCGCTAATCAGCGAAGTAAGCGCGTCGTCCCTGCTTGCCGCACGGGTTATGAGGATATAGCCTCCGCCGCCTCGCCTTGATTCAATACGGTATCCCTGTTCAGGCGTAAAACGCGAGGTGATAACATAGTTAATCTGGCTTGGCACACAACCGAGCTGCTGTGCAAGGTCGTTTCGCTGAATCTGAACGGTTGGCGTATCGTCATCAAACATATTGAGTATCATATCAGCTATTGCATCGCTTAGCTTCATTTTTTAATCACATCCTTTTTATTGTGGTCAAATCCGTAAAGAGCTAAACCCAAAACATCAATACACGGTTTGTCTTTGACTTTCTTTGACCTTCTATGCTCATATTAGCACAAAGGTCAGGAAAAGTCAAGAACTTTTTTGACTTTCTTTGACTTTTATTTTCGGCGCAAAAAAAGAGAGGGTAAAAACCCTCTCCCGACTGATTATTTTATTCTGCATTCTCGGCTGAATGAAGCAGATTCCAGTGTATCTTGCAATACTCGTCAAGGCCGCCGCCGCCATCGCCGTCAAAAGCGACATACTCATCGTCGTCAACTCTTGCGGCATTATAGCAGTCGTACTTTGCGTCGGCAAAATTCTCATGATTATATGCGCAGGTCTGCTCGTAATTGCCGCCCTCTTTAAGCGAAGGAACATAGGAAACGAGGAAGAGCGCACAGATAACCGTAAGTATTGCGCAGGTAGCAAGCTTAGGATTAATGCCGTTTTTGAAAAGCCTTTCCGCATCAATTTTATCAAGCTTCTTACCCTCGAAAAGCTTTGTAACAACGAGCTTTGAAAGGAAGAAGGCGATAACGCCTGCGCAGGTACCTACAAGGCAGCCGCCGATAACATCAGTCGCATAATGCACCATAAGGTAAACGCGCGAGCCCATTACGCACAGAGCGATAACGGGAGGAATAAAGGAAAGCTTCTTCTTGCCGTCGCTCCTCAGACAAAGAGCCGTTGCAACCGCCATCTCGAAAGCGGCGGTGGTATGGCCTGACGGGAAGGAGTAATCGGACTCGGAAAGCGCACCTGCAGCCTTATACCAAGCCTCGTATCTCGACCAGAAAGGCGTCATCTGTAAGGTGTTGTACGGGCGTATGCGAAGCACCGCAGGCTTAACAACCACATTTGTAACTATTGTACCGATTGCTATTGCGAAGATAAGAGCAAAGCCGTACTTCCTTGTTTTCTTAAAAAAGCAGAGCACGATGCCGAAAATAGCCATCGGAATTACAAACGCTTCGTCGCCGAAGGATGTAAAGATTTTAGCAACCGCGGTGAAAAAACCGTTCTGGATAGCGCCGAAAAGAGTGTATACCCAGGTATCAAAGCCGTAAAAAACCTTGTCGATTGCATCACCGACTGTTGCGAGAATAATAGGATTCATCACAAAACCTCCTGATAATTTTTACTATACTATACTACCAAATATTACCGTGTATTTCAATATCGAGTTTACATACGATTATTAATCTTCGCTGTCTTTTCTGTTTTTACTGTTTTTACTTTTCTTCAGCTCATAAAGCGTAAGCTCTGTTTCCTTATCGTTTTCAAGATAGTCGATAAGCTCCTCCTCATCCGAGGTGAACTTGTAAATATCACGGCATGCCTCGTTGAAAAAGCCCTGTTCTATCGCTGTATCGAGAAGCGCTTCAAGATTATCATAGTAGCCGTTCATATTATAAATTGCAATCGGCTTCTTGTGCCTTCCAAGCTGCTTTAAAGTAATGACCTCGAAAAACTCCTCAAAGGTGCCGACGCCGCCCGGGATGATTACAAATGCGTCAGCAAGGTCCTCCATTTTCGCCTTGCGCTCGTGCATAGTATTAGTCATAATAAGGCGTGTGCATTTCTTATACTTCACCTCGACATCAAACTCGTCAAAGAAATGAGGTATAACGCCGATAATCTCAGCGTTGCCTGCGGTAAAGCCCCTTGCGGCAGCGCCCATAAGTCCCTCCTTACCTGCGCCGAAAACAAGACTGTGTCCCCTTTCCGCAAGCTTTTTCGCAAAATCAAATGTAGCGTCAATATAACTTTGGTCTATATCGTTACTCGCCGCGCCGAATATACAAAGTCTCATAGAAACCTCCCGAATAATATTGTTAAGTTTAAACATAATAATAAACTAAATCTAAAATTTATTGTAACACACACAGATTTTTGTGTCAATTTCTTGTGTTTGAAATTACTTTATAGTATAATGTATAAAGATTTTATATAGAAACAGGTGCAAAAGTGAAAATACTTACCATTGGTGATATTGTTTCTTCACAGGGCTGCGATTATTTAAGAGAGGCTCTGCCCTCTTTAAAGCGCGAGCTTCAGGCAGATATAGTTATTGCAAACGGCGAAAACTCAGCCGTCGGAAACGGAATTACGCCGACAAGCGCCGAAAGCATACTAGGCAGCGGTGTTGATGTAATCACGCTTGGCAATCATTCGCTCAGGCGAAAGGAAATTTACGACTACCTTGACAACAGCGTAAACCCTATAATCAGACCTGCAAACTACCATACCAGCGCGCCGGGAAAAGGCTACATAATCATTGACAAAGGAAGCTACCGTGTTGCGGTAATCAATCTTATCGGCACTGTTTATATGGAGCCTGTAACAAATCCCTTCTCGGTAATCGACGGTATTATTGATGAGATTAAAGCGCAGGGTGTTGATATAATAGTCATTGATTTTCACGCCGAAGCCACCTCGGAAAAGAAGGCGCTTGCGATATATCTTGACGGCTCCGTATCCGCTGTTTTCGGCACTCACACCCACACGCAGACGAGCGACGCACAGATACTTCCCTGCGGTACGGGATTCATTACGGATATCGGAATGACGGGTCCTTATTACAGCGTGCTTGGAGTAAAACCCGAGTGCATTATCAAAAAAATTAAAACGGGACTTCCCGTCAGGTTTGAAGCACAGGACGGACCCTGCGTGCTTGAGGGCTGTCTTTTTGAAATCGACAGGGAAAGCGGACGCACCACGGATGTAACGGCAATCAGGAGGTTTCAATGACAAAAAGAATTACATCATTAATACTTGCCCTGCTTATGCTTGTTACAGCTTTTTCCGCCTGCAGTAAGCCTGAAAACGGGCAAACCGATACGGATGTCAGTCAGACTCAGCCTGCAAAAATCACAGACGATACGAGCTTCAAGCTGAGTTATACGCAATCTGACAGCCTCGACCCCTTCAAGTCGGAGGCGCAGAATAATCAGGTGCTTGCAAGCCTTGTTTTCGAGTCGCTTTTCGACCTTGACGAAGCATATGAGCTTATACCTAATATAGCTACCGACTATGAATACACGGACAGCGGGGCAATAAGAGTTCAGCTTGATACGAATGCGAAGTTCTCAAACGGCGAGAAAATCACGGCGGACGATGTTGTTTATTCGGTGAGAGCCGCTCTTGACTCACCTGCCTACGGCACAGGACTTACAGGTATCAGCGACGCTTACGCAGACGGCGATTCGGTAATTATTGAGCTGAGCTACGCAAATCCCTATGCGGTAAAGCTTCTCACCTTCCCGATAGCTTCAATGAAGGACGACGAGAACGGCTTTCCGATAGGAAGCGGCAGATACAGATATGAGAGCATCGACTCGAAAACTGTATTAAAGGCGAACACCGAAAACGGCTTCAGCCCCTATATCACAACAATAAGCCTTGTAAATATTGTTGCCACCGATTCTATTGACAATGCAATTAACATCGGCAACATCTCTTATGCGTACAGGGATTTAAGCAGTGATATTTCAAAGAGGATTTCAAGCAGTAAAAAGGCTGTTAACATTAATAATCTCGTATTCGCAGGCGTTAACTGTAAATACGGCATTACCTCAGACGCACATATCAGGCGTGCAATATCGCTTGCCGCTGACAGAAGCGTACTTGCACAAACGGCGTATTCAGGCTACGCGTCGCCTGCCGCTTCACCCTTCAATCCTTATTTCAAGGAGCTTCAGGACATAAGTATATTTGAAGCGCAGGGCAACGCAGTTTCCGCAAAGCAGGAGATTTCGCAAAGCAAATACGCAAACGAAAACCTGTCGTTGACAATACTTGTGTACAAGGGAAACGAGGCTAAGACCGCACTTGCAACCCTGCTCAAATCACAGCTTGAAAGCGCAGGCTTCAGCGTATACATCGACGCTGAATACTACAGTGATTATATGAGTAAAATCAGAAATTATGACTACGATATCTATATAGGAGAGGTCAAGCTCACTGATGATATGTGTCTGTATCCCCTTCTTGATTCAAGCGGCAGCGCAGGCTGGGGAATCGACTTTGAAAACTGTCAGTGCGTCGAAAAGTACGCAAGCTATATGACGGGCGATACGGAGCTTGGCAAATTCATACTTTCCTTTAATGAGGAATTACCCTACATTCCGCTTCTTTACCGCAAGGGTATGATTTGTTACACCAAAGCGATGAACGGTGATATGCAGGGATATTACGGCAATTTCTTTTCAAATATTGAGAGCTGGAATTTCAGCACTGAATAACGGAGGAGTTTATATGATAAGAATAGAAAATCCAAACGGCTATATTGAGCTGACAAACAATTACTTTGCCTGTCTTGTGGGCAAGGCTGCTCAGTCATGCTTCGGCGTTACGGGTATGGTTAACAAGGGACCTGTACAGCATATTAAATCAGCGATAAAAAGTAAAGCTTCGCTTGACAATTCAAATCAGGGAGTAACTGTAAGAAGCGTCGGCGGAGAGCTTGTTATTGACCTTCATATTTCCGTTTCCTACGGCGTTAATATCAGCGCTATTGTTGAAAGCATTGTCAACAAGGTAAGGTATACCGTCGAGGAGGCAACAGACCTCAAGGTTAAAAATGTCAATGTATTTATTGACGCATTAAACTAAAAGAGAAAGAGAAGCACTAATATGATAACAGGAGCAATATTCCGTGATGCAATAATCTCGGGAGCTAATAATATTACAAACAGCAGACAGGCAGTTGACGCTCTTAATGTCTTCCCCGTTCCCGACGGCGATACGGGTTCAAATATGAGTATGACCATCTCAAACGCTTCGCAGGAGATGGCGACGCTGCCCGACGACTGCTCTATTGAAGAGGCTTCGGCGCGCTGCGCTTCCGCACTTTTAAGAGGCGCAAGAGGTAACTCGGGCGTTATACTCTCCCTTATCTTCAGGGGCTTTGCCAAGGCGTTCAAGGGTGTTACCGAGGCTGACGGCAAAGACATTGCAAATGCCTTTGAAAAGGCTGTCAATGCCGCTTATAAGGCTGTTATGAAGCCAACGGAGGGTACAATCCTCACTGTTATACGCGAGGCTAAGGACGCTGCGGTTGAGATGGCTGAAATACAGAATGACCCTCTTGAGGTATCCTTTGCCGCTTTACAGGCTGCAAGAGAAGCTCTTGCGAAAACCCCCGAGCTTTTACCCGTTCTGAAAAAGGCAGGCGTGGTTGACGCAGGCGGACGCGGACTTGTACTCATTTTTGAGGGTATGGAAAGCGTATTCGGCTACGGCGCAATCGTCCAGCCGCTTGACGCAGAGGCACCTGCGCAGAAAGCGGCGGCTGAAGCTGACGAGGAAGAGGAAATCAAATTTGCTTACTGCACTGAATTTCTTATTGAAAAGGACAGAAACGCGCAGGAAAGCGACCCCCTCAAGCTCAGAGCCTATCTTGAATCAATCGGCGACTGTGTTGTAGTTGTTGACGACAAGGATATTATCAAAGTTCATGTTCACTCAAACGAGCCGGGTAATGTTATTCAGTCGGCGCTTAAATACGGACAGCTTATTAATATCAAAATAGATAATATGAAGCATCAGCACAAGACCAACAAGGCAAAGGCGGAAAGCACTCAGACAAAGCCTGAGAAGGCTGAGCCGCTTAACGATTACGGCTTTGTTGCAGTCTGCGCAGGAGAAGGACTCAGGGAGCTTTTTGAGGACCTCGGCGCGGACCGTGTGGTAAGCGGCGGACAGACCATGAATCCGTCAACCGACGATATTTTAAATGCAGTTATGGCTACACCTGCTAAAACCGTTTTCGTGCTGCCTAACAATAAAAATATTATTATGGCGGCTGAACAGGCAATTCCGCTTGCCGCTGACCGAAAGGTAATTGTACTGCAGACAACAACCGTTCCGCAGGGAATTACCGCAATGCTCACCTTTGACGAAACGGCGGAGGCTGAGGAAAATCAGATGGCGATGAACGAGGCTTTTGACAGAGTTGAGACTGCTTCGGTTACCTTTGCCGCAAGGGACAGCGAGGTCGAAGGCAAAAAAATCTCCAAGGGTGAGATTATGGGTCTTTGCAACGGCAGGATTAAATTCATCGGAAAGAGCGCTACCGATATAGCGATTAAGGCGACGGATAAGCTTTATAAGAAAAACGAACATTCGCTTATCACTGTTATTTACGGCGAGGATATGAGCGAGGAGGAAGCAGGGGCTGTTGAAAGCGCGCTTGCAAAGAAGCACCCCGAGGCTGAGATATCGCTTGTAAACGGCGGTCAGCCCATCTACTACTTTATCATTTCAGTGGAGTAAAAATGTTAAGCTTAAACAGTAACATTAAGTACATAAAGGGAGTCGGCGAAAAAAGAGCCGAGCTTTTCAACAAGCTCGGTATCTTTGACGTCGATTCCCTTCTCCGTTTTTTCCCGAGGAAATATGAGGACTGGTCAAACACGAAAAGCGTGCTCGAAGCTGAAAACGGCGAAAATGTTGCTGTCAAAGCCACTATGATTACGCCTGTAAAGGAAGCTATGATAAGGCGCGGAATGACGCTTTACAAATGCAGATTTTCTGACGGCGAAAGCATAATAAATGTAACTATATTCAACAACAAATATCTTGCTAAAGCGCTCAGGGTTTACGAGGACTATGTGCTTTACGGCAAGCTTGAAAAGAACTTTACCGCCGCTTCAATGTCCTCACCCAAGATTGAAAAGCTTGACACGGGGGTAAGAGTTCATCCGATTTATCCCGCGACGGGAAAGCTCACTTCAAACGCTATTGCGAAGGTGGTTAAAACCGCGCTTGACTCCCTCGGTGAAATCCCCGAAACGCTGAGCGACAGCATAAGAAACGAGTACGGGCTTACTTCCCTTGACAGAGCGATAAGGCAGATTCATTTCCCCGACAGCGACATGGATATGGCTGAGGCGAGAAAAAGGCTTATTTTTGAGGAGCTTCTCACACTTCAGCTCGGAATGTTAAAGCTTAAAAGCGCCAATAAATCGGAAACCTCGCTTCAGATAAAAAAGGACTACACAAAAGAGTTTTGCACCCTCCTGCCCTACGAGCTTACGGGAGCGCAGAAAAGAGCTATTGCGGAATGTACGCAGGATATGAAAAAGAGCGTGCCTATGGCAAGGCTCTTACAGGGCGATGTGGGCTCGGGCAAAACGGCAGTGGGCGCAGGGCTTGTTTACACCGTTTGCAAAAACGGATATCAGGCGGCGCTTATGGCTCCTACGGAGATACTTGCTTTTCAGCATTATGAAGGACTTTCCGCAATGCTCGGCAAAGCGGATATTAAGGTTGAGCTTCTCACAGGCTCAACGAAGGCTAAGGACAAAAGAGAGATAAAAGCACGGCTGATGGCAGGCGAAATCGACCTTCTTATAGGCACTCACGCGCTTATTCAAAACGATGTTGAATTTAAAAATCTCGGTCTTGTTATAACCGACGAGCAGCACCGCTTCGGCGTTAAGCAAAGAGCGTCGCTTGCGGAAAAAGGAAAAGGCGTTCACACCCTTGTAATGAGTGCGACGCCCATACCGAGAACTCTCGGTCTTATCCTTTACGGCGACCTTGATATAAGCGTACTTGACGAGCTGCCGCCGGGAAGGCAGGAAATCCGCACGGATGTTGTTGATTCAAGGTACAACGCAAGACTTTATAAGTTTATGAAGGACGCAATTGCGCGCGGCGAGCAGTGCTATGTTATCTGTCCGATGGTCGAGGAAAGCGAGGAAACAGAGGGGCTTAAATCTGCGGAGCAGTTTGCAGACGAGCTTTCACAGGGCGCATTTGCAGGATATAATATCGGACTTCTTCACGGAAAGATGAAACCGAAGGAGAAGGAGAAAGTTATGTCAGCATTCGCAGGCGGCGATATATGTCTGCTTGTAGCAACGACCGTTGTCGAGGTAGGCGTGGATGTGCCAAACGCGACA
>ODAI013419955.1_pt1 | contig 10763 bp, 5 predicted proteins | sample 1539321 | NCBI WGS metagenome assembly ODAI01 (sample SAMN02144231, study PRJEB22623) | gut metagenome | biome: sheep rumen | host: Ovis aries | place: New Zealand | reverse complement strand
GCAGTCTCAAGCCGCTCCGCGCACTCCGCGGCCGATTCGAGGATGGACGAGAAAAGGGCCGACAGTTCCGCCCTTGCCGCGTCAATTGCGCCGCGCCGCTCCCTGAGGCGCGTCTCGAAATCTTCTCCCGAGCGTATAGGCGCGAAACCCGCGACCGCGCCCATGCGTATCGCCGCCCAGAGAAGGTCGTCTGCGATGCGCGATCGCTCGTAGCCAATCGTGCCGAGATACAGCCCCGCCGAAAGGGGCAGGCGGTTCGTCGCGAAGGAAGGGCGCGCATGCTGCGTGAGACGCAGGAAGAATAGCCGGACTACTCCGGCTTCGTGCGCGCGCGCGGCGTCGTCCGCCGACTTGAAGAGCTTGATCCTCACGCCGTCGCCTTCGTCTGAAAGCGCGGGATAGTGCGTGAGCGTCCACCCTGCCGACGAATCCGTCTGCTTTTCGGCGATCGTCCCGAAGTCCCAGTCCGCGTGCTTCTCGTCGTTGTGCGGCGACGATGCGCTTGCGCTTCGCCCGCCGACGCCTGCGGCGGCAAGGGCCGCGTCGAGGTTGCGCGTCTCCGCCAGGATTTTGCCGTCTTCGTCCTTGATGCGGTATCGGACGAGAAGATGCGGCGGATACTTAACATTCTCCCACGCGGCCGATGGAATCGCGATGCCGTTGTGCGTTTTGAGGACTTCGCGCACTGCGTCGACGAGCGGCTTTTCCCCCGGAGAGAGGAGCGGGGCGATAATTGCCACCGTGTCGGAGATCGGCGAGACGACGCGCCGCAGCGAAGACGGAAGGACGCCGAGAAGGAACGCGAGCTTTTCAGGAAGCGCCCCAGGCACGAGCCAGTCGGCGCTCCAGAGCTTCAGCACCGCCGCGTCTGACTTCCTGACTGTGCACGTTATGCCGTCGCGCTCCGGATCGTCCGGCGTGTGGCGGTAGGAGAGCGCGAGCTTGACGCCGCCTATGCGTATCGAGTCGGGAAACGCCGCGGACGAGACGCCGACCTTCGGGAGCCACTGCCGCTTGTCGAGGCGGAAGCGCGACTTCTCCTCGTCCGTCGCCACGCGAAGCCATTTGACGAGGTCTCGCGTCGACACGATTTCGCGCGGAATCGCCTCGTCGAAGTGGCGGACAAGCGCGTTCGCGTCGAAGAGCTCCGGGCGGCGCAGGCGCTCGGCGCGCTTTTTAATCTCGCCTATCAGCGCGGCGTTCTCGCGTACTGAAGGCGGCGGATGCGGGAACTCCCCCATCGCAAGGGCGTGGAGAAGGAACATCTGCCGCGAGAGCGCGGGATCGATGCGGCTGTAGTCGCGTCGCCTCGCGGGGACGATCACGAGCCCGTAGAGCGTGACCTGCTCGGTTGCGCGTACGAAGCCGTTTTCCGCGTCCCATTCGGGCGAACGGTAGCTGTGCTTCGCGATGTCGCCCGCAAGCGGCTCTATCCAGCGGACGTCTATCTCGGCGGCGTTTCGCGCGAAGAGGCGAGAGGTGTCGACGAGCTCGCCTGCGACGATCCATTCGGGTGAGTTGCCTGATTGTCCAAGTGCTTTATTGCCTGATTGGCGCGGCGGCCTGGCAGAAGAACGCCTCTTTCCCAGGACCGAGGAAGGGTGGAGCGCGAATCTGAGCGCGTGTGCGCCTCGGTAGTCGTTCGTCTCGGGGTCGAGATGTCCGATGCGGGCGAGAAGCCCTGTTAGAAGCGCACGATGCAGCGCGTCAGGACCGCCGTTGTCGCTTTCAATGTCGAGGCCAAGGCGTTTCGAGAGGTCCGTAAGTTGTCTCACGAGATCGCGCCATTCGCGCATCTTCGGATACGAGAGGTATGTCTTTGGCGCAAGTTTCCTCAGCTGCGTCTGCGAAAGCTCTTTCGACTTCTCGTCCCACCATTTCCAGAGCTTCAGCGTGCCGAGGAAGTCCGACCCCGGGACGCGGAACTGGGCGTGCGCCTGGTCCGCCTTCTCCTTCTCGTCGACGGGGCGGCGCCTCGGGTCGTCGCAGCTCATTGCCGCGACAATCGGGAGCGCCGAAGGAAGCGTGGCGAACTGCGACGCCGCGAGCAGCATCCTCGCAAGGCGCGGCTCTACCGGGATCCGCGCGAGCTTGCGGCCTGTCGCGGTAAGCGCGATGTCGTGGTCCGCGTCGTGGCGTATCGCTCCGAGTTCGAGAAGTTCCCTTAGCCCCTCGCGTATCATCGTCGGCCTCGGCGGGTCGATGAAGGGGAAGTTCTCGATGTTCCCGAGCCGCAGGTCGAGCATAGTAAGTATCACGCCCGCGAGCGACGACCTCAGCACTTCCGGCGGCGTGTACGCTTCGCGCGATTCGAAGTCCTTCTCCGAGTAGAGCCGTATGCAGGTGCCCGGGCCGAGGCGTCCGCACCGCCCTGCGCGCTGACGCGCCGACGCCTGCGAGACGGGCTCGATCTGGAGCCGCTGCACCTGCGTTCTGTGGACATAGCGAGAGATGCGCGCGAGACCAGAGTCGACTACGGCGCGGATGCCGGGAATCGTCACCGAGGTCTCGGCTACGTTCGTCGCGAGTATCACGCGGCGTTTCTGCGATGGTCGGAACGCCCTCTGCTGTTCGGCTGCGGGAAGCGACGCGAGAAGGGGAATCGTCTCGTCGTCGCGGTGGAACTGGCTCCTCTGGAGATAGTCCGCCGCCTCGCGTATGTCGCGCTCCCCGGGGAGGAACACGAGCACGTCGTCCCGCGGCGGGAGAGTCCGTATCGCGGCGGAGATTTCGCGCGGGAGGTCCGCTTCCTCGCCGTCGGAGGGTTCGCGGTACTGTATCTCTATTGGGAAGAGTCGTCCGGGCACGGAAAGCGTCGGCGCGCCGCCGAAGAACTGCGAAAAACGCTCGGTGTCCAAGGTTGCGGACGAGACTATTACCTTCAAGTCGCGCCGCTTTTCCAAGATGCGCTTGAGAATCCCGAGAAGGAAGTCGACGTTGAGCGAACGCTCGTGCGCCTCGTCGACGATGATCGTGTCGTAGGCGCGAAGAAGAGGGTCGGAGCGAGTCTCCGCGAGAAGGACGCCGTCCGTCATGAACTTGACGCGCGTCAAGTCGGAGATTTTTCTCCCGAAGCGGTGCTGGTAGCCGATGATGCCGCCGACTGGCGACTTCAGCTCGTCCGCGACGCGCTCTGCAACCGTGACGGCGGCGAGGCGGCGCGGTTGGGTGCATGCGATGCGCCGGCCGTTCTTCCCGCGTCCGAGCTCCATCGCCATCTTTGGAAGCTGCGTCGTCTTGCCGGAGCCCGTGTCGCCGCAGACGATTACGACGTCGTTCTTCTCTAGGAGAGCGAGAATCTCCTCCCGATGTTCGCAAATCGGAAGTCCTTTCTGGTAGTTGAGCTCAATCTCGTCGCCGTCCATGCGGACGATATTATACCATTTAGGGTAAAATTCGTGACGCTCGGTTCGCCGGGAATGTGGTAAAATAAATATTTAATCGAAGTCAAATTACACGAGAAAGGATTGCGGAAATGAAAAAATGCGTTGTCGCTGCGGCGGTTGTCGCCGTTGGGAGTTGTGCCTTTGCGGGTGCAGCGGAGAGACTCGACTATCCGATAAAGAACGCGTCGTTCGCGTCTGCGCGGGCAACGGGCGGGGTCTGGTTCGACCGGCTGGAGACAAACCGCGTCTCCACCCTCGCGACCGACTGGGCGAAGTGCGCCGAGACGCCGCGCATCGCGAACCTGACGAACGCCGCCGCGCGCGCGCTCGGCACGTTCAGCGGAAATCCCTTCGACGACTCCGACGTCTACAAGGTAATGGAAGGAACGGCGTATGTCCTCGCGCAGCATCCCGACGAGGAACTTGGGCACAAGCTCGACTGGCTGATTGGCCAGGTTGCGAAGGCGCAGGAGCCGGACGGCTATCTCTACTCGGCGCGGACGCTCGGCTTCAATCTCTCCGCCCCGGACAGGAAGGCGTGGAGTGTCGCAATGATGGGGCCGGTGCGCTGGAGCAATCTCTCCAATTCGCACGAGCTATACAACTTGGGGCACATGATAGAGGCGGCGGTGGCGCGTTTCGAGGCGTCCGGCAAAACCGACTTCCTCGATGTCGCCCGCCGCGCGGCTGATTTGATGTGCCGCACGTTCGGCAACGGGCCGACGCAGATAAGGGAGACCGCGGGCCATCAGGAGGTGGAGCTCGCCCTCGCGAAGCTCTACCGCGCCACGGGCGAGAGGAAGTATCTCGACCTCGCCAAGTTCTTCCTCGACATGCGCGGCCGGAAGGACCTGCGCACGACATGGGGCGCAGACCGCCAGGACCACGAACCGGTCGTGGAGCAGAAGACCGCGATAGGGCACGCCGTGCGCGCAGGCTACATGTACTGCGGCATGGCCGATGTCGCCGCGCTCTCAGGTGACAGGTCGTATCAGGAGGCGATCGACCGGATATGGGAGGATGTCGTCGGCGGACAGCTCTATCTCACCGGCGGCATCGGGGCGCGCCACGGTTTCAATCATCCGAAGTACGGACAGATGTGGGAGGCGTTCAACGGAGCGTACGATCTGCCGAACGACAGCGGCGAGGCGTATCTCGAGACGTGCGCAGCGATAGCGAACATGCTGTGGAACGACAGGATGTTCCGCGCAAAGGGCGATGCGAAGTACATTGACGTCCTCGAGCGGACGCTCTACAACGGCTTCCTTTCCGGCATCTCTCTTTCGGGCGACGAGTTCTTCTATCCGAACCCGCTCGCTTCGAAGGGCGGCTACAAGCGCTCCAAGTGGTTCGGCTGCTCGTGCTGTCCGGTGAACGACGTGCGCTTCATCCCGCAGGTGCCGTCGATGGCCTATGCGTCGAAGAAGGGCGTCGTGTACTGGAATCTCTTCGTGGAAGGCAAGGCGAAGGTTCCGCTTGCCGACTCGTCGCCTGTCGTTGTCTCGCTGGACCAGAAGACGGAATATCCGTGGAGTGGCAAGGCGGAACTTTCGCTGGCCCCGCTTGTCAAGACGGGCATGGCGAGCTTTGCGCTCAAGGTCCGCATCCCAGGGTGGGCGCGTGGACGTCCTGTGCCGAGCGACCTCTATGTCCAGACATCCCCCTCGTCCGCTTCCGATGTTTCGCTTTCCATCAACGGCGAGCGCGTTGCGGCCAAGGTCGGCGACGACGGCTATGTGACGATAGAGCGCAAGTGGAAGGTCGGCGACAAGGTCGTACTCGACCTCCCGATGCCGGTGAAGCGCATCCGCGCGAACGAGAAGGTTGCCGCGGACCGCGGGCGTCTCGCCGTTCAGCGCGGGCCTATCGTCTACTGCGCCGAGGGCTTCGACAACGGAGGCAAGGCGTATGGTGCTTCGCTTCCCGCCGACGCGACGTTCGTGGACACTACGATTTCGATCGGCGACAAGACGTTCCCCGCGCTCAAGGCGTCGAACGGGCTCGTGCTCATACCGTATTTCCTCTGGGGCAACCGCGAGCCCGGCAACGAGCTTCAGGTGTGGTTTGCGGAAAAGCCCTAATCATGCGTGCCATATGAAGACGCAGATAGGAGTTGGAGTCGCGGTGCTGTCGGCGCTTGCGGCCGAGGGCAAGAACTTTGACCGCGACGAGCTTAACGCGATGCTCGACAAGCTTGCAGCATCGCCCGAGCCGAAGGTCAAGCACGGGCCGCAGGCGATGTGCTACAGTATGGCGATGCCACGCCCGTCGGAGTATGTCTACAAATGCCCGAAGTGCGGCGCTGTTACCAAGTATTTCAGTGGGCGCTTCAAGAATACGCTTGCATTTTACAGAGATGGAGCCGTGCAGCTCAAGGGCATGGGGCTCGACATCTCGCTGGATGAATCCTCGCTCTGCCGAGTCTGTACGCCAGGGAAGCCGATGCCCATTTCGGGTTATTGCAAATCGGTCGATGGAGAAGTCAAAAAAGTCAGGGTCATCGAGTGTTACAATGGTAAGTACAATACTCAAGTCATTAAGCGCGAAAACGCAATTGGATGGATAGAGAGGGAATCTCTCTCAAATGACGTGGTGGTGGTTGATCATGCCTATCCTGTTTCAAGTGTTGGGCCAGGTATTAATCACGTCATCGTAACGTTGCATCGTGGAGAGAAGGTCAAGTTGCTTCCGCGTGCGCCTGAGGATCCGAAAAACATGGTTCGCATTGATGCTTCACTGTACTATCTGGGCACATGGATGAGGGTGTCGCCAGAAGAGCTTACGGATATCGACTACGGAGACGGAAGCTTAGCGTCAGATGAAAGCATAGATAATCTTCATTGGATTATCTGCGGCAACAGGGTCAAGGCACAGCGTTCCGATGTTGAGATTCTCAAGACATTTCTTTCTGGGGAGCTCGTGTATCGCTTTGGACATGGGGAGGAAATGCCCATGCAGAAGCAACTCCCTCGTCTGCGCGAGCTGCTGGGAGAGCCGAAGAAGTGACGACCGTTCTTCCGCCTGTTGCGGCGCTGGAGCTGACCTATCGCTGCAACCACGCCTGTCGGTTTTGCTCGTGTCCGTGGTTCGCGGGCATGATAAAGCCGAGTGCCGAAATGTCCGTCGACGAGTGGAAGCGGCTGATCGATGAATTTGCCGCGAACGGCGTTCGCCAGTTCTCCTTCACCGGCGGCGAGGCGCTGATGAAGGAGGGTTGCCTCGACCTTGTAGACTTCGCGTCGAAGCGGGCGCTTGTGAACTTGCTCTCTAACGGACGGATCGTGACGGACGATGTTTTGCGCTTCTGCGCCGAGCGCGGGATTCGCCTTTCAGTCAGCATGCCGGGGCTCAAGTCGTTTGCGGAGAACACCGACAGCGACACGCCTGTCGAGCACATTCTCGGCGTGTTCGCGCGCGCCCGCGAACTCGGCTGTGGAACGACCGTGGGCGTCGCGGTCACGAAGCTCAACTTGCCGGAACTCTACGAGACGATTTCCGCCGCGCTCGTCGCTGGCGCAGACTCCCTGCTCTTGAACCGCTTTCTGCCCGGCGGGCGCGGGCTTTCTCATCCAGAGCTTATGCTGACGGCAGAGGAAGTGCGCGAGGTCGCCGATGTCGCGGAGGAAGTGCTTTCGCGTGCGAAGCGGTACGGACATTTCGGAACCGAGATGCCCGCGTGCCTCATCGACGTGGACAAATACGAATACCTCGAGATTTCAACTGGCTGCTCTGCGGCAACGGAGTTCTTCACGGTAGGGCCGAACGGAATGATCCGCGCCTGCAACCACAGTCCGGTCGAGATTCTCAGGTGGGACGAGTGGGCGCGGCTTCCCGAGTGCGAGGAGTGGATGCATTTCGTCCGCCACGATTACCTGCCCGAGATGTGCGCGGGCTGCGCGCGCGCTGGTGCGTGCCTGGGTGGCTGCCGCGAAGCGGCGCGTGTTTTCCTTGGTTCGCCGTCCGCCCCCGACCCGCTTCTCGCCAACGGAGTAGAACGCGAGACCGGCTTCTCGTGATTTGTGGTATAATGTCGAACATGAAGATGCAAATAGGAGTCGGAGTCGCGATGTTGTCGGCGCTTGCGGCCGAGGGCAAGGACTTTGACCGCACCGAGCTGAACGCCATGCTCGACAAGCTCGCAGCATCGCCCGAGCCGAAGGTCCGGCGCGGGGCTTCGGCAATGTGCTATGTGATATCAATGCCGGAATCTGAGACTTTCGAGTATGTCTGCAAGAAGTGCGGAACGCACACCGTCTATCCGAAGAGCCGCAAGATGATGGCGAACAGCCTTGCCCGCTATCGTGATGGCGCGAAGAGTCTCAAGGCGTTCGGACTCGACATAACGCTCGACGAATCGGCCCTTTGCAAAAAGTGCCATTCTGCGAAGGAGCTGAACATACCAATGAAGGCCAAGATCATCGGACGGCCACGACTGGAGGAAGAGAAAGCACGTTTCCATTGGAAGATTGGCGAAGAGGTGCAGGTAGTGTCGTACGGGGCGACGGACTGCAAGGTGCGCACGATCAATCCCGAAGGGTTGATCAGGGCGAGGGATATCTCGGAGACTGGCGAGGTGCATGGCTACGCACCCATCTGGTGGGCTCCTCCGCCAGCCGGCAAGCTGTACGACAAGTGCGGTGGTGTGTTCAAACGGCTTCCTGCTCGGTCTTCCGATCCTGCAGGCTGGGTACGAGTCGACTTGTCCGACAGGATCGAAGAGCGCGGCGAAAGCGAAAGCCTTCGCACGAAGTTCCTTGGCAGTTTCTCATACGAAGAGGATGACAGCGTGTCGCTTGAACGCTTTGAAAGACTGGCGTGGGTCATCAACGGCAATCGGACTTTAGTCAGAGCCGGCGACATCGACATTCTAAAGGCTTTTCTGTCGGGAAAGAAGCTTGTGGATGATGACGACGACGAAGAAGAAGGGCGTCCCCTCAAGCGCGATTTGCCGCGCCTGCGCGAACTGCTGGGTGCGGAGGCCAGATAATGATTTTCAGAGTGAAAGGAATTAGTATATGAAGAGGACATGGTTTGCTGTGTTGCTTGTGGCGGGGATGGCCTGCCTTGGCGGAGTGTCGGCCGCCGAGCCGATGGAACTGCGGGTGTATCCGGTTGTGCCTGCCTGTGTCGAGCGTATGTCGCTGGATGATGATGCGGAGATCTGGCTTAAGAAGGGGGATTACGAGGATTACTTTGCAAGCGCACTCAATGTGCTGGGCGTCGACTGGCCGGAAGGTTCAAGCATAGTCTATGTGAAGACTGCGGGAACTTTGAACGTGCGGAACACTCCCGAGAACCTTGCGAAGTTCGAGAAGATTCTCGACGAGTTCGCGCTGAAGTCATTTAATGTCGAAATCGACACTCGCTTCGTTGAGACTGGCCGCGCGGCGCTTGAGGCCGTCGGCTACTTCGACACAAACCGCGTCGACGCGGCGGTTTTGCAGGAACGGCTGATGGCGCGCCAAGACGCCAAGCTCCTTGAGTCGGTGCGCGTCGTTACGCGTCCGGGTGAAGATGCCGTCGGCAGGCAAGTAGTGGAATACATCTATCCGACGGACTATGATTTGCAGCTGCCTCGGCTGCCTGCTGGTTGCGTCGCCGTGCCATGCAATGACGCTGTGCCAGGAACGAATTCTTGTCAATGTGTGTTGGGTGCCCTTGAGCCGCAGTCGTTTACGATGCGCGAGGTCGGGACGATTGTCCAGGTGACGCCGGAATTGACGGATGACGGAAGCTTGATTGATCTTTGGATCAATGCACAGTTTGTGGGTGAGCCCGAATGGAAGGACTACGGCGCGAAGGCGAAGTGGGAAGGTTCGACGACATACGACCTTTCGATGGAACAGCCGTTTTTCCCCGTTAGGGCGAGCGTCGACACGAAGGTCAGCGTCCGCCATGGCCGCACCCTCGTCTTCGGCGGCGTGACTGATTCCCTCAGGGCAAACGAAGACAAGTTCGTCCTCGTCTTTGTCACGGCGCGGCTTGTTGACTGCGATGGTGGCAAGTGCGTACCGCCGAGTCGGCGCTTGAGCGACCATGATGTTTGTCGCAAGTTCGAGTCCGACGGAATGGAATCGTGGACATTCTACTATGAGCGAAGATTTACTGGCTGCACGATGTCTGCATGTCCCGATCCTGACGCAAAACCCAAGACGAAAGAGGAAAGGGCCGCCGAAGTCGCAGAAGACGAGCGCGAAATTAAGGAATGGTTCACTGAGATCGTTGGCGTCGAATGGCCGGAGGGTTCGTCTCTCCACAAACTCAGGTCGCTCAATCGCCTCTGGATAAAGAACACCCCCGAGAACCTTGCCAAGGTTGCGAAAGCCTTTGTTTGTATCGATGGCAAAAATATCGAGCTTGACATTCGATACATATCGGCGGACAGGAAGGCCCTTTCGGATGTCGGCTACTTCGGCACGAACCGCGTCAATGCGGCGGTCTTGCAGAATCGGCTGATGGCGCATGGCGGCGCCAGGCTTATCGAGTCGCCGCGCCTTGTCGCGCGCCCAGGAGAGGAGACGGTTCTCAAGGGGCTCACGGAATACATCTATCCGACTGACTACGACGTGTTGCTTGCGGAATGGAATCAGACGGTCGGCACGAACACCATCTACGGAAACTACTTCACGGGCGCGGCCGTAGAGCCGCAGTCGTTTACGATGCGTGAGGTCGGGACGATCGTGCAAATAACACCGTCATTGGTGGATGACGGCAATCTTATCGATATCGAATTGTATACATACCTTGTGGGCGAGCCCGAGTGGAAGGACTACGGCGCGAAGGCGAAGTGGAAGGGCGCGGCGACATACGACCTCGCTATGGAACAGCCGTTCTTCCCTGTCCGCGCGAGCACAGACACGAAAGTCAGCATGAGGCCAGGCGCGACATACGTCTTTGGCGGCGGCGCGGACAGGCGCAAAGGCGACGAGGATAAGTTTGTCTTTATCTTCGTCACGCCCCGTTTGATTGATCCATAGGCGAAAGGGGATTATCCTGGGGGCAGGGCTCCGACCACTATGACAGAGATACGCCAAAACCAGATTACATATCCTCGCCCGGCAAAATCGACAAGGCCATAGATTTCATAAATTCCGACGCTTTCCACGACAAGCGTCTTTCGGTCTTTTGGAAGAATTGGTCTTGGAAAGGCGCGTTTTTTTGCACAGTAGGGTGCGCGTGGGAACGGTTTGCCGTGCTCCGAGTTCGGGGATTTGTGATATAATACGACGCATGAGAAAACTGAGCGAGAACTTGTTGAATTGGGCTTGGCACATTAGGAGCTTGGTATTGCTGTTTTCGATTGTCGGATGTCGTATTGTTGCAATTCTTATGTTGGTTGGGTGGTGTGGGGACTGCTTGGCGTTGGGGCTTGAATGG
>ODAI012157566.1_pt1 | contig 10763 bp, 16 predicted proteins | sample 1539321 | NCBI WGS metagenome assembly ODAI01 (sample SAMN02144231, study PRJEB22623) | gut metagenome | biome: sheep rumen | host: Ovis aries | place: New Zealand | reverse complement strand
TCAGGAGGTTCATCGTATAAGTCAATCGTGTAAGTGCCGACTACACAAGGGTCATTTGATATATACAATTCCATGCCAGGTTCTTCTGCCTCAAACAGTATCTCAGCGTCGGGAAGGTATTTGTCACAAACCTTAGAGAACATCTTAAGGCATGGACTCCATGCGGTTTCAGTATTAATTGTAATCTGACCGTCTTCAAACTTCATGTCATCAACTGAGCCTCTGCATCTGATGTATGGTTCAAACTCTTCCGTATCACCTTTTTTTACGTGTTTTGAGATACCTGAGTTTCCTACGATGTTACCAAGCCAGCCCATAGAATACTGGTCAAATCTGTTTTCAGCATAAGGAGTTTTGAGCCATTTTTCAAGTTTCTCATAGAACTCCTGCAACTTACTTTTGTCTGTATGATTAATTGTAATAACTGAATAACACCAATTTGGCATATTAATCCTCCTTTATTTCTGAAGCAGCAGTATTGATAATAGTCCAGCCTGTAGAAATGCTTTGCTCTTCGATTAAATCCCAGTCAATTTCGTCAATACATTCCTGGATTTCTTCTTCTGTTGGTTCACGATTAAATTCTTCTGTAAGAGATTTCTTTACATCTGCTACAGTCCATTTTATTGTGCATAATACTTCATCATCATTCATAATTTACTCCTTATACGTTATATCCCTGTGCTTTCTTGATTCTATGAACTACACTTCCTTTGCTCTTGGGTGTTCTGTGCATAAGTCTGTCGATTACCCAACCATTGATGTAACCAAGTCCGTCTAAACGTCTTTCTGTTTCTCCACCGTCAATTGCATACAAATCAATTCTGTCGTGACTGTCTGCATAGTGCATAATCAGATGTCTTATTTTTCCAAGCGGTACTTCCATTTCATCAAGTATGGAATTAAGTTGACTAACTAATTCTTGTTTCTCCATTGTGAATCTCCTCTAACCATTCTTTAAAGGTCAATGGTTCTGTACCTTTTCTTTTACATTCTCTGCAATACTTACGATGTTCTTTTACTGCATTTCGGAGAAAATTTTTCTCTTCTCTTTTCATAATTAATTCTCTCTTTTCACAATAATCAAATTGCCATTACGTTCATCGCAGACAATATCCACAATATCATCAAACATTTTTGTTTTCTGATTTTCGATAACAATATCTTTATTCCAATCGGGATAATCACGAAGTCTGTCAAAAAACTCTCTTACTGTCATTGATTGTTTTCCGACCTTTTCAATCTGTACGTCAGTCAGATATGTAATAACACTTGCTTCTAGCTTGCGATATTCAGGTTCTTCACCATCATCAAGCAGATTGAATCTGAAAGTTGATTTATCCATATTTTTGAGAATATCAACCACTTCCTGTTCTGTAGGATTGATGTCTGGTGATAGGAATTCATATTCGCCTTTTATTCTTCCGCTGATATGATTGTTTTCAAAGTCATAATCAGTACCACCAATAATGTCGATTATGTAATGTTTACCATTGCTATCAAATTCCATAGCACCAAAACATAAATCATCTCTGTTAATGTCAGAGAAATCACCGTAATAATCAAACTCTAAAATCATATTTTACTCCTTATGAAAAAATTACTCCTTATGAAAAAAACTGCTGTATTAAACTCGGTGATAGACAGTTTGAAGGTAGTATCAATTCCTTCAAGCTCTTCATTGTCGATATTCTCAACGTCAATAAGTTTTACATAATCAGTAGTACGTTCAAGAACTTTACATTGTTCACCGTCACAGCATAACCTGAGATTAGACCAACCTGAAAAGAAGTCATAATAATCATCATTTTTACGAATAAGTCCATACTTTGTTTCAACGTATGAAGAAAATGAATCTTGTTTTTCTTCAAGAGAGTTGTATAATTGATTTAAACTAATACATACAGTTTCTTCATAGTCACTTATACAGCCTTCAGGGATATAACTGCTGCCTTTACTGTAAGTTCCTTCTTTAAGGAACCTTTGAGCAATTTCATCAGTTAAGTCAAACTCATTATTTGATATCTGTTCTGTAACAGAATCAAAGTAGTAATCTCCACAACACTCTTGAACTAACTTGTCTGCTTCTTCATCAGAAACTACAAGTTCCATTGAAATACGTGCAAATATCTTTTTCATATCTAGTCCTCCCAAACTTCCAACATTCCATATCCAAGAATGTCGTGTAAATCAGAATGACTGCAACCGATGTAATTTCCATTCAGCCAGTCCTTAAACATATGCTCATTACCGATTTCCATATCTCCACTCTTAACTTGTCTTTTTATTTCTTTACGAAGTTTTCTTATGGAAGTAGTAACAAGAATGATGTCTCTCGAAGCCCATTCTTTCCAAGCGTTACAACTTGATAAAACATAAATATTTTTCATTATCTGCCCCCTTCATCATTCTTTGTTTCTTCAAGAAACCTCTGAATGTCATTGCTGATTTTTGCTACGTTCTGAACACGGATAATATTGTTTTGAGAAACCCATTCTTTAAGAGCAATGTTAAGTTCTTCAAGTTCGTTTGGTGTAAGAATGAGAACAGTGTCGTTGTTGTACCAGTCTTCACACTTCATAGCGCAGTAATCATCATTCATAACATCATCAATAAAGTTTGTTGCTTTTTGAATTTCCATATAATCTCCTTAAATAACTAACTTATAGTATTTGACTACAGTTCATACTAATCTCCTTCTGCTATATCTACATTGCAATAGTTGCCAAAAAACAGTAAATCAAAATCTTTATCAGCCCATATTCCGTTTTCATCACATACCTGTTCTTTATTGCAAAGCTCACTAATAATGTCGTCTTTAAGTTCCATAAGTCTGTCTAAAGTTATATGAAAGTGTTCAGCAATATCATTAAACTCAAAGTGTCTGTTACAGGTTGTCGTACTAGCAGTTCCTTCCACAACCATATAATTAGCGATTGCTTCAACTAATAATTTATCTTCAAAACTGTTAGCGCCGTCAGCAAATCCATCATCATAACCTTTACAATATTCCTGTGAATTCATAAATTACTCCTTCGTGCTTGTAAACACGTCGATAAACTCTCTGTAAATGCTCACACCGAATGGCAGTATCTTTACTTGTTTGATAGTTTGCAGCAGTCCTCCATAGGTCAATAACTGGAGGACTGCTGCAGTGTTGAATAACGGTTCTTGCATTTACTTTCTGCTGACAGATACATAAAACTTGTGGCAGTTTCTTTAATCTTTCGATATATTCCTGTACGGTAGCCGGTGACATTAACCGGCAGCCGTACAGGACAATTAAATTAAAGTTTCTAATATCTGTAATTCTGCCAGATACTAGGACAAATGGCAGTGTCTTTAATCTCTTGATATGTATGACAGCTCATCTGTTGTTTATAACCAGATGAGCTGTCATACTTTGAATTCTTTTGCCCCTTGTATCTTAGATTCTGCTTTGGAATACTCATAACTTGTGGCAGTGTCTTTAACTATTTGATAATAGAGATCCTGGAATTCAGTTGATTCTATCCTGAATTCCAGGATCTCTAGTTGAATTGAAGTTCCTTGTATTCCGATTTCTGCTACACACTTAAAGTCTATGGTCATATCTTTAATGCTTTGATAATTGAAGGCGTTAAGTTAGGACTTTCTTAACGCCTTCTAGTTGAATTAAGACTTCTAGTATGTTTGATTTGACTTATGCACCTAGTATCAATTTGTCTAACTTTACAACTTTGATTTCAGAAGCAGGTGCTGCTGTCGATGTCTATCCAGCAGCACCTGCTTTCGGATGAATTGTGATACTCCGTACATATAATTGACGAATACACTCAACACTTATGGTCAATAACTTTAAGAATTTGATTTATCCATCTAAATCCAGGAGGCATTCTCCCGGATGCAGGATGGAAGTATGAATGAAGCGTCTTGTGTATAAACTTTTGACTAAGTTGAGTTTTTAGTATTTTAGTTCAAAACCTGTTTCTGAAACGGCTTTCATTAAAAGCGACATGAGAATATCCCAGCGTCTTCGATTAGGTCTGTAACCGATAATGTCTTTGAAGGCACTTTCAACCTTTTCAAGACTTTCTGTCATATCTTTGCAGCCGGGAATTACAAGCCCATGAGTTCTGATAAGGTTCTGTAATGTATAATAAGCACCTGCACCTTTGAAGCAGTTCAGCCAAGTGGAAGGAATACTTGTACGTTTATCAAGATGCCAAGACAGCTTATTGATATAATCATAAAGTTTTTGATAAGAAGTTATACGGTTGATAAAAGAAGATATTACATCTTTTGTTTCTTTTTCGTACATTCTGTTGTACTTCATCAGATGTCGGAAGATGTACTTGATGTCATCAAGAGTAAAGAATTGAAAGCGAATATCGTTAGGACTTTTACGTGTAAGTTTGCAGAGCAAGGCAAGTTCTTTCTTTGTTTGTTTAAGAACATAGTTTACATCATAGCGGTTTCGAACTGCGTGAGTCCAACCGTATTTGTCTTTAATCAAGCCCCATGTTTGGGCGGTGATAAATCGTCTAAACAACTCAGGGTTTCTTATAAAACCTCCTTTTGAAATTTCATTTACGATAGGGTCATCTTCATTGAAAATTTCTTTCACTGCTGAATCGGTTTGCATTAGGGATTGCAATTTGTCTACATTTATACCAGCAAGTTTCAATGCTTCGATACGAGAATCGGTTTTATTCTCATTACGAATAGTTTTCGGTACAAGATATGCAATTCCGTCTTTAATGTTTGTTGCTGAAATGGAATCTCCATTTCCCAATACAAATGAACTCTGGCAGTTAGGGCATCTCACTTCAAATTTATTCATAGTATTTATCTCCTTTGTAGGCATATTCGCCATAATATTTTTCTTCATATTGCTTTCGCAATAAAATGGCATCGGAAATATTATCGAAGTATCCAATAATCCGATGTTTTTTATTGAGAGTAAAACCAACTTCCCACTTATTACACTCTTTATTAAACCTAACACCACGAACGCCAGATTTATTGTAAGATGTAGGTTGTGTATTATGTGAGTTCTGTTCGTGTGTACAAACTCTAAGATTTTCTTTTCTATTGTCAGATGTATTATGATTTATATGGTCAACAACCATATTCGGGTCTTTGCAATCCATTATAAGTCTATGCAAAGATATGCTATGCCGTTTTCCATTTACCGATGGTGTATAAGATAATACATACCCTCTGTTGTTTACTTTCCAACAAAATTGTCTTACCTTATCAAGGTCTTCTAAATCAAATACAAACATAGAATTCTTAGAGTCAAACATTCTTACAGAAGAGCCGTCAATTTCATAACGATTCTCTTTCTTATGCCATACTCTTTTATAACAACCACAGGAAGTAGTTTTTCCTTCTCTTAATTTTCTTGCTTGTACAGTTATTATCTCACGTTCTTCTTCAGGCAATTTCATTTGGCAATCACATACGCAATACCAATAAGGTACATAATGACCAGACTTACTAACACGAGTTTCGGCTCTTTCTATAACTGTAAGATTACCAAACTTTTTACCTTTCAAATCAATATACTTGTGCATTTCCATCACCTCTGTCATAAAGGATAAATCACAAAAATAGATTGCTTAAACTGTGGTAATAACTACACAATGGACATCAAAACCATTTTTTAAACAAAACTAGTTTTGAGTCACACGGACTCTGCCAATACCATTTATCACCAAAATCCCACTTCTGATTGATAATCAAACCGAGTACGAATAATTCTAACTTGGCTCTTGCGATATAACGACTTTCGTTTTCAGCAAGCTGTTTGGTACTGAGTTTTGATTCATCAAATGCAAAGAAGTATTTTGAATCTGCTTTGGCACTTGGTACTGAATATTTATAGTTTCTGAACAACTCCAATAAACGTTCTTCAATGTTGTCAGGAAGTTCAAAATCTATATCCACCAAAAAACCATTCAAACGAACTTCTTTTTTCTCGAAGTTAATTCTGAACGGTTGACCGTCTTCGACTTTCTTTATGAACTCGTCTACTTTCATAGACACTCCTTAGAAGACCGGCTCTTCCTTCTTAGTCTTTTCTTTCTTAATTGGTTTGAACTCAACGTGTTCTGTGACGATGTAAACCTTTGAACAAGCCTTACCTTCATCATCAGTCCATCTGTCCTGTTTGAGTCTTCCTACGATACGGACACCACGTCCCTTCTTGATTTTATCCTTGTAAAAGTCAGTATTAACTCCATAACTTTCGCAGTCGAAGTATGAAACTTCATCAACGCCTTCTCCTTCACGGTTCTTATAGAAACGGTTTACCGCAATGGTGAACTTACCAACTTTGAAACCAGGAACTGATTCTGAAACTTCGATATCGGCAACTGCATTGCCTTCCAAAATAATTGAATTAAGATTGTTCATTTACAAACTCCTTACTAAATTGTCAAACATATCTCTATTACCCAATGCCTTCTTTGCAGCATAGAGTGATAGGTAGCCGTCAAGTTCTTTAGGTGTTCTCTGACGGTTTGTAGTTACGTTCTTACCCCTTCCACGAGTAACAACACCATCTTTCTTTTCCAACTCAACACCAAGACCGCCAAGTTCAAATCGTTTAGTCTGACTTGCCCTTAAACAATCCATAACATAAGTATTGAGAGTCTGAATGTCTGTAACATTGTTAATGTAAGCAAGCACGCCTTTGGCCCAACAATACTGACCGATATATAAATAGCGGTTTACTGAATGTACTGCTGACTTATAGGAGTTTGCTTTCTTACAACGAGAGAAGATTTCTTTCTGAAAGTTCTTCAATCGTTTTTTTGATAGAGAGATTTCAGTTCCCCTAATCATAAAGCCCAGGAACTTAAAGAACCTGTCTTTTGTGAGAACTTCAACTTTTTTTGGATTAAGAACGAGTTCTTTTTCGTTTAATCTGCGTTCAAGAATTTCCTTGCCCTTTTCCCATTCATTGCCAATGATGAGAATGTCATCGGAATACCTGACGTAGTAAACATCAAGAGTTTTAATTTCTTCGTCCATTTCATAGAGAACTGCATTTGCAAGGAATGAAGCAACTGCACAACCTTGTTTGAGTGATTGGAAATGTTCAATTTCGTTTCCGTGAATGTCTCTGCATTTGTCATTTCTGTAATAGCGTCTTAAAAGGTTGATAACTTTAGACTTTCCGCAGATGTCTTCAACTTTATTAAACACTTCTTCAATGAACCTTAAAGGTACACTGTCAAAATACTTTGACAAATCTGCTTTTATTCCGATGGTATGGCACGAGCAATTATTTATCCTTGTAACAACTTCCCTTACCACCTTGCCACAAGATAAATTGATCTGATACGCTTTTGACCTTTCAGAAATTAAACTTCCGCAGAACTCAAACAACATATCATTGATAATTGATAACAAGATACGGTCTAAATCTTCGTTGATGTAAACTATTCTTGTACCACCGTCATCTTTTGGAATTGCCTGCTGATGAGGCATACCAATATCGTAAGCGTCAAGAAGTATCATTTTCTTCAGACCGTCTAATAAGACAGGATTGCAATACTTTTCCAATTCGTCATGTCTCATGTTTTTATCAACGGCAATCTGAATGGCTTTTTCCCAGCGTTCACGAGTGAACATTTCATCTAAAAGTTTGTCCATAACTTCTCCTTACTGCATAATGCAGCAAACTAATTTGTTTAGATAACTTCTACAGGTGTCTTTCCATGAAGTCTAAGAGCTTCACACAATGCAACATCATTTATTAGTTCTTCATAAGGCTGATGGATGTCCATAAGAGTACGAGCAAGCAGACATACGTTTTTTATACTTCTAGGTGAAAGACCATTAGCTTCTGCGAAACGTGTAAGGTGATGTTCTGCATGAACGTCAAGTTTGATGAAGTTTTCATATTCAGCAGGGCTTAAATCCTGATTAAGCTTTCCTTGTCTTTCATACTGTACTTTCCAAGCCTTAGCGATAAATTCTCTAAGTTCTTCAAGTGAGTATGAGTTGCCTTCTGTTTCACCATTTACCGCGTCAAAGCGTATCTGTATACGGTCAAGCAATGGTGCAGAGAATTTTCTCCAGTACAAATCAAGGCTCTTTTCAGAACACAAGCAGATTTTTTCTTTACTGCCATAGTTACCGCACGGACAAGGATTAGTCGCCATGAACAACTGAAACTTAGCAGGATAGCAGGTACTTCTTCCTGCCCTACTCAAAGTAATTGAGTTATTTTCAAGCGGAACTCTCAACATCTGCAATACAGAACTTCTGAACTCGGCTGCTTCGTCAAGGAACAGAACTCCGTTATGAGCAAGCGTTATTTCGCCAGGTCTACAATTTGCCCCACCACCGCAGATTCCTTCGATACTTGCAGTCTGATGTGGCATACGGAACGGTCTTTTCTGTCTGTAATTTTCAGTCGGTCTCATAAGACCTGCAATTGAATAGATACGAGATACGCTTAAAGATTCTTCCTGCGTAAGATGTGGCATAAGTTGTGGAAGATGCTGAAGAACTAATGTCTTGCCACAACCGGGCGTACCCCAAGTCAAGAGTGAGTGTCTACCTGCGACCGCAACCGCCATAGCATACTTCAATCCGTCATGTCCTTTCACTTCATCAAGGCTAGGAATATCATCATCATCGAACACTAAGTCAGTTTCCTTAGAAAATCCGTCAGAAAGTAACATTTCATGCTTTTTGAAGTATTCAGAACTTCCGATGTTTTTCAAAGCATTAAAAGCGTCTTCAAGACTTTCGGCTTCATATACACTTAAGCCTACAGGTATTTCAGAGCCTTTTGGAACTATCGCATATTCAATTCCATAAGCAATAGCAGATGTACAGGCTGCATGAGTAGCATGAACAGGACGAAGTTTTCCGCTTAGTTCAAGTTCACCCATAACAAGCACATTCTGTTCAATGTTCAGCTCGTTCTGTCTTTCTAAGATTGCAAGAGCAATAGGCAATTCATAACCTGTACCTTCTTTTTTCAAGTCAGCAGGACTTAGACTGATAAGAACTCGTTCAGGAGGAAATTCCAAACCGCTATTACGTATAGCAGCACGAATACGTTCTCTTGTTTCTTTTACACAACCATCTGATAATCCTACAATGTCTACTGCTGGAATACCTCGTCTTAAATCGACTTCAATGTTTACCAAAGCACCTTCATATCCGAAAGCAGAAAATGAATAGATTCCCATAATATAATCTCCTTACCGTGCTAACACGGTTATTAACCCTAGTAATATTTGTTTAATATTATAATTAACAATAGTTAATTGTGTAAATATAAAAAATAACTGTACGTTAACCGATACAGTTACATTCCAAGATAGGCACGTGTAGTATCTACAATCCTGTTGTAAGACTTCTGATTCTCAATTTCGGTACAGTAAATCTTAACTGTCGGATGGTCGTTACCCGAAAAGCTTATCATGTGATCAACGTTTAAGTAACATTTAAGAGATACTTCATCACCCTGTCTAAGTCTTGCGTTTCTGATTAACTGTTCATCATTCACAAGAACTGTGAATACCGACTCATTATGTGCAATCTGTCCTTTAAGCATAAAATGCTTATGAGTGACTGCAAGTTTGATTACCAAAGCACCTGTCTTTTTGCTGATGTGACTGTTAAGTACTTTGCCTGTTAGATAAAGTTCATTTCTCATTTATACTCCTTCTTGCTTATAAGCAAGCTGATAAACTCCCTCCAATAAAAAAGACCGCCTTATCTAGCGGTCATTCTTTTATAAATTACATTGTCATGTTTGAATAACGATGTTTTGAACTGTGCTTCATCGGTGTAAACCTTATCTCTGTTGAAGTCTATTTTTGCAGTATATCCGTACTTCCCAAAGCCTCTGAAAGTAACCTGACCTCTGCATTGCGGAACAATCCTTTTGAAGTCATCAAATGTTTCGATAAACCGCAGAGAGCAACTGTTGTAGAACTCATAAGGCAAATCATCAATCGGGTGTAAATCTTCTTGTGTGTAACCGCAGTCTATCATCGCCTGTGTAACCTTGCTTTCATTCGTAAGATAGAACTTATGGCAACCGTCAAACAGGAAGTATTTATAATCAATTTTCTTACCGCTGATAGTCATTAAGCCACCTCGCTTTTATAGTCATAACCAACAAGTACAAAGTACCTGTATACATTTGCAATCAGGTCTTTATCTTTGTCCGTAAGATTGCCGTTTGTATAACGTTCAAGGATTCCTTTTGAACCTGTACGGAAAAGTATTCTTCCAAAGTTCAATTCGTCGTGTTCTTCAAACAGGTACGGCTCAAACTTCCAGTAGTAACCAAGATGTTCTGTTTCACCTTCATAAGCAGAAGCAGGCATGAAAACCATAAGGTTATCGCCGGAAACCAACATCAGAGAGTTTTCTGAAACTTTCCTGTAAGGCGTATCTTCTTTGTGACAGTACAATTTTGCGTCGGGATAACACTCCATGAAGTGAATTACTTTTTCCCATACGTTGAACAGGATTCTTGAATGATTAGGAAGTGTGTAACTGAAACTTTCAAACTGCCCTATCTTCTTATGAATTGAAACTAAAGGCTTTATTCCCTTAAACTCTTTAACCAAAACGTCATTAGGTGAAAGGTCTGTAATTTCAATCATGTCACTCATGCCAGGGATTACCCTTTCAATGTTAGGGAACTTTCCGTCGATGTAAGCAAGTTCTTTTGAAACAATCTTATCTTCCCACTTTTCGGAATAGTCCGTCTTAATCTTGATGCAGACAGCTCCATTAGT
>ODAI012060674.1_pt1 | contig 10763 bp, 11 predicted proteins | sample 1539321 | NCBI WGS metagenome assembly ODAI01 (sample SAMN02144231, study PRJEB22623) | gut metagenome | biome: sheep rumen | host: Ovis aries | place: New Zealand | reverse complement strand
TGGCGCTCGGCGTGGACTGGGATGGCAACAACATCACCGGTTGGCCCGAGGACATCGCCAACGCGATTCTCTACCTCATCTCCGACGAGGCGCACTACGTGAACGGTGCCCAGCTCAACGTGGACGGCGGCTGGACCAGCTTCTAAGCACTTTCAAGTCAGATACCAGAGTATCGAGGCGCCTGACCATTTTGGACAGGCGCCTTTCTTTTCGCTCGTTCCTCCCAACCGTCAATCTGTAGGATTTCTCCTTCGCATAAGCACAGGGACCGTGGATTAACCTGCTGCCTTTTGCTCGCAGATAATCGGGTCAAGTCAAAGACCCTAGCATCTGCTGCAAGAGAAGGAGGCACGGCATGGCATATAATCCTCAGGCACGCGAGGTCGAGCTTCTGAGGAAGAACCTCGACGGTATGGAGCCGCTCAGCTCCATGCTTTCGGTTGCAGGCAAGGTTGCGATCGTGACCGGAGGAACGTCGGGGCTCGGCTTCAACATCACAGCGCGTCTGCTCGAAGGCGGCGCCAATGTGATCATCGCGAGCGACACCGAGTATAGCTGCGACAACGCCATAGGGCTTCTCCGCGAGCGCGGCTACGGTGAGGACCGCGTGGTTGCCTGCATCACCGACGTGCGTGACGAGGATGCCGTCGCCAACCTCGTCGCCTTCGCCGACAAGACCTTCGGATCTATCGATATCCTCGTCACCAGCGCGGCCAAGTGGAGCTACGCGCACATCTACGACATGCCCGATGAGGAGTTCGCCAAGGTCATCGACATCAACCTCAACGGCACCTTCCGCGCTATCAAGCACGTCTCCAAATACATGATCGAGAAGGGAATCGCCGGCAAGATGTGCCTCATCTCTTCCGATTCCGCCTGGCTCCCGTACCCCACCTTTGGCGGCTATCCGCACTACGTAGCCTCCAAGGGCGGCGTCAACGCACTCGGACTCGAGGCCGCGAAGGAGCTCAAACGCTTCGGCATCATGGTCAACGTCGTCGCACCCGGCGCCATGCAGACCAACGGTGCCGTCACCAACATGGTTGTCGAGGACATCGACGAGGATGCCCAGGACGAGCTTTACGCCGAGATCGCTGTCCCGCAGATGGACGAGATGAAGCCGGTGGACTGCGTTGCCCGCATCGCCTACATGATGTGCACCGCGTTCGCAGACGGCGTCACGGGCGAGAGCTACGTGGTCGACAACGGGCTGCGCAGCAACATCATCAAATACCAGCCTGCCATCGAGCAGTACCCCTACGAATAACAGGGCAAACGCTCTGTATTCATAAGCCATCCATTGAAAAAGGAGGAACAGAAATGGCACTTTCCGTCGATTCCAAGCTCAAGGACATCCTGCGTAACCCCGAGGGCAAGGCCATCATCGAGAAGTACACGCCCAACCTGCCCACGCACCCTGCCCTCAAGATGATCCAGATGATGAGCCTCCGCAAGCTCTTCTCGTATCCCGAGGCCGCCGAGTACGCCGCCCACATGGACGAGATCGATGCCGAGCTCAAGGCCCTGGGCTAAGCAGAGAACAGCACCGAGCACATGGTTCGCACGGGGCGCTTTCGGGCGCCCCGATGCTTTTACAGCCCCTTTTTGACCACGTCGCTGATCTCAAGGGCCTTGAGTATGAGCTGGAGGTAGAGGCGGGTGTCGGGGTCATGCAGGTCAAGGCCGTAATTCTTCTCAATCTTCTCGATTCGGTCGATGAGCGTGCTGCGGTGGATGTAGAGCAGGTTGGCGGCCTTCGAGAAGTTCATTCTCTCGGCTAAGAAGACGCGCAGCGTTTCGAGATACGAGATGGAAGACGTGGCGTCGTGTTCGATAACTTTCTCGAGGCTCTCCGGAACGAGGCTTTCGACGGGGGATCCCGCCAGGGAGTTGATTACCATCTCGGTGAGCGCGTAGTCGGAGAAGTGGTAGACGCTCCCTCCGGGTGCCATCAGGCTACCGTTGTCGATTGCCGCCTCAGCTTGCTTGATGTACACGGGGACGTCGTAGAGGCTCGAGAATCCGTAGCTCACGCCTGCGGTGAGCTTGAGCGACTTAGACAACGTCCCCAAGGAGGCATCGATGGCCTTCCTCCGCTCCTCGGCGGTGTGGCCGAGGGCGGAAAGCTCGATGATGCCCACGGTGCCAGAGTCTACGGAAAGCGCGTAGCTTCCTGGGAATGACATCTCGAAGCTGTTGCAGATGAACGTTGCGGGTAACCGCTGTTCCTGGTCGAAGGCATGGAGCAGCACGCAGATGTACCTGCGCCTCCCTGGTTCTGACTCGAGAAGCCAACGCTGGTTCGGTCCAATGGGCCTGCCGGCGATCACATCTTTGAGCACCCCTTTGCGTGCCGCATGTTCGGTCGAGAGCACGGCAGGGTTCCGCTCGATCGACGCCTCGATGATACGCGCGAGGTAGCCTGCAAGCGCGCTGAAGCCAGCGCGCGGCTTGTCCTCGGTGGTGAGGATGCTCAGGCATCCGATATACACGCCGCTCTTATCGAACAGGTTCGCGCAGAGCGCGTTGCGATCGACGATCTTCAGGAACATGGGCTCGCGGACGTCGGTGTGAAGCTCGTTGCTCGAGAGGTAGTTCTCCATGGAGTACTGGCTCAGCCGGCCGCTCCCATCGCTCCAAGGACGGGGAATCTCCGTCCCGTCCTCGGTCGATGAGGCGAGGATGCGAAAGCCGTTGTCAATTAGGATGATGGGCCTCTCGAGGGCATCTGAGCTGAGGGAGACGACCTTCTGGAGGTCGGCATCGGACCTGAACAGCTCGAATACCCGATCGTTCCACGCATCGAACCGATCGTAGATTGCCTGGATTGCAAGGTAGACCTCAAAGAAGTCGGGATGGCCCTTCAGGTGTATGACCGAGCATCTTCCGGTGTAGCGGTAGAGCTGCGGAGCATCGCCGATGCAGACGATGGCGGTGCCGTCTTTAATCGATGGCCGAGCGGGAAGATGGTCCGCAGAGGCGAGGTAGAGCCGATCGGGAAGGAAAACGGGGTCGTCCTCCATGAAGAAGACTGGGCGAGGGAGGTTGAGGCTCTTTCCAGCGCTTCCCAGTAACTCGGCGTCGAATGACTTCCTGAGATACTCGAAAATGATGCCTGCATTGAGCTTCATGAGATACCTCCCCGACGTGCTTCGAGCGCATACGGGCATTCTACCATTGGGTTTCAAGCGGAATAGCTCCCAAATCGCCGACCGTTACTTTGTAGGATTTGAGGCGACAGAAGCCTAGCATTTACGGATTATTCGATTGGCCCACCCTCCATAGCATGAGATTCGAAGCGTTGTTTCTCATTGTTTCGCGATCCTCAGGCAAAAAGGAAGGGATGGGCTATGACGAAGAAGATCAACCAACGTCTCCCGAAGGATTCCGGCGCGACCAAGCTGCCGAACTATGCGGCCATCAAGTCGCCGTGGGAGAGGATGTACGGGTTCAGGGACGCCATGCGCTATATAACGCGTTACGAGGCGGTGTTCGGGGCCGCGATCCTCCAGGGCATTCGCATCCTCATCCCCGAGTACGAGGACCGCGCGCAGACTATCTGCCAGGCTGCTTTCGACCGCATGTACGCTACCAGCCAGAAGTACGGCGTTACCCAGGAGTATCTGCTCAACATGCATCCATTCATGTGCGGCGAATTCGTTGGCGCGCTCATCGGCGACGAGGGCGACGACGGCATGCTCATGCCCGGTCGCGTGCAGGATTTCGGCACATACCGTTGCGAGAAGGAGCTCGATGCCTGCCCGTGGGACATCATAGGAAGCGAGCTTTGCCGCGCAACCACCATGTCTTTGCAGGCTCAGGCACTTGGGTCGGCCGAGCGTCATCGTCCGGGCCCCACGCTCGACTACGCCATGGTCGAGGCACGTGGATGCGGTGACCGTCATTGCCGCATCGTGGCCGAGAACCGCGAGAAGTACCCCATGCCCGAGCATGCGCTCTGGCAGAGCTTCGGCCCCATCGCCACGGCGGACCAGATTAAGTGCACGCCTGAGGAGGAGTGCGTCGAGGACCCCATGGTCTTCCGTGAGGAATGCGGCTTCAAGTTCGCCAACGGCACCAACTTGGAGGAGAGCTCCGAGATGGCGGCCATGGTGCAGTTCGCCACCTCCGCGTGCCTCTACTTCTTCCCCACGCTCACCCGCGCCATCGACGAGGGCAGGCTTGAGGAGAAGACCGTCATGCACGTGCTCAAGTGCGTCCTCGAGGCTGCCGGCAAGGCGGCGTTCGGCGAGCCTTATGCGCGCCTCGCGGCACGCGAGTGGCTGGGCGTGCCCGTGGAGGCGCCGTGGGACGGCCGCATCATGGGTGGGCACATCGAGATGATGCTCCAGGCGCTCATGTGCTCCTACGAGGTCGAGGCGTTCAACAAGGACGAGGTCATCCTCGTCATCGACCGCAAAGGCCTCGAGATCTCCAACGGCTGGATGCAGACGCCGTGCCACGTGGCCTACTGGAACGGCATGGTGAAGACGCTCGTGAGCCCGCAGTGGTTCGTCTTCGAGGAGGGGTCTGCCGAGAAGACCATCCGTGTGCGCATCGCCAAGAAGATCGACAAGTTCTGCTAGGGAAGGGGAGGTAGACCATGTATCGAAACATCTTCAAGTACGACGACATGAAGCGCTCCGAGCATATGGCGGTGCGCGAGAACGTGGGCTGGTACCTCTTCACCCACCAGCTTATGCAGGTCGAGGGTGATGATGCGGAGGCGTTCCTCGATTACGTCTTCCCCAACAACATCGCAACGCTCAAGCCCGGCCGCGATCGCTACACCACCATGCTCGACGAGAACGGCGAGATCATCGATGACGTCGTGGTCATGCGATTCGACGACCATTTCTGGATTTCCACGCTGTTCCCCAGCTACATGGATGACTGGTTCTATGCGCACCAGGGCGACTTCGATGTGGACTACTACGAGGTGAGCGATGACTGGCACATGTTCGCCGTTCAGGGCCCGCTCTCCAAGGACGTGTTGAACAGCCTCTGCGCAGAGCCGGTTGATGGGCTCCGCTTCTTCCAGCATGGAGAGAACTCGATCGACGGCATGGACGTCATCATCAACCGCGGCGGCTTCACCGGCGAGAAGCTGGGCTACGAGGTCTATTGCGCGGAGTCCGACACCGATGCTGTCGAGGAGAAGATCCGCGAGGCGTGCGACAAGGCAGGAGGCCGCCAGGTGACCGAGTTCCAGGTCATGGCATGGACGCTTCCCACCGAGGCGGGCTTCTACTACATGCGCGACCTGCGCCACGCCAACCCCTTCGAAGTCGGCTTGGCCGCCAACATCAACTGGGACAAGGACTTCGTGGGCAAGGCGGCGCTCGAGAAGGTGCGCGAGGCAGGCCCCGCGCGCGAGATGCTCGGATTCACGGTTGCCGATGACGACCCCTTCATCCAGGCCAAGCAGTACGGCGGTCCCGGTGAGGCTGTCTACCTTGACGGCGAGGAAATCGGCCGCGTGTCCAAGATGGTCTACTCCTACGTGAAGGACATCAATTGCGGTTACATCCTTGCAGACGCAGGCAAGCTCAAGGTTGGCGACACCATCGACATCCATGGATCCGAGGCCGTGATCTGCGAGCGTAACTGGCTCGCATAGCTTTCGCACCCTGCAATGTGCTCGGCCGCCCCGCGTCGATTCCCGCTTGTTGCGCGGGTAGGCGTGGGACGGCCTTTCGATGATAGTCATGCTGGCGAAAGGAGATGCATATGGAACTCAACGACCTCTTTGGATTCGCGGGCAAGAACGTGGTGGTGACCGGAACGGGCTCGGGTATGGGCCATGCTGCCGCGGAATTGCTCGTCAATCTCGGCGCGCACGTGACGGCGACCACGCACCGACGCCCGCTCGACCTGGAGGTTGCGGCGACCGTAGCCTGCGATCTTTCCACCAAGGAGGGTTGCGACAAGCTCATCGCCGCGGCGCCCGACCACATCGACGCGCTCTTCCTCTGCCATGGAACTGCTGACGAATTCGGCGGCGGAAACGCGCTCGAGGTACAGCTTACCAACTTCTGGAGCTTCAAGTACCTTGCCGAGAGCCTGCTGCCGCGCATCGCCGACTGGGGTTCGGTCACGTTCATCTCGTCGAACGGCGGCAAGTTCTGGCGCGACGATGTCGAGAAATGCCTCGAAGTCGCAGATCTCTCATCGTGGGATGAAGCGGTTGACTGGTACAACGCTAATCCCGACTATCGGGACTACGGCTACGTTTTCTCAAAGGAATGCCAGCATGCGTATGTGATGAGCCGCGTACAGGATCCGCTCTACATCGATCGGAAGATACGCTTGAACGTCATCTCTCCCGGTCTCACGAAGACCGGTCTCACCGAGGCGTTCGAGCGTCAGATCGATGGAGATGCCGAGCATGGCCGCGCGGTTATCGAGGGACTCTACCTTGACGGATGGAACGGACGCTACGCGACACCCGAGGAGATGGGCTGGCCGATGGTGGCCATTGGGTCGAAGCTCTTCAGCTACATGAGCGGCCAGATCATCTACATCGATTATGGCAGCGCAAGCGTTGAAGAGATGAATCTGCTGGTGGACTAGATCGGCGAGCACTTCCCGTATCCCTTCAAGGAGGTCGAGGGCCTTCCCGAGTACCTCAAGGCCATCGGGTTCTTTGCCGACCCCTCCCTCATGCCGCTCTGGGGCTCTCTCGGTGGTTCGCTCGACAACTACTTCCGCAACCCGTTCGAGGTGGGCTGGGGTCACATGGTCAAGTTCGACCACGACTTCATTGGTCGCGAGGCGCTCGAGACGATCGCCGAGAGCCACCGCGAGATGGTGACGCTCGTGTGGGATGCCGATGACGTCGCCGACGTCTTCCGGTCGCAGATGTCGCATGAGGGTCCGCACTACAAGAAGTTCGTCTTCCCCTACGACCGCATCCACTGTGGCTGTGGCAACAACCAGGACCTGGTCCAGGACGCTGAGGGCAAGACGGTGGGCATCTCCATGTGGCCGCTCCTCTCGGAGTACTACCACGACGTCATCTCGCTCTGCTGCATCGACGCGGAGTTTGCGCAGATCGGCACCGAGGTCACGGTCGTGTGGGGCGATGCTGCCAACGAGAAGAAGGCCGTCAAGGCTACCGTCGCGCGCTTACCGTACCTCGACCTGCCGAGCAACCCCAAGTACCCCGTCGAGAAGATCCCGCGCTACCAGGGGTAGGGAAGAGAGACGACTATTGCTTTGGGGCGAGCCTTTCGAGGCTCGCCCCACTCTTATTCGAAGCGATGCATGCGATAGAATCGTCGACATGCTGATGCGTGTCGAGCACATAGACGACGGGCTGGTCGACCGGCTCTTCTCCGTGTACGAGGAGTCGATGGCCGAGCTTGCCGATGGCTTTGCGAACGACTGCGAGATGCGCGACGGGTATCGCGCGTTTCTCGAGGAGTTCGTCTCCACACCCGGCCAGTTCGTGCTCGTCGAGGAGCATGACGATGTGTGGGCAAGCGCGCTGCGTGCCGTGCCTTTTGGCGAGGGCCGCTGGTTCATCGAGGCGGTTGAGACGGCGCCAGCGATGCGCCGTCAGGGTTACGGACGAGACCTGCTCGCCCACGCCATCGACTACCTGCAAAGCGTTGGTGCAACTGAGCTCTCGTGCATTATTGCACCAGAGAATGTGGCCTCGCAGAGGCTGCACGAGGGCTGCGGGTTCATGCCAACAGACGACGTACCAGTCAATCCCTGGGACGAGCTCGAGGAGGGCTGTGTCCTGTATCGCCGCTCGACCTGACCCCATCGATAAGTAACAGGCGGTGGCCTCGCGGTCTGCGATACTGGGACGTATCACATGCGGCCAAACCAGGGAGGCGCCAGATGGATACCAGCTTCGTCACCATCAACACCCACAGTTCCATTCGCCTGGAGAGCAAGCAGGGGGCCGTCATCTACGTCGACCCATACGGATTTGCGACGGAACCCCACGACGCCGATCTGATCCTGGTCACGCACACCCACTTCGATCACTTCTCACCCGAGGACATCGCGCGGGTACGGAAGCCTCGCACGGCCTTCGTGCTGCCCACGTCCGCGATGGGCGAGTTCATCAAGGCAGGCTTTGCCGACGAGGATGCGGCCTTCCTCGCGCCGCACGAGCATGCGATGCCGGTGCCGGGCATCGAGGTCGAGACCGTCCCCGCGTACAACCGCACCAAGCGCTTCCACCCCGAGGAGAACGGGTGGCTGGGATACGTGGTTGACGTGGACGGCGTGCGCGTCTACGTGGCCGGCGACACCGACGACCTGCCTGAGAACCGCAGCATTTCCTGCGACGTGGCGCTGGTCCCCGCGGGAGGCACCTACACCATGGATGCGCGCGAGGCGGCCGCCTTCGTCAATGCGCTGAGGCCCGCTGTCGCCATCCCTGAGCACTACGGTACGGTCGCTGGGTCGGGTGATGACGGCAAGACTTTCGCCAAGCTCGTCGACCCGGGCATCGAGGTCGTGCTCAAACTGTAGCCAACGGGCGGACGCCGTCCGTTTCCGCACAATCCGCGCTACCCGTCCGCAAACGCACGGACGGGTCAAGTTGCTTCTGTTGTTTCCGATGCCCCCTCGTTATCGTACATGTTATTAGATAACAGATAGATAGTTCGGAAATGACATGAACGAAAACGCGAAAGCCACGGTGCTTGCGGTGCTCGCTGCCGCCCTCTACGCGGTGATGACGCCCATCTCGAAGGTCCTGCAGGCGGGCGTGCCACCCGTGCTGGAGGCGAGCCTCCTCTATCTGGGCGCAGGCATCGGCATGGCCTGCCTCATGTGTGCGGACAAGGCCCGCGGCCACGTGGCGGACAGGCCCTCGCTCGACCGTACCGACCTGCGTTACGTGGCAGCGATGGTCGTGCTCGACATGGCGGCCCCGATCCTGCTCATGCTCGGGCTCGCGCACTGCCTGCCGCAGACGGTCTCGCTGCTCAACAACTTCGAGATTGTCGCCACCACGGTCATTGCCGTCGTCCTCTTTCACGAGCACGTGAGCAGGCTGCTCGCCTGCGCCATCGCCATCATCACCTGCGCCTGTGCGCTGCTCTCCCTGGACGGCGCCGAGTCGCTCAGCCTGTCGGCTGGGGCGCTCCTGGTGCTCGGCGCCTGCGTGTGTTGGGGCTTCGAGAACAACTGCACCGCGAGCCTTTCCGAGAAGGATACCCGGCAGGTCGTGCTGGTGAAGGGACTGGGCTCGGGTGCTGGGTCCCTGGCGGTGTCGCTGCTGGCGGGTGAGGGTGGCGCACCGGCGGGGAGCTGCGTTGCCATGATGCTCCTGGGCTTTCTTTCCGTGGGCCTCAGCGTATACTGCTACGTCATCGCGCAGGCAAGCCTCGGCGCGGCTCGCACCAGCGCGTTCTACGCCACCTCTCCCTTCATTGGAGCGTTTCTGGGGATGCTCCTCTTCCGCGAGATGCCCGGCCCCCTCTTCTGGGTGGCCTTCGCGCTCATGGCCTGCGGCGTGGGGCTCTCGGTGAGGGACGCGATCGGAGAGGAATCGACTTCTGGCTCTACGCAGCCGGTATCCTAGGCGAGGTCGCCCAACGTCGAGCGGAGGCGCGCCTTCGCGCTCGGGTAAGATGCGGTTACCGAGTATGCGTCCACAAAGCTGCATCCTTTCCCGATGCGTGCGGAGAAGAATCGCTCTCTGGCTCTGCTGCCCCGGTTTCCTAGGCGAGGTCGTCCTGCGACCGTCGGACGCACCTGTCGTATAGTTAGAAGAATCTAACATGTATCGGCAGGATGGTGACAGCTCATGGACAATGCGCGACTGATCAAGATCTTGGGCGGCCACTATGGCATGCGTCTCCAGCACTGGTGGGAGGAGCGCGGACTGCCGCGAGGCGAGGCACGGGACCTGCGCGTGACCTATGCAAGGCGCTTCGCAGCGGCGATGGATGCGGCGGACTTCGGACCCGACAACGGGCGGTTTTCTAGCTACCTCAACTGCCTCTCGGGCGTGACCGCCTACGCGATGGCGCGTGAGCGCGGGCTCTCCGTGGAGGAGGGTATCGCTTGCTACGACTACCTAGCCAAGCCCCTGCGAGGCTTTTCTGCATGGCTCTGGAACACGGCCGACCTGCTACCCAACGCGTACCGCCTCATAGTGGGCAATATCCGCGAGGACCTCACTGGCCCCAAGGGAATCTGTTGGGGCACCGAGGTTATTCGCGATGACGACGAGGCGCTCGAATACCGCATACACACATGCCTCTACTACGACATCTGCCGCGAGCAGGGCTACCCCGAGGCCATTCAGCTCTTCTGCAATCACGACCACCATGCGTGGGATGGCCTGCACCGTCACGTGCGCTTTGAGCGCCACGGTGGCGTGGGGGAGCGACGTGATGACGGGTCGATTGCAGACGGACTGGCGTCCACCGAGCCCGGCTGCCTCTGCCACGACTCGTTCGTGCGGGTGAGGTAGGAGGCCCCACATGATGAACGTAACCAGATCGTCGGTCTTTCCTGCCACGCGCGAGGAGGTGTTCGCACGCCTGCAGCGGCTCGACACACTGCAGCGCGTGGCATGGCCCTATGCCACGTTCGAGCCGGTGGGGGAGAATGCGGGCGTGTGGGAGCCTGGAGCGACCTCATCGTACCGCTTCCGCCTGCTGGGCATCATCCCCTTTGGCACGCATGTCATCCATGTCGTCCGCTTCGGGCTCGACGAGGGCATCTACACGCACGAGGGTAACGAGCACGTGCCCACGTGGAACCACGAGATACGCCTTGAGGCGCTG
>ODAI010186462.1_pt1 | contig 10763 bp, 11 predicted proteins | sample 1539321 | NCBI WGS metagenome assembly ODAI01 (sample SAMN02144231, study PRJEB22623) | gut metagenome | biome: sheep rumen | host: Ovis aries | place: New Zealand | reverse complement strand
TGTACTATGCCGAGATCCGCGGCGTCAAGTTCAAGCTCTCCGACTTCCAGCAGAAGGCCCTCAAGCAGAACGGCCAGCAGCCCTGCGACATCGTCGCCGGCATCCGTCCGCAGCACATCTCCGTGGGCGAGGGCGAGCTCACCGCTGTCGTCGAGGTCTCCGAGATGATGGGCTCCGAGTACAACATCCACGCCCGCTCCAAGGACGACGAGGTCGTCATGGTCGTTCCGACCGTCGGTCTCGATGCCGACGTGTCGATGGGTGCCACCGTCAAGTTCACCACCCAGCCCGACCTGATCCAGCTCTTCGACAAGGAGACGAGCAACAACCTCATCTGGTACGACGAGGCTTCCGTCGCCGCCAACGAGCCTGTCTGCAGGTCGTACGAGTTCTAAGGTCCTCCAAAGGCGCGGCGCCGCCCTGTCCAGCGTCGACGTCTTCCTTCCTTCCCTTGCGCCCCGTCCTCAAATCCCCAGGACGGGGCGCGGGTTTATCGAAGGCCGAGATTGCTCTGATAGAGGGTTTCGGTTTGGAGACACGATGGAACGTGCTGATGGCGGGCCTGCTTCGCCTATACTGTCGGGTTTGGCATGAGCCAGCAAGGCAGCAGGCCTGACAATCCGCAATCCGAGGAGATCGTTCGAGTTGATTGAAGACTACAACAGGGCACGCAAGGCCGGTAGGCGCCAGGTGAGGGACGACGTCACCCATGGCCGCTACCCCTACCTTCCCGCACTCGATGAGATCGTGGGCGAGGCAGCCGTCACCAAGGCCACCCCGGTGGGCACCGTCAACATCCCCTCGGCGCTCATAGCCGGAACCGTGACCAGGGCTCGCGGCAACGTGTTCTCGAGCGGCTTCCTGCCGCTGGCGGAGCCCGGCTCGGAGTTCGCCATCAAGTGGTCGGCGCTCTATGACGCGCAGCTCGAAGAGGGCATCCGCGATCCCGTGGTGGTATACGAGTTCCTCCAGCGCTTCTACGTGCTCGAGGGCAACAAGCGCGTATCGGTGCTCCGCTGGCTCGATAACCCCACCATCGCGGCAACCGTGAAGCGCGTGATGCCGCAGGACGTGGACGAGGCCACGGCCGAGGCGTACGGCGAGTTCCTCGCCTTCTACAAGGCGGTGCCGCTCTATGGGTTCTTCTTCTCCAAACCGGGCTCGTTTGCCCAGATGGCGCGCCTTCTGGGCCGCACGCTCGACGAGCCTTGGCCCGAGCAGGACGTGAAGCGCCTCAACACCACCTACACGCTGTTCTGCAGCTCTTTTGCCAAACTGGGCGGCAGCAGCCTGGACATCTCGGAGGCCGACGCCTTCCTGACGTACCTCAAGGGCTATGCGGCGGCCGACCCCCTCATCATCACGTCCGACGAGATGGATGCGCGTCTGCGCAGGGTGTGGGACGATCTGGTCGTGGCGGCACAGCCCGAACCCATCGACTACGTCGAGCAGCCGCCCGAGGGCAAGAAGGGCGTCATCCCCCAGATCAAGAACATCATGCGTCCCTCCAAGAAGCTGCGCGTTGCGTTCATCTATGACCGAAGCCCCGAGACATCGGGTTGGATCGCCCTTCACGAGAAGGGGCGTATCGATCTCGAACGTCGCCTCCGCGACGAGGTCGAGACCACGGCATATGCCCTGCGCTCCGACGATCAATCCTTCACGCGCGCGGTCGAGATGGCCGTCGAGGATAAAAGCGACCTCGTCGTGACCTGCTCGCCGCGCCAGTTCGAGCAGACCCGCCGCGCGGCCGTCACCAATCCCGCATGCAAGTTCATCAACTGCTCCATCAACCTCTCGAGCGGTGTGGTGCGCACGTTCTATGCGCGCATGTACGAGGTAAAGTTCGTCCAGGGCGCACTTGCGGCGAGCATGTCCGAGAACCACCGTATCGGGTATCTCGCCTTCTCGCCCATCTACGGCAGCGTATCCGAGATCAATGCGTTCGCGCTTGGGGCGGCGCTCGTGGACAGCCATGCGACCATCCACCTGCGCTGGCTCTCGACCGAGGGAGTCGACTGGGAGCGCGAGCTGGTCGACGAGGGCGTGGACGTGATCGCGGGGCGCGACCATCCCGATCCCACGAACCCGGCCGTCCCGTACGGGATGTACCGCGTGCTGCCCGGCGGCGGACGCAAGTCGATCGCGGTCCCCATCTGGGATTGGGGCCGCTACTACGAGCTCATCGTCCGCTCGATCCGCAAGGATGCCTGGGAAAAGGACGCCGCTACGCACAGGGACCGCGCCCTCAACTACTGGTGGGGCCTCTCCTCCGACGTCGTGCGCTTGGAAACCGCGGACGATCTGCCCCGGCAGCAGCAGCGCCTGGTCGAGGTGCTCTCGCGCGATATCCGCGAGGGCAGGCTTCTCCCCTTCGCCGGCGAGCTTGTCGACCAGCGCGGGATGGACCTCGAATCCGATACCCCGCAGGGTCTCTCCGACGAGCGAATCGCCAACATGCAGCGCCTGAACGAGAACGTGGTCGGTCGTCTCCCAAAGAGCTGGGAGCTCACGCGGGGAGGTCGCGATGACGTGGAAGCATCGGGCGTCCTCTCGCAGGCGACGGACGAGGAAGGCTAGGCCATGCGCATCCTGGCCATCGCCGACGAGGAGGACGCGCTTCTCTCCATCCGTCTTGCGAACGGCAAGATGGAACGGCCGAATGTGGTCATCTCTTGCGGCGACCTGCATCCGGGATACGTCGATTACGTGGCGACCGTCGCGAATGCGCAGCTGCTCTATGTGCGGGGAAACCACGACACCGACGAGCATGGCTATGCGGATATGGGCGGCACGCCGCTCGATGGGCGCATCGTAACGGTGCATGGCATCAATGTCGCGGGTCTTGACGGCTCGTACGCCTACCGCGAGGGCATCGTGGGCTTCACCGAGGGGGAGATGTGGCGCAAGGCGATCGCGCTTGCCGCCAAGGCGGTGGTGCAGGGCGGCATCGACGTGCTCGTGACCCACACGCCGCCGCGCGGTTTCGGCGATCTCGACGATCGGCCGCACAGGGGCTTCGAGTGCTTCAACTGGCTTCTCAATACGGTGCAGCCCAAGCTCATGCTGCATGGGCACACGCATCTGAGCTATGGCCGCATAACCCGGGAGCTCGAGCATCCCAGCGGTACGAGGATCGTCAACGCGGGAGGGTTCTGGACGGGCGAGGTCTAGGCGCTACTTGGCGCCGAGCACATACGCGAGGTAGTCGAGCGATTCCTCCATGCGTGGCGTATTAGCGATAATGCCCAGGTAGACAACTTCATCCTCCGCGAACGCATCGAAGATGGGGCTGCCGGTGACATCGATGGCGTTGGGAACCTCGATGGTCTCCGCGATGTATTCGTCAGCCTCGCCCAGCTCGACTTCCACGCGGTTATCGCTCAGAACGACGATATTGCTCACGATGGCGCCGGCAAGCTCCGTGCGGTCGCCTGCGCTTGCCGCGCAGGCATCCTCGAGATTCAGAAGATACCCCCAACCGGAGATCAGGTCGTAGGCCTCCTGGTTCATGATCACCACGTCGAGCTTCTCGCCATCGATGGATCCAAGCAGCTTGAGCTTGGACGCATAGGCGTACTGGTGGTTCTGGAGGCTGTCGTCGGTGGAGATGTAGAGCTCGCGATAGGCAACGACCTCGTATCGCGATGAATCGGCGCCGATATGCTCGACGAAGCCGTCGGTCAGGGCTGCATCGGCCTCCTCGTTGGGCACGATGTTGCAGTACGCCGCATAGACCACGGCGTCCTTGTCGGCGATGGCGTGGTAGACGACGGTCACCAGTGCCGTGACGACGACGGCGATGATCACGAGCGGCAGCTTGTAGTAGGCGAAGATGTAATCCGCCTTCTCCAGAATGCTCATCTCCCGGAAGGCGTTGCGGTTGAATTCGCGCTCCTTCTCGGGCAGCTTCATGAGTCCTTCTCCGCAGCCTTGCGCTCAACGGATTCGCGGGCTTCCTCGCGGATCTTCTCGACCCGTTCGATCTCGGCGATCTGCTCGAGCTCCTCGGGCGTTTTGGAGACGGCCTTCATGACGGGGAGCATGATGTATGCGCTGATGACGGCGACGAATCCCTCGCCGAGCACGATGAGCGGCGTGAAGACCGCGATGATCGCGATCGCCATGACCGCGTGGACCGCAAAGACGAGAATGGTGCAGAACAGGTAGTGCGTGCCGATGAGCAGCGAGTTCTTGATCATGTTCCAGTTGGTGTTCTCAACACGCGCGATGAGCGGGAACACGTACATGAGCACGATGCCGAGCACGATGCAGGCGGCGATCACCATGGCGAGCGCGAGGGTCGAGATCACGGCCATGACTCCCGTCGTGGCATTGCGCAGATGGATGAGGATGTAGATATCGGTGCCGAGAAGGATTCCTATGGCAAGCAGGATGAGCCAGATCACCGTTGCCTGCTTAAAGTTGCGGAAGAAGGCATCCCGGAACTGGATGAAGACATCGCCCTCTTCGTTAGCGGCAATCTTGAGGGCGACCGCATAGAGCGCGGTGGTCGAGGCGCCGATGGTGAAGATGGGGATGCTTGCGACGAACCACAGGAGGTTAAGGAAGCATCCGTATGCGACGCGGAACGCGATATGGCTGAACCTGCTATCGTACGAGAAGAAGTTGGCCATATATCACGTCCCTTCCGGCGGGCTAGTCCCGTCTCGTGGAATCTCGGTAGACCAGTTCGGTTTCGGTATAGAGCCTGCGGTAGTAGAGCGACGGCTCCTTGATGCGCGTGCGCAGGAGCTGGATGGCCGAGAAGGCCATGACTTGCGTGTGGGTGTGGATGGTGGTGAGCTTGGGCATGCAGCGGCGCGACTCGGCGGAGTCGTCGAAGCCGGCGATCATCACGTCGCGCGGCACCTCGTATCCCAGCTCGTGCAGCGCCTGGAGCAGATCGAGCGCCACGAAGTCGTTGGCGCAGACAAAGAGATCGGGAAGCTCGTCAAGCGCGGCCACGCATGACTTGATCTCGTGGGTGAAGTTGTACTGAATGCAGAGCTGTTCGTTAACGGGCTCGTTTGCCATCATCATGGCCAGGCGGAACGCCGTGTAGCGCTCGAAGAACGACTGGCAGTGCTTCCAGTTGCCCACGAAGCCGATGCGGCGGTATCCCTTGGCGAGCATATCGTTGACCAGCTGCATGACCTGCGTGATGTTCTCCATGTAGAGCTGGTCGCAGGGGAGGGTCTCGCCATGAGTGCATGCGGGGCCGTCGACGAACAGCACGGGCACATCGAGGGCGCAGACCATCTGGTCATAGTCCCAATCGAACATCTCGATGCAGACGATCGCCGCAACGCGGTTGAGGTCGAGCGTGGCGGGGAGCGTGTGGTTGGCCAGATTGAGCTGTGAGACGCGATGGCTGTTGAGCGTGAGGCCCATGTGGGAGAGCTCGTTCTGGAGCGCGTCGAGCATGAGCGAAGAGAAGTGGGGCGCGGCGAGGTAGGTGGTCGAGAGAACGGCGATTTCGCGCTTGTCGCCGTCGATGGGCAGTGGCGCATCGACGCCATCCTGGCGCTGCATGACGAGCTGCGCATAGGCGAACTGCTTGTATCCCATCTCCATGGCCTTGTCGATGATGCGGTCGCGCGTTGCCTCCGCAAGTCCGTCCGCACCGTTGAGCGCCTTCGAGACGGTGTTGCGCGAGAGACCAAGCTCGTCGGCAATATCTTGGATGGTGACCTTGTTGGCCATGGGTTCCCTCTTTCGAATTACGTGAATTCTACCATATGGAAAATCACGATTTGTGCATTCACACGGCGGTATGTGTGCGTCTGCAATATATCCATCGCGAGTTTCTGCTATTGTCGTAATGTGTGAGTTTACCTGCTGGTTTTGACTCGTGCAAGCAAGTTCTGAAAGATAGTTAAGAAGATTGGAGAAGCACATGCCCGCCGTCACCGCACTAGGAGAGGTTCTCATCGATTTCACCGATGCAGGCACTTCCGCATCCGGTCAGAAGCTGTTCGAGCGCAACCCCGGCGGCGCCCCCGCCAACGTGCTCGTCGCCCTCAAGCGCCTAGGCCACGACGTGGCCTTCATCGGCAAGGTGGGCGAGGATATGCACGGGCAGTTCCTGCGCGAGACCCTCGAGGCCGCGGGCATCGACTGCTCGGGCCTCATCTCCGACCCCGGTTTCTTCACCACGCTCGCCTTCGTCGCGCTCGACGAGAACGGCGACCGCTCCTTCTCGTTCGCCCGCAAGCCCGGCGCCGACACCCAGCTCGCTCCGGCCGACCTGCGCAAGGATCTCATCGAGTCCAGCAAGGTGTTCCATGTGGGTTCGCTCTCGCTCACCGACGAGCCCGCGCGCTCTGCCACGCTCGAGGCCCTCGAGTGCGCCAAGGCTGCCGGCTGCGTGCTGTCGTACGACCCCAACTACCGCGCCAGCCTGTGGGAGAGCGCCGAGGCTGCCTCCGAGCAGATGCGCTCCATCGCGCCGATGATGGACCTGATCAAGATCTCCGCCGAGGAGTGCCCGCTCATGACGGGCGAGACCGACCCCGAGCTTGCTGCGAAGGCCCTGCTCGCGGGCGGCGCCTCCGTGGTGTGCGTCACGCTCGACGCCGATGGCGCCTTTGTCGCCACGCGCGATGGCTCGCGTATCGTCAAGAGCTTCCGCGTTGATGCGGTCGACACCACCGGCGCGGGCGACTCGTTCTGGGGCGGTTTCCTCGCCGCGTTCGTGGAGAGCGGTCTCGCGCCTGCGGACATCAAGCTCGAGGATGCTGCTGGCTTCACGCGTTTCGGCAACGCCGTGGCGTCCCTCTGCGTGCGTAAGCGCGGTGCCATCCCCGCCATGCCCACCCGCGAGGAAGTCCTGGCCGTTCTGGCATAAGGTGCCGTTCGCGGCTTTTAGAACAACCTGGTGAATCGTACACTTGGATGCAGACAGTGCGTTTGCATCCAAGTGTTGTGTATGCAGCGGTATCGGGAGTGTCATGAGGAAGATTCACGCCGAACGCGACAGCGTCTGCATGGCCGACGATTGCTTTGCGCCCAACGCGTCCGAGCTGGGGTATGCGGAGGGCGAGATGCTCTCCGGGTTCATGGGGGCAATTGCCCACTATGTGCCCGTGATGCGCGATTGCGTGTGGAGCGTCTTCTGCGGCGGCGAAATCGTCGCCCATATCGCCTTCGACGGCATGGGACGGCATACGTACGAGCTCATGATTCCCGACAGGCCGGTCGCGGAGCTTCCCGAGCAGCGCATGCACTGCACGTACTTTCACTCATCATCGCCTGCCGTGAGCCGCTATTCCGAGCTCCCAACGTTGCTCGAGAAGGTCAGGGCATTCGAGGCTGAGCACGGCCATGACCGTGCAAGCAAATAGGGGGACCGAGCATGATCCTTTTCATCAATGCGTGCGTGCGCGCATACTCGCGGACCAAGCGCCTGGCAGATTGCCTGCTCGAGAAGCTCGAGGGACCCGTTGAGGAGGTCCGGGTGGCCGAGATCGCGTTTCCCGTGGCCGACGAAGCGTTTCTCGCCAAGCGAGACGGGCTTCTTTCCGAGGGGCGCCTGGACGATGCGCTCTTCGATCTGGCGCGGCAGTTCGCTGCGGCAGATACCATCGTCATCGCGGCGCCGTATTGGGACCTCTCGTTCCCGGCGGCGCTCAAGCAGTACTTCGAGCAGGTCAATGTGGTGGGCGTTACCTTCCGCTACACGCCCGATGGCGTGCCGGAGGGGCTTTGCCGCGCGCGAACTATCTATTACGTCAGCACGGCCGGCGGCACCTATGTGCCCGACGAGTACGGCTTTGGCTACGTGCGGGCGCTCGCGCAGGGCTATTACGGCATCTCTCGCGTGGAGAAGATCGAGGCCGTAGGGCTGGACATCATGGGTGCCAACGTTGAGCAGATCATGGCCGAGGCAATCGCGCGCATCACAGCTTCCTGATAGGGCAACGTGACAGTTGGGGACGGTTCTTTTCTGTCATGACAGAAAAGAACCGTCCCCAACTGTCACGCCGCCGAGGGCCTGAGGGCGACCGTTTGCGGATGCCGCGATTTTTCTAACTCGAATTCGAGATACAGCAGATATGTGTTGCGTATATGCAGACAAGACTCTTTTGCGGCTTGCCCGCCGTCGTCAGGAGGGACCATGGCTGGGAAACGCACGCGCTCTGCTCGATTAGCACTCATCCTGATCGTCGCCCTGCTTCTGATACCTGCATGCGCCATCGCGGCATCGACTTCAACCGCAACAGACAGTAGCACGGTGATGACCATGGGCGTGTGCTGCACGCTCGCGGTTTTCGTGGTCATCGCCATCATCTTCACCCATCCCTGACAAATGGACAGGTCGTTTGTCAGGTTTTTCCTCGGCATATAGGAGGTCCACATGGCGCGCAATCATGAGGTCACAACCCCGCGGGTTCTTCTCGACGAGCATGGCGAGCTGCGCGAGCCCGGCTGGTCTCGCTCGCTCATCCAGCGCTACGACCGCTCCATGATCAAAGCACCCACATGGCGTATCAAGGAATGGGATTACTACCTGGTGCTGGCCGATGGCTTCGCCGGCGCCTTCACCATCTCGGACGACGGCTACGTGGGCCTGCAGTCGGTCTCGCTGCTCTCCTTTGGCGACGAGCCGTGGGAGCACACCGAGACCATCCTCAACGTGTTCCCCATGGGCAAGCTGCGTCTGCCGTCGAGCTCCGAGAAGGGATTTACCACCTATAACGACGGACGCCTGCTCATGTCGTTCTCGGTGGAGGGCGAGACGCGCCATATCCGCTGCAACTTCAAGAACTTCTGGGACGGCAAGTCGCTCAAGGCGGATATCGTGCTCGCGCAGCCGCCCATGGACTCGATGGTCATCGCCACGCCGTGGGACGAGAAGCACTGCTTCTACTACAACCAAAAGATCAACTGCATGCGTGCGAGCGGCTTCATCGAGTTTGACGGCACGCGCTATGAGTTCGATCCGGCGACTGACTTCGGCACGCTCGACTGGGGCCGTGGCGTGTGGACCTACGACAATACCTGGTTCTGGGGCTCGGGCAACGCAGACCTCGACGGGCACGCCTTTGGCTTCAATATTGGCTACGGGTTCGGCAACACTGCCGCTGCCAGCGAGAACGTGATCTTCTACGACGGTGTGGCGCACAAGCTGGACGACGTGACGTTCAACATCCCCGAGAGCGGCTACACCGACCCGTGGACCTTCACCTCATCGGACGGGCGCTTCGAGATGGAGTTCGTGCCCGTGATCGACCGAGCGGCGTGCCTGGACTTCAAGGCGATCGTCTCGGACCAGCACCAGGTGTTCGGGCGCATGAGCGGCACCGCGATTCTCGACGATGGCACCGAGCTGCACATCAAGGACGTGATGTGCTTCGCCGAGAAGGTCCACAACAGGTACTGAGGCGAGGCTGGCCGGTTTGTCTCTATCTATCTGCTCTCAACTGAGACTGGGTCGAAAACCCAGTCTCAGTCCGTGTTGAGACGGTGGCACAGCACATCTACCAGGTATTTCTCTGATAAACCCCGTCTCATTGTTCATTGAGACGGGGTTTGGAAGGCACGAGAACCACAGTCTCAATGCAGGTTGAGTCTGGGTGTGGGCGTCGTTGCTATGCGATGTCGCAGGCGAGCCAGCGCTCGGCGTTGTGCCAGCACATCTTCTCGTAGTCGGCGTCCGAGAAGCCCAGCGACCTGAAGATCTCGTACTCGCTAGCCGGATTCCACATGGGGAAGTCCGATCCGAACATCATGCGGTCGGCGCCGTAGATCTCGCAGAGCTCGCGCGTGCGGCGCAGCCCCAGGTACTTCATCGAGCTCGACATGTCCAGAAAGCACGTCTCGTCCTCGAGAAACTCGAGCGCCAGATCCTGCACCGACCATCCGCCAAAGTGCGCAGCGCACACTCTGAGCTGCGGAAACTCGTGGATGATGCGCTTCATGCGCGCAGGATGCGAATAGTCGTAGCGGTAGTCGCCGCAGTGCACGAGCAGGGCCAGCCCCATGCGCTCGCAGAGCTCGTAGACCTTCATGAGGCGCTCGTCGTCCATGTCGACCTTCTGCGTGTCGGGATGCAGCTTCACGCCGAGAAGGCCCATCTCCTTGGCACGCACAAGCTCAGCCTCGGGATCCTCGAAATCCTGGTGCATGGCGGCAAGGCCGAGAAGCCCCTCCTCCTCGCCGCACTCGCGCGCGATGAAGTCGTTGATCGAGGTCACGGTTGCGGGCTTCACGGCCACGGAGCACACCACATTATGCGTGATGGGGGAGGGCTCGCGCAGCTCGAGCAGGCGCGACACCGTGCCTTCCTCCGCCTCCATGGGGATGTCGTAGAACAGACCCACGCTCTCGGTGGCCTTCTGGGCGATCTTATCGGGATAGATGTGCGTATGCGTATCGACGACGGGCATGGGTCCTCCTGGCATGTGCGGTTTGAGCGCTGCCCAGTATAGCGCCTCGAGATTTCGCGCACGTAAATGGTGGCAGGCTTGCACGGCTTTGCGTGGGCGCCGCTGGTTCTAACCCTCGAACGATCCGAACGCAGCCAAAAGCTCGGTGCGTCTGGAGCAACCGGTCTTTCCCAGCAGGTTGTGCACATGGAACTTGACCGTGCTCTCCGAGACGAACATCTCGGCCGCGATCTCGGAGTTGCTCTTCTCTGCCAGGAGCATCCGCAGCACCTCGCGTTCGCGCACTGAGAGACCGTTTGCCGAGCAGAACCTCTCGAAACGCTCCTGTTCGCTCAGCTGAGGCGTCGATGCCTCGGGAGCATAGAGGCTCTG
>ODAI013111730.1_pt1 | contig 10764 bp, 9 predicted proteins | sample 1539321 | NCBI WGS metagenome assembly ODAI01 (sample SAMN02144231, study PRJEB22623) | gut metagenome | biome: sheep rumen | host: Ovis aries | place: New Zealand | reverse complement strand
TAGCAGTATATAACATGCTCTGAAAATCACAAAGATAATTATGAATTAAATTATCACTATATATAATCTTTTCCCAATCTGAACTAAGCTTAATTCCCTTTGAATCAATTCGCTTTTTGAAATAATTGTCTCGCACAAATTTGAGATAATTTATTTGATTTTCTTTGGAGCAAACCATAAAATCAGCTACCGTGAATCCATTCCTTAGTATGGTTTCCCAGATGCCCACCCCGCAGCTTCCATATCGATGCTCACCGCGAGAATCCTCAATTAACTGATTCGCAATCATATCAAATGGCGTTGTTAACAAACAATAAGGATTCATATAAATCCTATTGGTGTTATGATATAAATTGAAATATTCCAACATGTAATTCATTGGATTAACAATATAATCAGATGGAATATATGTATCAGCCAGAGAAAAAGTTCCGGAACCAAAATGCCGAAAAACATGCCTTTTCCCATTAGGAAGAGTAACGGTATGACCACGCTGACTACCACCGTTCGATAATACAACAAGACATTTTTTGTTATTAACAAGTGCCTTATGTGCAAAATAATCTACACAGCCACCCTTTCCTTCGTCACCCGCATTTGCTCCGATAATAACCTTAACGTCAGTCATACTATTACTCTCTCCTTTTGTTTACCAAGAAATCCCAGAATCTGTATTCTTTAATGGTTCGTTATCGTTGTTGTTAAGGATAATCTCAATAATCGTATTTGCAATTTCATCCAAATTGCACGTTTTAAAATTATCCCCAAGCATCAGCCAAGATTTAATAATCCCGTTCTTATCATAATTATATCCGTGATCAACATTAATATGATAAACATCAAACTTTTCACAGACTTCTTTATACAAATCTTCTGACTCGATATTATCCTGAACATTGTCCCCGGTTACTCTGTTAAGAGCATTCTTTTCGAGATAAGGATTCATTCTTTCATCGCCCATTGTAATGATAATGCCTTTTTTACCACGATTCCAACAATCGAGTTTACAATGACGAGATCCCATGTACCATGCAGCGGTATAGGATTCCCAAGAATTTCCACCGCCACCAAATTCGAACCAGAGTTTATCAAGCTGTTCGGCGATCCGAATATCCGATTCAAACTGGGACATCTGAATTGGTCCGACATCACAATAAAGATCACCGATTCCCATAATACAAAACTCTATATCCTTAATTTCTTCATAAAGTTTTGTCATTACGACATTTAATTTTTTTGCCACTTCAATGGCCGCCTGACCCATACTTCCAGTAAGATCCAGGCCCAGGATAATTGGAACCGTATTAGGATGTTCTTCACTATCCACACATTCTCTCATAACATTTTTCGGATTCAAAATAGATTCGACATTTCTAGCCTTAAACATCTCCTGATTAGACATGTCTGTGTCAATAGAACCAAGACTATCAACAACAGCTCTTGAACCATAAGATGTATTTACATAATTAACAAATGATGTTGCTGTCCATGATCCGCCGCCCATTATTCATTATCCTCGCTTTCATCTTTGTCTTCGTCATCCGTTTCAAAATCAAAATCAAACATACCATCGAACATATTTTCAAAACCGCCGTTCCCCATCATCATGATCGGAAGCATATTTCCCATATTAGATGTGCCGGATCCACCCTTCATCATTTCGGACATCATCATGTACTTGAAAATATTATTCATGCCGCCCTTTTTACCGCCTTTAAAGCTATCACCAAACATACTGACGATTTTTCCGTAGAAATATACTGAACCCATGAATACATGTCTCTCAGGAAGAATCGTATCAATAGTGCTATCTTCGTAGTTAATAACGGTAATTTTGTTATCCTCAACGTTAATAACACATTTTGGTTTTCCGGCAACAAGAATAATATCGCCCTTATGAACCTTATTCGTGGGGATCAGGAAAAAGAAATCCTCTCCGATATCAAATACAAAATTACTACAGTTTGTAAGTCTTCCGGTTTTTACATTATATGTTTTATAACCATTCGATGTTTTTACAGCAATCTCGCCGTTCATAGATAAGCGACACATTCCGGGCGCGATTTTTCCAAACATTCCATTCATAAATCCATTCATATTCATTTGTATTTTCTCCTTTATTTGATGTTTAAACTATACATTACAATAGGTGCTTTATCGCCAACATACGGAAGGCTTCTTATCGTGTTATATTCAATCCATTCAATAGCTTCTGTATCTGTCATGTTATCTTGTGTTACAAGCCATTGAACCATAAGATCAAAATCGTATATCGCTCTTCCGTCTTCAGATACACCAATTAAAGCATCATCATAACTTTCACCGTTGAATATTATTACATCTTCATATCCGGCTTCCATTAATTTGTCAGCGGCTGTCATTATATATTGTCCTTATGTATAAATAATTTCTCCACAGCAACAAAATTTTCTCCATTACAATTTGCCATCTGCCGTAATACTGGTTTTTCCCAAATTGCAACAAAATCATCCGGCGCGACAAGTTCAGATACATAAATATGATAATCTTTATGATCACGAACCCATTGCCAAAATCCATCGATATCAAAATCTTCTTTTAATCCAAAGGCGGCCATCTTATCTTTGTATGGTGGATCAGCATAAACTACACATCCTTCCGGCAATTTAACATCCCGGTAATCACAACACGTAAACTCGACAAAGGGTCTTAAAATTTCAATATCCCTTAATAATGCCCGTTTTGATTCCTCGCACATGCTACGTTCCGCATCGTGTTTGCCCTTTGTACCATGCCGTCCATAGCCACCAAACCATTTTCCACCAAAAGAACAACCAAATCCGGCAAATGCGGTAAGAGGTTTATTCTCGTCTTTATGTGCGCGTATATATTTATATTCTTCTTCATTTATAGAATCAGGAGGAATCCATCCATTCAACAAAGCATTGTATAACGCAATCAGGTATTCCTGTTTATCATTACATATTATCTTGTTAAAATACTGGGCAAGTTTTGTTTCAACAGATAATCCGCCACAGAAAAGACTAACTAAAGTTAGTTCATCATCCTCTCTCTCTCTCTCTCTCTTATTACAGTTGCTATGCGATCCGCCAATCTCGTTTTCCCACTTGAATATCTCACGATTAACAATTACCTCTGAAATTTTCTTTGAAATTCTAGTTTTTCCACTCGCGTAATGAATATTTTTCACCCACCCATTTATTAATTATTGTTTTATTTTATTTAATTAATCCCCTCAAGTAATACCTGAAATAATCTATAATAAACAATCCAGTATAATTTTTATCCGGCATAAACATTACCGGGATATCAAACTCATGCCATATACTATGAATGCTAGCAAGAAAACTATTTTTATCATACTGAGTTTTATAATTTCCCAGTGCGATATCTTTATATGATCCACCTTCAATAAGAAGAACCTTTCGTGGCGGAGCCAGAGCAAATTCGGTCTTTATCCTGCTCCTCTCATTAGTAAGATTTCCGGATATTTCTTCAAGAGAATTCTTCCGTTCGAGAATTATTTCTCTATCAAAATAGGTGTCTCTTATAATTCCCAGGTCTTCATCTTTCGGAACATAGAAAGAATAATCACCTTGGTCAAGTTTCATTTGTTTCCAGGGAATAGACCTGGCATTAAAGAAATTAAGAATGTGATCATGTTTTCCGTCCTGTTCTCTTGTATCCACCAAAACAGTAATACTTTTAAGTAATTTATCCATTTCGGTTTTTGTATATTTATATCTGCCAAACATTATCCTATCATCATTACTCCTTATAAATCGTTAACAATGTCATAATCATAAAGCCAGGAAATCATTTGTGACGGATCTTTAATCCATTCTCCATCAACAGCTACCATTTTCGGTTCCTTTCCCCAGGCTTTAAGATATAGAATGTCCCCATTTTTAAATGGTTTATCTGTAAACGCCGTCTTCGTTTTTTCGTATTTGTTGTTTTTTCTCGTTTTACGGATTTTTAACTCACATGTTTTGCCATTATTAAGGCAATAAGCAACAAACTTTGGACTATACTTTTCGTTAAGCTGCGTCACAACAAAATAGTTCTTCGCCAATGAATCATTTTTATAATCAATATATCCGAGAAGTTCTTCCTGATACTTAAGTTTCATCTTAATTGAACAATGTGGATATTTTGAATTTGCCAACAGGTATTTCAAAAGATTTCTGGTGTGAATTTTATCAAAGCGACCATACGAAATCTTTGTTGCAAAACGAGTCTTCTCTTCTTCTGTCACGTTATATTTCTTGAATACCTTAGTAAATGAATAACCATTTGGAATCTTTTCTTTGGTTCCGTCATCAAGTTTATTATATTTATATTTATAACAATCGCTTAACTCTTCCGGCGAATTAGGAATATCACGAGTGTATAACAAAGCATCTATATTTATTTCCGTAACCTTGGATTCTGTTTCTTCATCAGAGAATTTTCGGATTATCGATTCGTCTATTGGGAGCTTATCTTTTTTTATTGTTTTCTTACCATAAAACAAATCGAATTCGTTTGTAATCCAGAGAAGAGAATTAATATCACCAAATTCTTGGAAGAAATCTATTTTTATAAGAATATCTAGTTGCCGAGAATTTATTGAAGACTTCTCCTTGAGATCATAAAGAAGATCCACAAAATCGTGATATTTTTTTTCGCCAAGCTCAACAAGTTCATTAGAAACTGTTTCGTTAAGAAATTTGATGGAACCAATTCCTTTATAAATTGAATTCGTATTCTTATCGCAAAAATAATCCCCATGAGAATATCTAAACTGTGGTGGACGGATACTAATTTTTCTTTTTTTTGCATATTCTGTTAATGCCAAAGTTTTTTCTTCCTTACCACGATTAATATTCATTGCGACTGTTAAAAATTCAAGCGGATAATATGTTCGTAACCATCCTGATACATATCCCTCAAGGCTGTAAGGCTGCGAATGATTCAATGAAAAGAGGTACGATGAGGCATCCTCAATAACCTTAATAAACGCTACAATATCTTCTTCGGATTTCTTCTCATCGATACCATATTTATCCCTCATCGTCTTAATAAATCCATCGATGTGGTGTCCGGTTTTTTCATTAATACATCCACCATCTTTAATAATAGGAATATATTGTTCTGTACCAGTTTTCTTTGCAAATCCACGGCGAACAATATCAGCCTCGCCCATTGTGAATCCACAATATAAATGAAGAAAATCGATAATCTGACATTGAAAAACAAGATATCCAAAAGTACTGGAAAGAAAATCATCTATTGGCTTCGATCCCGTTTTACGAATAATTCCGTTTGCTAAATCTTCCCGATACGAAGCGCCAGCCGGACGAATTGCGGAGTTTCCAATACTTAATAATGTCATTCTATCTACGTTTTTATTAACCTTTTTAAATTTTTCAATGTTTTTATCAGATAGCAGCTTCTTGATATATTGGTCCCCAGTATTTCCTTCCCATTGAAATATCTGTGTTGTATCATCACGAATTGCATTCCACACTTTTATATCGTCAACATTAACGTTATCCGGCGTAATCATATCAATGTTAGCAAGTTTACATGTGTCGGCAATTAATTCTATAGTATCCAGTTTTAATAAATCCAGCTTAACGTAATTAAGACTATCAATTTCCTTCATGTAAAGCTGACTAATTGGATAAGCAGAAGTTGAAGTCGTACATAATCCCACATGATCTTCTAAGGTTTCAGGGGATACAATAGTTCCGCACGGATGACTTCCGATTGAAACAATTACACCTTTTACCAAATCTACATATTCAAATAGTTCAGGATATTTTTTTCGTGACTCAGCATATTCTTTCTCGTTATCCACACTGTTAGCAATTTGCTGTGCTTCATCCAACGGTATTTCCAATGCTCTCGCAACATCTTTAATTGCACCTTTATCAGCGATTGTGTTAAATGTAATAATGTCACTACAATATAATCCGTGCTTTGAAAAGATATATTGTTTAACATCATCTATTCTCGATGGCGGGAAATCTGTGTCTATATCACTTAAACTTACTCTTTCAATGTTCATGAAACGTTCGAAGTTTAAATGATATTTAATACTATCCATTTCTGTGATTCCAAGAAGCCATGCAATCACGGAGCCGTTTACAGAACCTCTACCATACCCCACAACTATGCCTTGCGATCTGCACCAGGAAATAATATCTTCCATAAGGAGCATAAAGTCTATTGCACCATTATGTACATATGCTTCTATTTCATATTCAACTCTGTCAAGATATTCCTGATAGTTGGGATAAGTATCAACCTTACGCCATCTGATACCATTCTCTATTTTTTCCCGGAAGGTTCTCATTGAATCTTTCCAGAGATGTGGATACTTATAACTTCTATCCACATCAAATGGTTCAATCATATCCGCCATTACATCCGTTTCATCAATGGCGGCGATATAAACATCTCTGGGTAATGAATTTTGAACTTCATACGCTCTTTCAAGGTCATCGCGACTTTTCATTGTCAAATCCCATTTGTCTTCATTATCAAAATGAACCTTTTTGGATTTTTGAAGAATTGCACGACCTTTCATGTGTATGTCGTTTAATGCATGAGTATCCGTCCCGGCTATCAATGGCACATCTATGGTTTTACTAAGAATCCAAAGATATTTATTGTATTCTTTTTGTTCTTCAACATTATGATGCTGAATCTCTAAAAAACATCTATGTTTATTTTCAGAAAGAAAGCATATGAATCTTTCTCTCATGTGATCCGGCGCGTTGTTCAAAATAGAAGCAAGACAAGCTGTCGAAATAAGAATGTTATCACTCGTATTTAACAACTCATCAAACGTAATTCTTGGCGAATAGTAATATTGAATTGTATCACCAACCGTTTTTACTTCCGCCCGATTAAACGCTTTTGATGATAATTTATTTAATTCAAGAAAACCATCATAATTCTTTGCAATCAATACACAATGATAATTATCTCGAACTTTTTCCTCAAGCGTTTCGGTCACATAAGCTTCAATCGCATGAATATATTTCATTCCGGCTTTTTCAACAGCTTCTTTCTTTTTAAGCCATTCAAAAACACTTCCATGTTCTGAAAATGCAATAGCTTTCATTCCCCAAGCTTTTGCCTGGTCAATATACTGTTGATATCCTGTGATACTATCTATATTCGTAACACCATTTGAAAGCATTGTGTGAAGATGAAATATCGTATAATTATCCATTTTCTTCTTTCAACAAACTCAAAAATTCATTTCTGGCAACACATGTATATCTCTGAGAACATAAATTCATGCAATAAAACGGAACTGATTTCTTATTGTTTTCTTCGTATTTTGTTATCGCTTCTTCTAGTTCCTTGTTGATGCCCCACTCGGTTTCATTTTTAATCAATTCAATTGTATCTGCGGCCCACTTAAGAGAATCTTCATACTCATTTTGTTTAAACGGAATTTCAATATATTTTCTATCTTTAAATAGATTCCACTTCAGTTTATCAACATGACCATACTCTTCAATCACGGCTTTAGAATATAAATAGAGCTGCTTTTTAAATGCTTCAAAATGCTCTCTATCCTTTTTTGCAATGCGACCGGATTTTAAAATTCCTATGGAACTACTTTTATGATCGAGAATTGTTATCTCACCAGTTTCTTTATTTCTAAGAAGAAGATCAATAAAACCGATACAATCATATTCATTAATCTTGAACTTAACAAGTTTTTCAACGCCAAGAATCTCGTAGTTATCTAAATCCAAATCTATGTTATCAAGATAATCAAGTCCGGCATTATAATATTTCTCACGAAGGTCAACATATTTATTAGCCGGAAAATTATAGGTTATATATTCATCAAAATGGTCTATATAATACTGTGATATCTCAAAAATTGATAGTTCGCCTTTGGCGTACATCTCAAGGATTTTATGAACAAGCGAACCGAATTGAGCATTAGCTGAACTATCCTTATTCTCACATTCGATATACACATTTCGCCATTCTAATGGACATGTGTAAAATGAATTGAGACGGGAAAAGCTATATGTCATTGTCCCGATTATAAAATCATCTTCGTTGAACTCACTCAAATTCTCACCCGCCTTTCATATAATGTTTCCCAAATATCTTTAGATTTATCACATGGACTCTCTTTTTCATCCAATAATTTCCATTTATCCAAAACAACGAATACGTTCGTGAACCGTTTCAGCAAAGAACAAAATTCGTTGATTTTTTCCATCTTCACATCTTTATCAAATGCAATCACCACATTTTTGACTTGCATTTTTATTAATAATTCAATTTGATACTCATTAAGAACGCTTGTTTCCGCAGAAACTGCATTATGGAATCCCCAGGAATCCACTTTCATTACAGACTTGATGCCCTCAAAAATTATAACTTCATTTTTTGTCGCAATATCCTCGGCAGCTTGCATCATTCCAGTGAAATAATCCACAATAAAAAGTTTGTGGTAATTCATATATTTTTGAATATTAAGTTCTTTGTAGTTCTTAAATCTTGTCCGGCCTTTTACCCCGATCATGTTGAAATCGGCATCGCGGACCGGATAAACAATGCGGTTGCTTCGCTTATCAATCCTTATCTCATACTTCTCGATTTCTTCTTCAGTGATACCCTCGGCAACCCATTCATCCGGAATCTTAGCTTCATACTTTTGATTATAATCTTTTTCAATGTCGAGTATCCTCCTGTCAATAACAACGGACTTCTTTGGCTTCACCATCTTTCCGATTTCGCGCAAGAATGACATGGATTCTGATTCAATATAGTTATTAATATCAGATCCAGTTAAATCAACAACCTTCTGAACGGCCTGACCAAACGAAAGATGTTCTTTTAGCATTATCCAGGTGAAGATATTTCCAGACCTCATGCAGCCGAAACAATGGAAAAAATTTTCATCTTCATTAATAGCAAGACTCGGAGTATCTTCATCATGAAACGGACAAATACAGAAATGAGTATTCCCAGAATGTTTCGTAAACTCTTCCGTCCGACTTGCATAATCATATAAGCTTATCTTCTGAGAAAGTTCTTCTAACGCATCCTGAGAATACTTCACTTCATTTCACCCCTTATCAACCGAAAGGTGTTGCCATAGACGGAACATCTTTCTTCTGTAATTTTGCTTCCGTAATACGCTGATGATCACCGTCAAAATTAAAGAATATGGCCTCATCTTCGTTTGTTTGCGGACCATTTCTGTTAATATTGATGTACGCCATGACGTTCCCGGCATCCGGTCCATCGTTATTCATTTCTTCCGGCGTTTTAAAACGCCAATAGATACCTGTACTAATAGCTTTAGCAATATTATCCGAGTTGGCAATCATATCATTTCTGTTTAATTGTGCTGCACTCAATACGGCAAGATCGAGTTCCCCGGCTATCTTATTCTTTAAAAAATCTGCCATCTGTCCAAGAATAGCAGAATTTGTATAGGCTTCACTATTATATGATTTGATATAATCATAAACAAAAAACTGAAGATTAATCTTATACTTCAACATTTTGCAAATCGAATATATTTCGTCCATGTTGCTATCCGGCAGATACATATGTACAAATGGGATTGTATGGATCCAATCAATACATTTTTTTACCATCACATCCTGGTCTTTTGTAAGATAATGATTCTGGATGGCCTTGAATGGTATTCCGGTCAAATGAGAAATCATTCGTTTAACAAATACCTCAGTACTCAACTCCGTATCCACATACAATGTTGGAATGCCCATTTTAATCATGTTACACGCCTCATGCATACAAAAAACGCTTTTCCCCGTCTTGTATCTTGCGGTTAACAATATAAGTTCCCCAGGTTCATAATAGAAATACTCATTAAAAGCTTTGAACGTGGATGGCAATCGCCGGGATATATCCTGATTTTCATACTTTGCCCAGATTTCATCTATTTCTTCACCAAGCAATTTTATTTCATCGCCCGTAATATATTTTTCAGTTAATCCACTCAATTTATTGTTAACAACCTGATTAAGTTTTCCAAGATCCATATCAGAATAACAATCAGATTGTATTTCTGTTGTTACATTGATAAGTTCTCTTTTAAAACTCATCTCAACGACCCGATTTACAAGCAGCTTATACTCATTCAACGAATGTCTGGCCGCATACTGGCTCATACTGATAAATTCTTGCAAATTACCAATATTGCTATTCTGAATTTGTTTTTTAACCGCCGGATGGCTGTTAAGCATATTTGAAATATTTAATGCGTCAATGTTATCAACGCCTTTTTTATACAGTTCTTCTATTGCCCAATATATACAGGCGTTATTAACGTCATAAAAATATTTCGGTCTTAAATAATCACTATGAAGAATATAATCGGGATGACATATGACGGTAGCAATAACACCAGCTTCGGCTTGGATGTCCACAACCTTTTTCAAATCAACGCCCATATATCATCCCACCCTTCTATCCAAGAATATCCGCAAAACTTCGTGCGGGTTTCGGCTTGTATTCAAGCTTTGACATATCCGGAAGATCGAATTGAAATTCATCAAGTATTAACTTTTGTTTTGTTCTTATCTCTTCCTGAGATTTATTCGTCTGATTTGTTTTCCAGGCTTTTTTAACAGCATTGTCCTGAATAATATAATTTAATCCCGGCGGATATTTTAATGACCCGGGTTTATATTTTATAAAATACTGAACAGCAAACTTTAAAAAGTCAACACTGACTTTCTTTTCAAAAATAATGTTATTAAT
>ODAI014384771.1_pt1 | contig 10765 bp, 8 predicted proteins | sample 1539321 | NCBI WGS metagenome assembly ODAI01 (sample SAMN02144231, study PRJEB22623) | gut metagenome | biome: sheep rumen | host: Ovis aries | place: New Zealand | reverse complement strand
TACAAGCCCCTGCTCAAAAGCGGCGACTACGACCTTTACAGCAAGGCGATTGTCACGGCACCGACGGGCGACGGCGAATATTACTTCACGAGCCACATTGTGCCCGGTGCCGTCGACAATGCGGGCAATTACGACAGTCCGCAAATCGTCGCGCTTGAAAACGAACTGCACAACACTTTCGGCGCGGCGGAACGTTCGGCTCTCGTCGTCAAGATGTCGCAACAGGTGCTTGACGATTGCGCACTGATTTACGCGTCGCACCTGCGGATGTCGTTCGTGATGAAACCGACCGTCGAAGGCTTCACGGCGCACCCGTCCGATTACTACGAAATTCGTCCCGAACTCGACAAAAAATGAGCGGCGAACTTTTGCGCGTGGAAGATTTGGTTGTCGCATGCGGCTCGACGAAAATTTTGCGCGGCGTGAACTTCACGGTTGAGCGCGGCGAAATTTTGATTATTGCGGGCGAATCGGGCAGCGGCAAGTCGACGATACTCAAGGCGATTGGCGGACTGCTCGGCGAAAAATTTTCTGTCGGCGGGAAAATTTTTTTCGACGGGCGCGACATTACCAACTTGACCGACGGCGAGCGGCGCGAAATTTCCGGTGAGACAATCGGAATGATTTTCCAGAATGCCGGCGCAAGCTTCTGCTCGATACGAACAATCGGCGACCAGATTTTTGAGAGCGTCCGCGCACACCGCGATTGGGACAGAAAATTTTTCCGCGACTGCGCGACTGACTTCATGCGGAAAATAAATCTTGACTCCGCCGCGCTCGACGAATACCCGTTCAGATTGTCGGGCGGAATGGCGCAACGTGCGGGGATTTTGGCGGCGACAATCCTCGAACCGACGCTGTTGCTTGCCGACGAGCCGACATCCGCTTTGGACGCGGTTACGCAAGTCGGCGTCGTCCGCGAACTGCTCAACCTGCGCGGGCGGCTGGAAATTTCAATCGTATTGGTCACGCACGACTTGAAAGTTGCGCGGCGCATGGCGGACAAAATTTTAATTCTGCGGCGCGGAGAACCCGTCGAATTCGGCACGCGTGAGCAAATCTTCCGCACGCCGCGACAACTTTACACGCGCGAACTTATCAAGGCGGCGAACTTATGATTTTGGACGTTCGGCACATCAAAAAATTTTTCGGCAACAAACTCGTGCTTGACGACGTAAGCTTGACGCTCAATGCGGGCGAATGTCTCGGAGTCGTCGGCTTGAGCGGTTGCGGCAAATCGACGTTGGCGCGAATCATCGCGCGGCTGATTGACTGCGACGGCGGGCAGATTGTCCTTTGCGGCGACGACATCACTCACGCGGCGGGCAACGACTTTTACCGCGATATGCAGATGATTTTTCAGACGCCCGAAGATTCTTTCGACCCGCGCAGGACGCTGGGCGCGAGCATTGCCGAACCGATTAAAAATTTTCTCGGCAGCGACAATCTGCGCGGACGCGTTGAAAATCTGTTGGCGGAAGTCGGACTGCCCGCCGATTATGCCGAACGTTATCCGCGTGAAGTCAGCGGCGGCGAATGTCAACGTGCGGCGATTGCGCGGGCAATTTCCGTCGCGCCGAAGCTGTTAATCTGCGACGAGGCGACTTCCGCGCTCGACGTGACGATTCAAGCTCAAGTCGTCGCGCTGATAAAAAATTTGTGCGTCCGACGCAACATCGCCTGCTTATTCATCACGCACGACCTTGCACTGTTGCCGCGACTTGCCGACCGCGTTATCGTCTTGCACGGCGGACAAATCGTCGACGGCGGCTCACCGCGACAACTAATCGACAACGCGCAGTCACCGTTCACGCGGCAACTTATGGCGTCGGATTTTTGGGAGGAGGCAGTTTGATGGAGCGATTGACTCGGCGGATTGAAAATTATTGGGACGGGCGCAGTGCCCATTTCAGCAGGACGCGGCGGCTTGAACTTGACGGCGTCGACGGTGCGGCGTGGCGGACGTTGCTCAAAAAAAATTTGCCCGCTGGCAAGCTCAAAATTCTTGACGTGGGCACGGGCGCGGGATTTTTCGCGGCGATATTGTCCAAACTCGGTCACAGCGTCACGGGAATTGATATGTCGACCAAAATGCTCAACGAGGCTCACAAAAATCTGCGCGAACTCAAACTTACTGCCGACTTCCGCAGAATGAACGCGCAAGCCCTTGACTTCCCCGACGAAACTTTTGACGCGGTTGTCACGCGAAATTTGACGTGGACACTGCCCGACGTGAAGACCGCTTACCGCGAATGGCGACGCGTCCTGAAGGTCGGCGGAGTGCTGATGAATTTCGATTCGGATTACGGCGACAAAATTTTTTCCGCCGACGTGTGCAACGAAGCCGAAGTCACGAGCGCGATGCTTACCGAGTGCGACGCAATTAAGGACGCCTTGCCGATTAGTGCGCGCCGCCGCCCGATGTGGGACGCGGGCTTTTTGGAGGGGCTGAATTTTTCCGTGCGCCTCGACGAAGACATTTCAGCCGTCGTGCACCGCGATAATCGTTGCGTTTATGATTCGGTGCCGCTGTTCGCCATTCACGCGACGAAATAATTTTCCACGACGATAAAAATTTTCCGCAGGCTCAAGCGAACTTGCGGAAATTTTTTTTGTCACGGGCGATTGAATTTCCCTGCGCGGCGAAAGCTGATTGAAATTATCTTCGCGCTTTAGTACACTTAGGCAAAATTTCAGATGGGGTTTAAACTTTTATGTGGTGCAAAAATTGCAGTCTCGAAGTCGGCGGCGAAACGTGTCCCGTTTGCGGCGCGACGACCGAAGAAAATATTCCCGCCGAAATTTTTTGGTGCGACGAGTGCGCTTTGCCCGTGATAACTCCGCTGTCCGTCGGCGATAAAATTTGTCCGCTTTGCGCCGAAAAAACGCGATACCTTGCCGCAGACGTTCGACCCGTGTTCCCCGAAGAAAGATTGTTGCTCGCCGCGTTGCGCGATAAGCCGCCGAATTTTTTCATGAATCGTTCGGTTTGGGCGTCGAACAGCCGATATTACGTCGACGGCAAAGCCGTAAATATTCCCGCCAAAACTTTTGCCGCAGCTGACGCAAATGCCGTTGCCGCGAAAATTTCCGCCAATTCCGACGCGATAAATTATGTTCGTTTCAACAGCGACAGCCGCAAATTTGTTCGCGCAAACCGCTACATATTAGCCGCGCTCAAAGATGAGGCTGTCACCTTCACGCAACGCACCGCGAAAAATTTCCCCGCCGAACGCGTCGTAATTTCTTTTTCCGGCGGCAAAGATTCGACCGTCGTCGCGGATATCGTCACGCGCGCACTGAACAATCCGAGCTTGGTGCACATCTTCGGCAACACCACGCTTGAATTCCCGACGACGCTTGCTTATGCCGACCGCTACAGAAAAAATCATCCGTTCGCAATTTTCCAACGCGCAATCAATTGTGAACAAAATTTTTTCTCCGTCTGCAACGATATCGGTCCGCCCGCGCGAATGATGCGTTGGTGTTGCTCAATGTTCAAAACCGGTCCAATCGCCCGCGTCCTCGGCAATTTGTATCGCGACCAAAAAATTTTGACCTTCTACGGGATAAGGCAGTCCGAATCCGCCGCCCGCAGTAAATATCGCCGCGTGGAAGGCGACGCCGATTCGATTAAGATTCGTCAACAAACGGTAGCTTCGCCGATTTTTTTTTGGAAAGATGCCGACGTGTGGCTGTACATCCTTGCCGAAGGAATTGACTTCAACGCGGCTTATCGGCTCGGTTACGACCGCGTCGGCTGTTGGTGTTGCCCGAATAATAATCAGCGTGCGCAGTTCTTGTCGCGGATTTACATGCCGACGGAGTCAGAAACGTGGCGGACGTTTCTGCTTGACTTCGCGAAAAAAATCGGCAAGCCCGACCCTGAAGTTTACGTCGATTCCGGCAAGTGGAAGGCGCGTCAAGGCGGCAACGGTTTACTTTCCGCCAACGACGTCAAACTGCGATTCACGAACTGCACCGCCGAAGAACACGCCAAAATTTATCGTCTCAATCGCCCTTACGACGGCGAACTTGTCAATTTGTTTGTGCCCTTCGGCAAAGTCGCCGCCGAACTCGGCAGAAAAATTTTGCGCGAAACTTTAATCCTCGACTGCAAAACGAACGTCCCGATTCTGTCGATTGCCCCGTTCAATCAGGGAGCGGCGGTTAAAATTCGGACGCTCAACGTTGCGGATCACGACGCCCTGCAACGAAAGGCGGGCTATCAAGTCAAAAAATTCAACGCCTGCCGAAAATGTCTAAAGTGCGAATCAATTTGCCGCGTCGGTGCAATTTCCGTCGGCGAAAAATATTTTATCGACCCGTCGAAATGTGTTCGTTGCAAAGCGTGCGTTTCGGCAAAATTTTTGGACGGCGGCTGCATGATGAGCAGATTTCTTCGGACGAAGTGATTGGAGGCGCGACAGTGAAATTTCGGGCGCACGACACATTTTTTATCAGACGCGGCTGGTTGAGCAAGGGTTTGCGTCACGTCAAAGACTCGGCGGACGTTTTCATTTCCCGCGCTGAAAATCCGATGGACGTGTTCGGAATCGGCGCGAACATGGTCAAAGCTTTGCGTTATTGGTTGCAGGCGGTCGGCTTGACGCAAGAATCCGCTACGGGTAAGCGCACGCAGAATTTCACGAAACTCGGCGCGTTGATTTATGAGCACGATCCGTACTTCGAGGAGCGCGGCACGCTGTGGCTTCTGCAGTATCGGCTTGCGTCGAATATTGAGTTGGCGACAGCGTGGTATTTTTTTTTTCAACGAATTTTCAATGCGGGAATTCACGCGCGATAATTTTGTCACGGCGTTGAAAAATTATATCGACATGCACGACGACGCGGCGGATATTGCAACGCGGTCGCTGGAGGATGATTTTAACTGCATCGTCGGCACGTATTTGCCGCGCCATAACGACGACAAAAAATTTTCGCCCGAAAACAATATCGTCTGCCCGTTGAGCGAACTCGGTTTGATTGACATCCTGAACAGGCGACAAAAAATTTTCCGCAAAAGTATTCCGTCGACAGTTTCGTTGAGCCCGTGGATTGTGCTTGCCGTAATCGTCGACAACGCCGCAGGTCGCAAGGAGCTGACTTTGACGGAGCTGTTGCGGTCGCCGCGAAATATCGGGCGCGTCTTCAATCTGGACTCAATCGCCATGCTTGACGCGCTTTACGAAGTCGAACGGCTCGGCTTGATAAAAATCACTCGGACGGCGGGATTGGACGTAATTTCAATTCGGCGGGAGCTGACGTTTTTGCAGTGCGTGAAAAATTTTTATGCGTCGACAGAGGAGCGGGAGATTGGCTGATGAGCGAAATGATTTCCGTTGCGGAGGGCTTTCAATATTCCGTCAACATTGAATACGATTTGGGCGACGACGACAAGTTGCGAAATTTTATTCCGACGCGGGCGACGCTCAACTTGCTGGAAGAAATTTTGCACAGTGTCCGCCCGAACTCCACGGAGCGCGCGCGAATTTTAATCGGCGCATACGGTCGCGGAAAATCTCACATCGTGCTGACAATTTTGTCGCTGCTCATGAAAAAAGATCTCGGCTTGTTTGAAAAGCTTTTGCCGAAACTTCAAGCGTCGCCCGAACTTTATCGGCAGGTCGAAAATTTTTACGCCGGTTCGGAAAAAATTTTGCCCGTGATAATCAACGGCGCGGCAACGAATCTCAATCAAGCATTTCTGTCGGCTTTGCACAGGACGCTGACAAAATTCAACCTGCTCGACGTGTTGCCGAAAACAAATTTCCAAGCGGCGGCTGAAGTTTTGCGGCGTTGGCAGAAAAATTTTCCGAAGACTTACGCCGCGTTCGGGAAACTTGTCGGCGAGCCCGTCAAAAATTTTATCGGCAGACTGGAAAATTTCGACGCGGAGGCTTACGCGACATTTGAGCGGCTGTATCCGACGCTGACTGCCGGCAGTGTCTTCAATCCGTTTTTGGGCTTTGAGGCTGTCGAACTTTACGAGAGCGTCGCGAAAAGTTTGCAGTCCGAAGGTTACGCGGGACTGTACGTTGTTTACGACGAGTTCAGCAAATTTTTGGAGACGAACATCGGACGCGCTTCAATCAGCGATACGAAAATGCTTCAGGATTTCGCGGAGAAGGCGAATCGCAGCGGCGCGCTCCAACTGCACCTGTTGCTGATTTCGCACAAGGAAATTTCAAATTACATCGACCGCTTGCCCAAGGAAAAAGTTGACGGCTGGCGCGGCGTGTCGAATCGGTTTTTGCACGTGCGCATGAACGAGGACTTCGCGCAGACTTACGAAATTATTTCTTCGGTTATCCGCCGCGAGCCGCAACTTTGGGAAAATTTTCGCTCACGATACGCCGCAGAGTTTAACGCACTGCACGAAATTTATTCGACCGCGCGAATGTTCCGCGACGTGTCGGACAATTTTTCCGTGGCGATTGAGGGCTGTTTTCCGTTGCATCCCGTGTCGACGTTTATTTTGCCGCGCTTGTCAGAACGTGTCGCCCAAAATGAGCGAACGTTGTTTACGTTCCTTTCAGCCGAAGGACCGACAACTTTACGTGCGTTCTTGAGCGATTATCGCGACGATTTTACGTTGCTCACGCCCGACAAAATTTACGATTACTTTGAGCCGCTTTTCCGCCAAGAACTTTACGCGGGCGAGATTCACGAAATTTTTTTGCTTGCCGGCAGAATTTTAAATCAGTCGGAGCTGACGCCGCTCGGCGCGAAAATCATCAAGACAATCGCGTTGATTTACATGTTGGAGCAATTCGAGTTGCTTGCGCCGACCAAAGCTCAACTTGCGGAAATTTTTTCCTGCGACCGGTCGGCGGAAGAAATTTCGCGGACATTCGAGGAGCTGATCGAAAAAAATTTCGTCGTGTACCTGCAACAAAGCAACAATTATCTCAAGCTCAAGCAATGTTCGGGCGTGGACGTTATGCAAAAAATTCGCGACGTTACGGAAAGTTTTTCGGCGAAATTTTCCGTGCGGGACGTGCTCAACGCCGAAAACTTCGACAACGTGCTTTACCCCGCCCGTTACAATATCGAACACGCAATGACACGTTGGTTTGATTTTATGTTCGTTTCAGGCGCGGAAGTTTTATCGGGCATGAATTTTGACGCGGGCTTTGACGGCGACGGAATTATTTTCGGCGTGCTTGTCGATGACGAAGCGCAGATTGCCGCGCTTAAAAATTTTCTTTTGGCGGCGAGTCGGTCGAAGATCCGTTGCATTTTCGTTCTGCCGAAAAGTTTCGTCGATATGTGCGAAGTTGTTCGAAAATTTTCCGCCGTCAAAAAGCTCAAGGAGCTTGCCGAAGCCGATCCCGTTTTGTTCGACGAATACGAAATTATTTTTGAGGATTTGCAGTCGGTCATAAAAAATTTTATCGACGGTTACACGCACCCCGAAAATTTCCGCGCGACTTACATTCACGACGGGAAAATTTTGCGCGTGTATCGTAAGGCGGCGTTAAGCGAGCTCATGTCCGCCATTTGCGGCAAAGTTTACAATCGCACACCAATTATCAATAACGAAGTCATCAACAAACACGAAATTACAAATATGGCGGCGAACAGTCGCAACAAAATTATTGCGGCGTTACTTCGCGGTGAGCTTGAGCCGAATCTCGGATTGCGCGGCACGGGGCAGGACGTGTCGATTATGCGCAGTACGCTGATTCGCACAGGAATTTTGGTCGGCGGCGACAATTCGCAAATAAATCTGCGCCCGAAAGATAATGATATGTGCAATTTGCTTGAGACGATAGAAAATTTTATTCTGGAGACGCGGCAAAATCCGATGAAATTTTCCGTGCTGTATGAGCGGCTGACTTCGCCGAACGGTCGAATCGGACTGCGGCGCGGCGTGATTCCGATTTATCTTGCGGCAGTGATTCACAACTGCAGGCGACAAATAACAATCAGCAACCGTCACGGAATTGTGCGAACGAACGTTGACACGCTGATTCAGATAAATTCCGCGCCCGAAAATTTTTCAATCGAATATCTCGACCTGAACGCGGATAACGAAAATTTTATCGCAAGACTTGCCGAAGCTTTCGCGGACTTTGTCGTCGACGCGGAAAAAAAATTCGGCTCCTGCGATTACGTGTCGAACGCGATGATTCGCTGGTTTCTGTCCCTGCCGAATTACGCCAAGGAGTTCAAGTCGCGTCCCGACGGCGGCAAAGTGTTTGATTCGCACATAAAATTTCGCAACCTCCTGCGGCAAAATTTGAGCGGCTCCGACCTGCTGATCAAGCGATTGCCGAAAATTTTTTCCGACGATTTGACGGCGGCGGCTGACCGAATCATTGCGGCGAAAAATTTTTTTGACGGGGCGGTCGACGAGCTTGCCGAATTTGTCCGCGACGGGACGGCGAAAATTTTTTCGGCGGAGGATTTGACGGCGGCACTTCGCGATTGGTGCGCGTCGCTTGAGCCGAAAATTTTTGAACAGCCTTTTCCCGACGCGACGGATAAATTTCTGCGCCTGATAAAATCTGCGGACGACGAAAAATTTTTCATCGCGAAGCTGGCGGAATTGGCGACGGGCTTGCGGCTCGAAGATTGGAACGAACAAATACCGAACATTTATTTCGACAAGATTGCGCAATTCAAAACGTCGGCGGAAAATTTTCGGCGCAACGAAACTTCCGCACGGCAAATGATTTTCGGCGACGAATCGGTCGAGCTGTCGTCGCGCGGCAAGCTCCTGTTCAATCAAATCGCGGCGGATCTCGCGGCAATGGGGCAGGCAATTTCGGCGCGGGAAAAGCGGCAAGTCCTCATGAAAATTTTGCGCACACTTTGCTGAAGGTGAACGGCATGGCTTACTTTGACAACGCGGCGACGACTTTTCCGAAGCCCGCTTGCGTGTATTCGTTCATGGAAAAATTTTATCGGACGAGCGGCGGAAATTCGGGACGCGGAATTTACTCGCTTGCCGACGCCTCAAAACGTATGGTCGACGAAACTCGCAACCTGCTCGGTCAGTTGTTTAATTGCGGAGCGAAGCAGGTTATTTTTACGCCGTCGGCGACCGTCGCGCTGAACATGATTATTCAAGGCACGATTGCGGGCGGCGCGAAAAATATTTACATCAGCCCGTTTGAACACAATGCCGTTACGCGCACGCTGAATCACTTCGCGCGGCTCGGGAAAATTTCCGTGGCGAAACTTTGCGTCACGAGTGATCTTGAATTTAACCTTGCGACGATTCGGGAACAGTTCAAGCAAACGCCGCCGGATTTTGTGATTGTCAGCCACGCAAGCAATGTCCTCGGTTTGATTGCGCCCGTCGAAGAAATTTTTTCGGCGGCGAAAATTTACGGCGCGACGACACTCGTTGACATGGCGCAGACGGCGGGATTGGTCGAACTCAATGTCGGGCTTGAAACGATTGATTTTGCGGTCTTCGCGGGACATAAAAGTCTTTTCGCGCCGACGGGAATTGCGGGCTTCGTGATGAATCCTTCGACGCGGTTGGAACCCGTGATTTTCGGCGGGACGGGCTACGATTCGGCGAATCAAGAAATGCCCGCGACTTTGCCCGAAAAATTTGAGCCGGGCACACTCAACATCGTCGGAATTGCGGGACTCAACGCCGCGCTAAAGTGGATACAAGCTCAAACGACGGCAAAACTTTTTGCGGCAGAAAAAAATCGGCGTCGTCAGTTGCTAGAACTGCTTGCCGATTATGATTTTCTTAGCGTTGTCGGGAACGTCGCGGGCAGGAATTACGTCGGCATTGTCTCGTGCTTGATTGCGGGGATAAGTTCCGACGACGCCGGAAATATTTTTGCCGAACGCGGAATTTCCGTGCGGACGGGACTTCAATGTGCGCCGCTTGCTCACAAATTTCTGGGCACATTTCCTGCGGGCACGATAAGATTCAGCGTGAACTGCATGACCTCCGACGAAGATTTTGCCGCACTTCGCGACGCCTTGGCGCAAATAAATTATGAATTGTAACGACGTTTCAACGTTGCGCTAACCGTAAACCGCTGCCCTAATTCGACGGAATTAATACGATATTGACGGGCAAATTGCTTGCGGCGGGCGGCGAGTACTCGAACGTGACGCGTCCGCGATAAGTGCCAAGCTCTGACAGCTCCATACCGTCCGTCATGAGCGCGATACCGGCTTCGCGAGCCTGCGCCACGGATTCATTTTCGGACGGCATACGGTCGCCGAAGTAAAGTCTGTTGTGCGGCGTCTGAATCACGCCCGACGCCGTGCCGCATTTGTAGCGCAGTGCACCCGCGTATTTGCCGCCGAGCGGACTTAGGCAAAAGCGCGTCGCAAAGCGCGTGCTGAAGTTGAGCGTATAATTTATGCCGTAGTTGCCGTAGTTGACGACTTCCGAGCCGTCGGTAGCGTCAATGCCGCGCTTGAACGGGTCGTTTACATTGTCGCCGATTAAAACGTAGCCGAGTCCGTCGCGCCTGCCGTCGTAGGGTTGCTTGAGCGTAATTGTTCGATTCATTTGCTTGAAGGTGCCGCGCAGTTGATGAGCGTCCTTCGGCAAAATTTCGGCGCGTGTCAAGTAATGTAACGGGTCGGCGTATTCCGAACACATCAGCAAAAAAATTCTGACGGGCTTGTCGGCGGTGAAGTCGCACACGCCGTGAATCAGCTGTCCCGGCGCAAGGCGGAAATTTTTTTCGTGTGGCTGATAAATTTTGCGTTCGTAGGGTGCAAGCTCAATGCGGTCGCTGAAGTCGTCTTCCATGTACATTGTCTGCGCAATCTT
>ODAI012286833.1_pt1 | contig 10765 bp, 8 predicted proteins | sample 1539321 | NCBI WGS metagenome assembly ODAI01 (sample SAMN02144231, study PRJEB22623) | gut metagenome | biome: sheep rumen | host: Ovis aries | place: New Zealand | reverse complement strand
TCCATTAGGAAGAATCATATTTTTAGAAATAACTAAATCTAAAAATTTCTTATCTTTTACTTGATAATTCACATAATGTGGTGTTCCACAATCTTCCATAGAATAATCTATAGAAAGATTCATACCTGTTAAGTTTGTTTCCCTAGACATATATCCAGAAACAGAAACGTATTTCTTTTTCCAAATAAGACCTTTAGCAGCAATTTCAGATTCAGCAATAAGATCACCAACGTTCTGTAATCCATTAAGATAAGAACGTTTCATAATATGATTCATAACAATATTTGATGAAGACATACGTGGTCCTACTGCTATAAACATCTGTTGTAACTGTTGGTCATTAAGACAACCTGATTCTATAAATGGTACAAGACAAGACTTACCATCTTGTAAAATGATTTTCTTTAATCTCTTACCATCTTCAACCAATTCTTTTTCTATAGTTGCAAATGATTTAGTTTCATCAATAGTTGTATCAAGCAAATCTCTAAAGTTTGCATCACGTTCTGTAAACTTAGCAATATCAAATAAGTTTAATGTAGGTGCACTAATTGGCGCAAACAATTCTGTAAGTCTAGTTAATCTTTCAGTAAGATTACTAAGGAACCAAGAGAAAACTTCTCCTGAGTTTAATCTCTTTCTTTTAATGAATGGATAAATCTTTGTCTGAGTATATTCTTCGATATGTTTATGGTAATCTTGAAAGAAACGTTTATCGATATCCAATAACCAATCTCTAGTAACTGGAACTTTATACATAAAGTTAAATTCAAGAAGATAGAGATTAATCAATAGTTGGAATAATGAAATATTTATAATATTATTGTTTTCATCATAAATAGTAACTACGTTATTTGCTCTCGTATAATCATCCATGATATAGTTTGTAATGTATTCACAGAATACATCATAATCATGTTTGGACTTAAATATAGTAAATAATTCTTTCAGATCTATTTTTAGCTCATTTCTGTACAATTCAGACATAAGATAATCAACACCAAACATAGACATTATTCTTCCTCCTCATCTTCAGAATCGTCTTCTTCATTCTGATCTTCAGCCTTTACACCAGAATTAATTCTTTGTATCTTCTTTTCCATTTCATCATCTCTTGAATCCATATCATCAGAAAATACAATAATCTTATATTTCAGATGTAGTTTATCAAGAATAGTTCTAAATCTGTTCAAACTCAACTGACCATTACTGCTCTTCTCTATAGCGTTTTTCATATTATTCATATCAGAATCATTATCGAATAACTTTCTAAATGAATTCTTTGTAAATCCACGTAACAATTCTTTAACTATTACTAATGTAGAATCATCTCCAGGTTTGATTTCCAAATCAAGTTCATCAGATTCATCAACATCTTTTACTGGATTGTTAATTACTTTTAGTCTATTAAACTTTTCAAGATCGATTCTACGAATGTAAAGATAATCATCCATACAGAATAAACAATTACTCTGAGGAACTTCTGATAATCTCTTTACCTTTCCAATATATTTATAATAGCCATTATCAAACTTTAGAAAATCATTCTTTGACATGACTATCTCGTTAGTTTCTGGTATATATTCTACCATAATTAAAAGACTCCTCCTAGACTTTCAATAGTTCTGTTAACATGTATTGATTAATCATTTCTATACTCAGTTGATGAATATTTCTAAGGTTCTGTCTTAGAATTATACTCATAGATAAAAACTCTTTTACTGTACAACATCCTATCACTCCTGTTATACTTTTTATGACTACACCAGGATAACCTATCCTAGTTTTAAAATCATTTACAACTGCTGGTTGTATGCTCAAGAATCCACCTCTTATACCATAAGTTGGATACATTATAGAACTTAAATCATAATATTTATCTGATATCTTATAAGGATTATTACCCTCATATACAAACAGATTATTTTTAAGCTCTTTATCTTTAAACCAAAATTCACTTTCATCCAATATTCGTTCTACTTCAGAAATATCATCTTGTGTTAAGTAAACACTATTCTTTATTTTCTGTGTTTCTTTACTTTCAAAATCATATGACTCTAATATTATAGCATTAGTAGTTTTCCTAAATACATAACTCATATATCCAGCCATACCACCTTTACTCTTACTAGAACCATATGTTTTTCTATAAGGTTTGTTTTTTCCACTTGCATCTTTTTGAAACATTGCTACTCTATGCTTTAATTGAATATTACCAAATACTCCTATTTCTTTATAGATACTATCCATATCGAGCTTATTCATATGCAACTCCGAGTTAATAATATATAATTAAAGATAATCTTGTAAATATTCTACAACATCTTCGTAACTAACCTTTTTCTGTGCTATTGATTTGGATTTTTGTTTCATAATATCCATACGTTGTATTCGTTGACGTTGCATGGATTTAAAACCAGTATCAATAAAATCATAGAAATAAGTTTCTTTATCTTCTATGAATCTTAAACGACCTATCATTTGTGAAGCAGTAATAAAAGATGAATATGGAACCAATGAGAATGCTGCAACGAGATTTTCTAGATCCAATCCTACTCCACCACTACCTATAGTAGTAAAAACGATTCTATTTTTTAGCTCTCGTTTTCTAAGCCGTTTATTAGATATTTTAGTGGTATAATTACCCATATCTATGCTTTTTGACTCTTTTTCATATAGTGATTCTAGAAGATCTTTAAATATTTCAATATGCTCTATTTTTGCTAAATATATCAATATTTTTGTATCTGGATATTCGTCGATTAATGGATCAAGTAACATTTTAATCATACCTATAAGATATGTACGTCGCTGTTCATTATTAAAAATATAATTCCAATAAAGAATAGCTGATAATCCTTTTGCTGTCATACAAGAACCAACTTCTTCATAAGTAGGTTTAGTATCGTAATCAACTAGTCTAATATTAGAATGATTTGTTAGATTAAATGTTTGTAATCCATAAACTGGAATATCATGTAACATTCTTTCAAACAATTTACTTTCGTTTTTATTTGTACGTCCTGGGGTTGCTGTTAATCTCCAAACCTTAGAAACTAAAGCATCGCATTCGATTCTCATGTTCTGAGCCCAGTTCATATGGTACTCATCAAAACATAGAATTCCTATTCCAAGGTGTTCATAAAGTTTATTTAACGTACCAAACTTTTCTAGATAAGAACTTAATGTTGCTGAAGTACTAATATAAAATGCTGCTTTCATTTTTTCTCTAGGATGATTTAAAAGAGCATTAATTTTATCAGTTCCTCTTAAAACTACAACACCTTTATTATTCTTACTACAGTCTGTATATTCTGTAATTTTCTCCATCCATTGATCACTCAAAGTTTCACTAACAATAAAAATTGGTTCTTTAACTCTAAATGCTCCAAATACACTACAAATAGTTTTACCAATACCTGTAGAAAGAGCTAGCATTTTTGAATGACCTAATTTATCAGATACGAGAAATTCTACAGCTTCAGCTTGATATTTATTTCTAAATTGATACTTTTCATCCATATCAAAATTAACTTCTCTAGCTGGAATTACTACATCTTTTTTATCTATTATTTCATATATAATTCCATTATCGTATAGTTTAGAAAGTATATTATTTAAACCAAAACCAAATGGAAGACTAAGAGTTCTTTCTTTTTTATTATATATTCCTAAATAATCTTTCTTATTTATAAACCCTCTAAAATTTTCAAATAATAAAAATTGATTATCTAACTTAGGACAGGTTCCTTCAACTTCACGAGTTTCTTTATTATATTTTGATTTGTAATACGGATAAATTCTAAAAGAATTATTATAAACATAAACTTTTACATTCTTGGGTATTTCGGTTTTATTAAAAGTTCGCATTAATATCGACCCCCGTCATATTAATATATAATTGAATTTTTAATAAAATATAGAAGAACAATGTATTCGAAAAACATAACTATATATTCAAATTATTTTATAAAAGGAGTTAAATTTATGTATCACTCAAGTGAAGACACTGTTAATGGTGCACATGGTTCTATTGCTAGAACTTATCTTGAAGAATATCGCCATTTAGGTCCGCTTCAAGATGCTCCAGCTTCTCATGACTTCAAAACGTATATGACTACTTCTTTAATTAGAAGAGGTATATTATTTGAAAATTCAAAAAATATTAATGAGCTTTATAGAGCTTCATTAGAAGAATTATTCTCTAATCAATTTAAGAATATTTTCTTGTATGATCCAAAAAGAGAAATTACTGGAATTTATGCAGGTATTGAGAATGTAAAAAACATGGGTCCTGTAGGTACTCATGATATGTTTGCTTCTTTGTTTGGTTTAATTCCTGCAAAATATCTCCCAGTTTTTGAACCATTTGATTATGATTTCAAGAATGATGAATCTATTGATGTAGAATATACACCAGAAGAAAAACAAACTATAATTCTTTCTCGTGGTATTCATGATGATGGAACAGCTTTCAATTATACAAAGCTTACTGCTTACGATAGAATGCTTGGACCAAATCTTGGTACAACTTATTTTACACATCCAAAACTTCCAAATAGCACAGTCTATAATAGAGTAGATACAATTGCTACTCCTAATGTAGATCCAAATACTACATATTATATTAGAGTCGATGATACTTATATCGAAATAAACGATTTTGATGTAGTAGAAGAATTCAATAAGGTTGAAAGTGCTATTTCTCCTGATTTTGGTAGAACGTATTATAAGAAAACAAAGAATCCTAATACAGTAAACTTTATTCCTGCTACAGGTATTCCTGATTTTTCTACACAATATTACGTTAAAGATCCAGCAAATGAAGACAATTATATTATTGCTGATGTGTTTAATGATAGAAAAGATTATGTATTAGTAAATCATGAAATGGATCATACTGATTCTAAATATCCTATTGAAGGAATGGATTACTTTAAACTTAATAACAATAGTGAATATGTAAAATGTACAGAAGATGATTTTGCTAAAGAATACGAATATGCAAAAACTGCTGATTCTGTAGTAAATCAAGAGAAGACTTATTATATTCAGAATGTAGATGGTACATATAGACCCGCTGTAACTGAAGATTTCATTCATGAAGATATCACAGAATCTAATGATACTGTATCTTATAATGAAGTACTTGATAAATCTGCTGGTCCTCAACCTGGAACTACTTACTATGTAAAGAATGAAGTAACTCATGAATTTGTAGCTGTAGATCCAATAAATCTTCCAACAGTAAATAATTATGGTGAAACTAGCGATACAGAATATGATGCATCTAAGTCTTACTATATTAGAAATGCTGATGGAGTTACATATAGACCTGCTGTAAATGAAGACTTTAACAGAGTTGAAAATACTACAGAGCAAATGGTTGATAATTTTGTTCTTACAGAAGATCAAGAATATAATCCTTCTAAAGAATACTATAACAAGAATGGTGATGATTACGTAGCTGCAGAACTTGAAGAACATCAAGAAACACTTAATACACAGGAAAATGTTTATAATCCTACGGAAGATACAGACTACAACGAAACTAAAACATATTATGTATCTGATGGAGATGGTGGTTTTATAGCTGCTGAAGATACCGATTTCGATATTGATGCAGATATTAAATCATTCAAGAGTGATATTACTTATTATGAACTTACTGTAAATACAGTAGAAACTCCTGGTCCAGTTACTGTATCATTCAAATCTGGTTTAGAATACTATGAAAAAGTACAAGTTCCTACATCAGTTCCAAATGGAACATTCGAAGTTTCTTTCAAGAACGATGTAACTTATTATGAAGTAACTGGCACAAGTACTATTTTTGAAGTAGGTATTATTTATTATACTAGATCAACTGACACAAATACTGTAGTAATTGGTCAGAATACAACATTTGATCCAGAGTTAACATATTATGAACGCATTAGTTATAAGCTTGTATTTGATAATAATGTTAACTATTATACACTTGAAGTAGTTGGTAAACTATTTGTTCCTTCTATTAATTACTTTACAAAACAAGTAATCGATAATGGATACAAATATGAAGAAACCGATGAGTTCAATACACAAGAAACATATGATACTGTAGATACATCTGTTATTACTAATCCAGACACAAATGAAACATACTATGTGATGGAAGATTTCAATTATGTTGCAAAAACTAATCTCTTAACATGGGAAAGCGGAGTAACATATTATACAAAGGTTATCACAAAGACATTTATTCCTGATCGTGAGTACTATACTAGAGAAACTGTTACAAAGTTTAAAGTGGCATCTCTTGATGAGCCTTCTTATATCTATTATACTGCTCAAGAAGTTGATAATGGATATGATGAAACTAAATATGTAATCGCTGATGTCATTAATGGATTTGAAGACATCGATTATTATACAGCAGATATCGATTTTGAAAATACAACTCTTACTGATGAAGAAATGGCTGAACTTAGAAAGAAGAAGGTTATTAATAAACTTAATCAGTTATTTGATTATTATGTAAAGGATGTATTAACTACAGCTAGAGAAATATTCCTTAAACATGATATTTGTGAAATAACAAAATCTGTTAACATGGAGGCATCCGATTATGAATTACACGCAATCCGTATTCTTTATAAGAAGATCCTTCAAGTAATATACACGATGGTTTATACAGTAAATGTATCAGCAGATCTTGATGATACATGTGTACCGTATAAATTACTTAGGGATTCTGTTGTTAATTTATTGGCTAATGTGAAGATTCTTGGAGAAATGATCTCAACAAAACATTATTATTCTAAGAAAGTTCTTTCATATTTTATTCCTGATTCAAAGAAAGAAGAAGTCTGGTATAGATATACACTTGTATCTCCATTTAGTGACTTAGTTACTATTGAAGATCAAACTGTAACTATAGATGAAATGACTATGAAACTTACAGAAAATATTATTACTTATAGAAGTCTTCTCGAAAGAACTGATATCATTAATGAAACCGATATGCAACACTTGTTTGGTCTGTTTACTATGACGTACAACATTATGGTACAACTATTCTTCAATAGTGCGTATACTTCAAAGAATAAACAACCATTAGTAAATTCTGTAACAGATCTTTTCAAGAGATTCACACCAAATTATAACAATATTATCAACGGAGAGTCTATTAAAAAATTTGTAAACTTAACGGAGTAAAAATGGAGTTATTTTTTGAAATGCTTGGAAATGTTAGAACTATAGATTTAATTATCTTATTCTGTCTAACATTACCTATTATGATTCTATATGGTGTATTTACGTTTATTTATTTTAAGTTTGTAGATAGAAAAATACATAAAAAAGAAGATGGAGATTATTATGAATCTCATACTTTGAGTAGATTCTGTTTAGCGGGTATCTTCTTTATGTTTGGTTTAATTCTATTTGATATGATCATGGAATTTATATCAGCATATAGTGTGAGTTTCATAAATCCTGAAGTATTGAGTGAAGATGTGGTTAAAGCTCTTAATAATTCATTAATCTTTAATGGAATATGTAGAGTTTTCAAATCTGTTCCTACAGATATTCTGATCAATTTCACTATAGTCTGTACAGCTCTTTATACAGGTACGGAAGGTATTATAGCTAGTCTTAGAACTCTTAAAGTTGAATCAGGATTAGCTGTAAGACTTCCAGCTCTTAAACGTAAAAGATTAGCAACATTATTCTATATGTGGGGATTCTTATCAATAATCTCCACATTGTATACTTTCTTAATAGGATCCGAAACTGTAAAGTTTGATATAGCAAATGTGTATGTTGCGCTTGGTGTAACTATGATTATTCTTTTCTTAGCTGAAAGAAGTCCTAGCTTACTCAAAGATCAATCTTTACAAACTAAGATATTTAAAATTTCATCCGATGGTGTGGTAAAACCATACAAATCAGATGAAGAAGATGATAGTCCTAAAAAGAAAAAGGATTGTCCTGAAAATGTTGGTGATAAAAATGGAGAAGAGTTATTGGAGTCATCTATAGCGAATTTCAAAAATGAAAGAATAGCTAAAGCTGCTCCAGAGGAGAAATAATTATGGGAAATATTGTTACATTACAAACTACTCCCAAAACAGGTGTAGTACAAGTAGCAAATGCTGCTGATAATAAGACTTATTATGTTTATAATGTAAGTTCTGGTTTTGATAATTATTCTCAAAGAAATTCTAAGTATCAATATACTGATAGAGATTATAAAACAAACTGGGCATGTTTCTGCAATGTACACATGATGGCAATGGGTTTAATCTATACAGGAACTTATGATAGATATAAATCTGAAATAGATGCAAGATACCCAGAATTAACTAGATTTCCTGACAAATTAGCTAAATTTATTATCGAAGATAAAGATGTAAGAGACTATTATAAAAAGAGATTTCCAACTTTGTCTTTGGACTTCTTCAATGGTAGGAAAGATGCTTATGGTCCTAATGAAATACATAATGTACTTTCATGGGGAACTAATAAATTCCTTGATATAGGAGCTGTAACATATTTCTCTACAAATGTTTCATGGAAAGAAATAATTTATGAATTAGTTTATAAGAAATCTCCAGTAGGTATTTCTGGTAAATTCTCAGGTCTCAATCACATAGTTTTGTGTGTTGGATGTGCATATGAGAAGCTTGAAGGAGGTTCTGTTCCTGGACCAAATCAAGTACCAGATTATCTTATTGTAGATGATCCTTATGGAAAAACTTATGAATATTATAAAGGTCTTTCTGGAAACGATATTTGGATTCCATTCTCAAAATGTGTAGATGACTTCAAATCATTAGAGAGTCCAAATTTCAAATACGCTCACAGATTTATTAGACCTGGTGATTTAGGATTCTAAAAAAATAATCCTGGGAGTTTAATACTCCCAGGTTTAAATTTCAAAACTCATTTTAGTTTTTCATTCTTTATGTGATCTCCAATAGCGTTGTAGAATTTTATTATTTTATCTCGAGTTTCTTCATCAAATTCCTCAGATTTTAAAGTAGATGCTAATGATGTGAAAAATTGTGTAAACGAAATATAAGCAAACAAACATGTATGTTCCAAAACACCAAATAATTGTTGATCTGGAATTATATTTAATTCTTTACACAATTTTTTAGTTAGTTTCAAAGTTTTATCAACTAACTCTGGATTAGCATATCCAACATCTACTTCTTCCGTTTTATCGTTTTTGTTATGTCCGATAGCACAGATCCCTTCAAAATGAATTATCTTTTTTTGCTCGTTATATACATCTATAAATTTTTCCAACACAAAATCATTCTTAGACTTTCTTGGTTTAAGTAATTCACCTTTGTGTTTTTCTAAAATAGAGTTTATTAATAGTTCATCCATATTTTTCCTCCTTAATATGGTTTATCATTAATATAATATATAATTAAAAAATAAAGGTAGGATGTAATCCTACCTTTATTTAATCAACAATTAGAAGAAGATCTTTTTCGTTCTTTTCTATTCTTTAAATAATTATCTAACTGTTTCTGATCTTCTTCAGTCCATACCATACCTGATAAAGCTACAGCCTCATCTTCCAATATAGTACCTTGACCAAGTTTAATCATTATTGATCGTTTTAAAAGGAAATCTTCTAGTTTCATTATAGTAAGATAATTCTTAAGAGAAATATAACGATAATATTCATAAGAATAATATTTAGAAATTCTATTACCTAATAATACTTTTTCGTGATTATTTTTACGATATTTTCTTTTTCTTTCAAGAACTTTAGCATTATTCTTTTCATTATATTTTTTCATGTAATCACTAATTTTTTCTTTATGAGTCTCATAATACTTCTTCTGATACTTATTATGATTCTCTTTTTTCTGTTCTTCTTTAGTCATATTCCAATTCCTTCCTTATGTTTATAGTAGTAACATCTCTACTTAGTTTTAATATTAATAATAAGTGTAGCACACTCATAAATATAATATATAATTAAAAAAGAAAGGACCGAAGTCCTTTCTTTATTTTTTATTCAGCTTTAACTTGATTATAAATAAATTCTTCTACATCTTCAATCTTTTCATTTTGATAATATATAGAGTCCGTATCTACAATAATTGTACGTTTTGATGTTGGGTCATCAGAAATTTTATAAACTTCTTCATTATATAAAGTTTTTGAATATTTCTGAATATAATTATCATTATCATATGCATCATATTTGCGATCATCTTTACAATACATATTCTTAATAACGTCTGAAGATTTAAATACAAATGTAATAATATCATAATCTAAAAATGCTCTATTTATTTCAAATGCTGAGTTCTTTTCTATTTCTAAAATAGTCTTTTCAAGTTCATTTATGGTATCTATAACTTTTCCAGAAATTTCATGATAATGTTCATTCTTATATTCATTAATAACATGAATAGGAATATAATAATTATACACATATCCACTAATATGAAAACGATCAAGAATAATATAACATTCTTCAGGATGTTTTTCGAACTTATCAAGAAGAGCTATTATTTTTGAATTTATCATTTGTGAATTTCTGTCTGTATCAAGAAATTCTCCGTCATAAAATAGTTTATAATCTTCTTTTACAGTAAAATCAAAATCCATAAGTAAACCCTTATAGATATTATTTAACTGTTCCACAATATGTATACGATCTTTATGATTTATATTAAGATTTTCTGTTAAAGCAGTTTTAAGTTTAAAGAATTCATGTTCATTAAAATCTGTAAACAATTTATTCATAAAGTCT
>ODAI011643693.1_pt1 | contig 10765 bp, 20 predicted proteins | sample 1539321 | NCBI WGS metagenome assembly ODAI01 (sample SAMN02144231, study PRJEB22623) | gut metagenome | biome: sheep rumen | host: Ovis aries | place: New Zealand | reverse complement strand
CCTCTGCCTTTCCTCCGGCAGCTTCGATTTTTTCTACAGCCGTCTTGCTGAACTTATGCGCCTTGACTGTCAGGCCCTTTTCCAGATCACCGTTGCCCAGGATCTTGATGCCGTCCTTGACCTGCTTGGCCATGCCGGCTTCCTTCAGCATTTCCGGAGTTACAGTTGTGCCAGCCTCAAATCTGTTCAGATCGCTGACGTTCAGTACTGTATATTCTGTGCCCCAGATGTTGGTGAATCCGCGCTTCGGGATCCGTCTGTACAGCGGCATCTGGCCGCCTTCAAATCCGAGCCTTACGCCGCCGCCGCTTCTGGACTTCTGTCCGTTCATTCCGCGGCCGCCTGTTTTGCCCTGACCGGTCGCTGTTCCGCGGCCTCTTCTCTTGCGAGCTTTAGTAGCTCCCTCGACTGCTCTTAATTCATGCAGTTTCATAGCTTGCGCACCCCCGATCTTAAATTTCCTCTACCGTCAAAAGATGCGAAACCTTGTTCACTGCTCCTCTCGTTACCGGAGAGTCTACCAGTTCGACCGACTGGTGCATCTTCTTCAGTCCTAACGCTTCTACTACTTTTTTCTGTTTCGGGGAAGCGCCAATTACACTTTTTGTCAAGGTTACTTTGATTTTACCTGCCATGTCAGCTTCCTCCTTATCCTAAGATTTCTTCTTTTGTCTTGCCGCGCTTGCGGGCAACTTCCTCAACGGTCATGAGGCTCTTCAGACCCTCCATCGTGGCATAAGCCATGTTTCCGGTGTTGTTGGAACCGATGGACTTGGCTCTGATGTCCTTGACACCGGCAGCTTCCAGTACTGTACGTACGGAGGAGCCGGCGATTACGCCGGTACCGGGAGCAGCCGGCATCAGCAGTACTCTGCCTGCGCCGAACACGCCCAGCTGTCTGTGCGGGATCGTTGTTCCTACTGTGGGAACCTCAATAACGTTTTTCTTGGCATCTTCCGTTGCTTTTCTGACAGCTTCCGGGATCTCCAGGGCTTTGCCCAGACCGACGCCGACGTGACCTTCGCCATCACCGACAACAACGGTCACGGAGAATCTCATGTTCCTGCCGCCCTTAACGGTCTTCGCGACACGTCTGATGCTGACGATCGTTTCCGTTAATTCCAGCTTAGATGCATCTATTCTGTTCTGCATTCGATCTACCTCCTAGAATTTCAATCCCGCCTCGCGGGCGCCGTCAGCCAGTTCCTTAACTCTTCCGTGATACAGGAATCCGCCTCTGTCGAAGCATACTTCCTCAATACCCTTTTCGAGCGCTCTCTTAGCGATCGCTTCGCCGACAGCCTTGGCCGCTTCCTTGTTGCCGCCGTACTTGATCTCTTCTTTCAGAGCCTTATCGATCGTGGATGCGGAAACCAGTGTTACACCGTTCACGTCATCGATGATCTGAGCTGCAATGTTCTTATTGCTTCTGAAAACGCAGAGACGAGGTTTCTCAGGAGTGCCGCTGAGGTGTTTTCTGATTCTCGCGTGCCGCATGACACGTCTGTCATTTCTGCTTTCTTTTGCCATTTCGCTTCACTCCTTTCCTTATGCTCCGGTCTTACCTTCTTTGCGGCGGATATGCTCGCCCTCGTACTTGATGCCCTTGCCCTTGTAAGGCTCCGGCTTTCTCCAGGCTCTGATATTCGCAGCATAGTTGCCGACCAATGCTTTATCGATTCCCTTTACGATGATCGTATTGGCATCCGGTGTTTCAGTTTCGATGCCTTCGGGATCCGGCATCTCTACCGGATGGGAGTATCCCAGGTTCATGACAAGGGTCTTGCCCTTCTTCTCAGCTCTGTAGCCGACGCCTACCAGCTGCAGCTTCTTCTGGAAACCCTCGGTTACGCCGATGACCATGTTGTGGATCAGGGTTCTTGCCAGACCGTGCTGTGCTCTCTTCTCGGCTTCATCGCCGTCTCTGGATACGGTGACAACACCGTCTTTATTCTCAACTGTTAACAGTGAGCTGATCGTTTCCTGCAGCTCGCCCTTCGGTCCCTTGACGGAAACCACGTTTCCATCGATCTTGACCTCTACGCCGGCAGGAAGAGTGATTGGTTTGATACCTATTCTTGACATGTTACTTTCCTCCTACCATACATAACAGATAACTTCGCCGCCGATGCCGAGCTTTCTGGCTTCTTTGTCGCTGATGACTCCCTTGGATGTGGAGATGATCGCGATGCCCAGGCCGCCCAGGACTCTGGGGATTTCGTTCGCCTTCGCATAGGACTTCAGGCCCGGCTTGGAGATCTTCTTGATCCCGCTGATGACTCTCTCTTTGTCAGGGCCATACTTCATGGTTACCTTGATGATGCCCTGCTTGTTGTCTTCGATCACTTCGAAGTCGGAGATGTAGCCCTCTTCTTTCAGGATACCGGCAATGGATTTCTTCATCTTGGAAGCCGGAATCTCAACTGTTGGATGACCCGCCGTGTTGGCGTTTCTGATTCTGGTCAACATATCCGCAATCGGATCTGTCATTGTCATTGTTCTGTTCTCCTTCCTCCGCCAGTATTGCGCCTGCCTTTGCAAGATCCTGCAAAGGCTGGTCAGCAACTTAACGGAAAGTAGTTTTAACTGTCTGTTTTAAGGACTTTATCGGGTCCTACCAGGAAGCCTTGCGCACGCCGGGGATCTCGCCCTTGTACGCCAGCTCTCTGAAGCAGATTCTGCAGATGCCGTACTTCTTCAGAACGGAATGAGGACGTCCGCAGATCTTGCATCTTGTATATGCACGCGTCGAATACTTAGGTTTTCTCTGCTGCTTTACTTTTAAGGATGTCTTTGCCATTGTAATCCTCCTATTTACTTCTCAAAAGGCATTCCGAGACCTGCCAGCAGTGCTGCGGCTTCCTCGTCCGTCTTCGCTGTTGTTGTGAAAACGATGTTCATGCCCTTGATCGTCTCTACCTTGTCATAGTTGATTTCCGGGAAGATCAGCTGTTCCTTGATGCCCATGGAGTAGTTTCCTCTGCCATCGAAGGAGTTCTTGCTGACACCCTTGAAGTCTCTTACTCTCGGAAGAGCGACGTTGAAAAGCTTGTCGATGAAGACATACATGTTGTCTCCTCTCAGAGTGACCTTGGCGCCGACCGGCATACCTGCTCTGACTTTGAAGTTCGCGATGGATTTTCTCGCCTTTGTGACCACCGGTCTCTGTCCTGTGATCAGAGCGATTTCCTCAACAGCGCTCTCCAGAACCTTGGCGTTTTCCTTTGCTTCTCCAAGGCCCATGTTCAGGGTAACCTTTTCCAGCTTCGGTACTTCCATGACGTTTTCATACTGGAATTTCTCTTTCAGTGACGGAAAAACATCATTCTTATATGTTTCCTTTAATCTTGCTGCCAAAACCTTGCTCCTCCTTTCTTTAGTCTATTACATTGCCGGACGCTTTCGCGTATCTGACTTTCTTGCCGTTTTCTTCTTTGTATCCGATTCTGCTGGGCTTCTTAGCCTTTGCGTCATAGTACATCACGTTGGAGATGTCGATGGGACCTTCCTGATGCTTGATCTCAGCAGGCGCCTTCTGTGTCTGCTTCTGATGCTTTGTCTGGACGTTGACGCCCTCGACGATGACTCTGCCCTGCTTCGGCATTGCTTTCAGTACCTTGCCGGTCTTGCCCTTGTCTTTACCGGTAAGTACGATCACTGTATCATCTTTTTTGATCTTCATTTGATACCTCCTATAATACTTCCGGTGCGAGGGATACGATCTTCATGAAACCCTTGTCTCTCAGTTCTCTTGCAACGGGTCCGAAGATACGGGTTCCTACCGGCTGCATGTCATCCTTGATGATGACAGCCGCGTTCTGGTCAAACTTCACATAGCTTCCGTCCGCTCTTCTGGCACCGTGCTTTGTTCTGACGATGACAGCTTTGACGACGTCGCTCTTCTTGACTGCGCCGCCCGGGGTCGCTTCTTTTACTGCGCATACAACGACATCACCGATGTTTGCGTACTGGCGGCTTGTTCCGCCCAGGATCCGAATGGTCAGGAGTTCCTTCGCTCCGGAATTGTCAGCTACCCTTAATCTTGTTTCTGTCTGAATCATTCTCAGGAGCCTCCTTTACTTCACTTTTTCTACGATATTGACAACTCTCCATCTCTTGTCCTTGGACAGAGGTCTTGTCTCCATGATTCTTACTTTATCGCCGATCTGGCACTCGTTTGCCTCATCGTGGGCCTTGACCTTCTTGGTTCTCTTAACAGCCTTTCCGTAAAGAGAATGTCTGACGAATTCTTCTACGGTGACGACGACGGTCTTATCCATCTTATCACTGGTAACGAAACCAACGATGGTCTTTCTTCTGTTTCTATCTGCCATGTTACATCCTCCTTTCCGTTAGCCTTCAGCTCTCGCGAGTTCTTTTTCTCTGATGATGGTCTTGACTCTTGCGATGTCTCTTCTGGTCTCTCTGAGCAGGACCGGGTTTTCAAGCTGACCCGTGACATGCTGGAATCTGAGATTGAAGAGATCTTTTTTCATTTTTAACAGTTCAGCGTTCAGTTCCGCTTCTGACATTTCTCTGATTTTGTTCAGTTCCATTATGCTTCACCACCCTTTTCTGCGTCTTTTTCTTTGATGGTAAATTTACATTTCACCGGCAGCTTGTGAGATGCCAGCCGCATAGCTTCTCTTGCCTGTGCTTCGGTAACACCTTCGATCTCGAACATAACTCTGCCCGGCTTAACGACTGCTACCCAGTACTCCGGAGCACCCTTACCGGAACCCATACGGACTTCAGCCGGCTTCTTGGTGACTGACTTGTGGGGGAAGATCTTGATGTAGACCTTTCCGCCTCTCTTGATGGATCTCGTCATGGCGATACGAGCCGCCTCTATCTGATTAGAAGTGATCCAACCACATTCTGTGGCCTGAAGACCAAAATCTCCGTATGTTACGGTGTTGCCCTTAGTGGCTTTGCCCTTCATTCTGCCTCTGTGGACTCTTCTGTGTTTAACGCGCTTCGGCATTAACATGATGCGTGTCCTCCTTTCACGATTGTCTACTCTTCGACTGCAGCTTCTACTGCAGCATCAGCGGTTTCGACCTGTGCCTCGACGACCTCGGGTTCGACGGGCTGCGGCGTTCTTCTGACGCGCTTGTTGGCTGCCTTCGGGATCTCCGGAGCGCCGCCTCTGCGGTCATCTCTTCTCTGTCTTCTGTCGCCGTCTCTTCTCGGTCTTCTCTCGCCGTCTCTTCTGCGGCGGTCACCTCTGCGGCCTTCGCGCTTCTCTTCCGGTACGGAAGACTTCAGGCCCTTGTCCAGGATCTCTCCGTGGTTGATCCAGACTTTGACGCCCAGCTTGCCGTAGGTGGTGTCCGCTTCCGCGAAGCCGTAGTCGATATCAGCTCTCAGCGTGTGAAGAGGAACATTTCCTTCGCTGTATTTCTCGGATCTGGCGATTTCAGCGCCGCCCAGTCTGCCGGAAACCAGGATCTTGATGCCCTTGGCCTCAGCCTTCATGGTTCTGCCCATCGCCTGCTTCATCGCTCTTCTGAAGGAGACTCTGCGCTCCAGCGCCTGCGCGATGCTCTCAGCGGTCAGCTGCGCGTCCAGTTCCGCTCTTCTGACTTCTCTGATCTCGATGATGACGGTCTTGCCTGTCATCTTCTCGAGTTCTTTCTTCAGATCGTCGATGCCCGTTCCGGATCTGCCGATGACCATACCGGGTTTCGCAGTCATGACAATGACCTTGATCCGGCTCTCGGCAGCTCTTTCGATGACGACCTTGGATACGCCTGCAGCGTATAATTTTTTCTTAACGAATTCTCTGACCTTGTTATCCTCAACCAGGAAGTCCGCGAACTTGGACTTGTCAGCATACCATTTAGCATCCCAGTCTTTGATAACGCCTACTCTCAATCCGTGTGGACTTACTTTCTGACCCATTGGTAACCTCCCGTACTAATTCCGTTCCTTCAGAGTAACGCCGACGTGGCTGCTTCTCTTCAAAATGATCGATGCTCTGCCCTGCGCACCAGCCCGCCATCTCTTCATGGTCGGACCCTGGTGAGCAAATATTTCGGAAACATAGAGGTTATCAGCGTTCATTTCTTTGACATCCGCGTTTGCTGCAGCGGACTTAACGACTTTCTCTACGATTTCAGCACCCTTGCCCGGGGTGAACTTCAGGATGTTCAATGCCTCATTTAAGTCTTTGCCTCTGACCAGGTCTGTGACCGGCTTCAGCTTAGAAGGAGACATTCTGACGTACTTTGCAATTGCTTTTGCTTCCATTTCTTATGATCTCCTTTACTTCGATTTCTTATCTGCGGCATGTCCTCTGTATGTTCTGGTCGGAGCAAATTCTCCTAATCTGTGGCCGACCATATCTTCCGTAATATATACAGGCACATGTTTTCTTCCGTCGTGAACCGCGATCGTGTGGCCGACCATCTGCGGGAAAATCGTGGATGGACGTGACCATGTCTTGATGACTTTCTTTTCGTTTGCTGCGTTCATGTCATCGATGGCTTTGAGCAGCTTCGGTTCTACGAAAGGGCCTTTTTTCAGTGATCTACCCATTGTACTTGCTCCTTCCTGTTATTTCTCGTTTCTTCTCTTCACGATGTATTTGTCAGACGGGTTCTTCTTCTTTCTCGTCTTATATCCCAGAGCCGGCTTGCCCCAAGGTGTAACCGGGCTGACACGGCCGATTCCGGCCTTGCCCTCGCCGCCGCCGTGCGGGTGATCGTTCGGGTTCATGACGGAACCTCTGACTGTCGGTCTGATACCCATGTGGCGCTTACGGCCTGCTTTACCGATCTGGATGTTCTGGTGGTCGATGTTGCCGACTTCACCGATGGTGGCTCTGCACTCCAGTCTGATTCTCCGGACTTCACCGGACGGCAGTCTGACCTGTGCGAACTTGCCTTCCTTCGCCATCAGCTGCGCGCCGTTGCCGGCGGATCTGACCATCTGGCCGCCCCTGCCGGGCTGCCGCTCGATGTTGTGGATAATGGTACCGACCGGAATGTTGGCTACCGGAAGAGCGTTGCCGACCTTGATGTCAGCATCAGCGCCGGATTCGATGATCTGGCCGACTTCCAGCTTGTTGGGAGCGATGATGTATCTCTTCTCGCCATCCGCATAAACGATCAGTGCGATGTTCGCGCTTCTGTTCGGATCATACTCGATGGTGGTTACTTTGCCGGGGATACCGTCCTTATCTCTCTTGAAATCGATGATTCTGTACTTGTGGCGAGTGCCGCCGCCTCTGTGCCGAACCGTGATCTTGCCTCTGGAGTTTCTGCCGGAATGCTTCTTCAGCGTAACCGTCAGGGACTTCTCCGGTGTTGTGCAGGTGATCTCCTCAAATGTGGAAACCGTCATTCCTCTCATACCAGGAGTTGTCGGATTATATTTCTTAATTCCCATTGTGTGCTACCTCCTGTATTACAGACTCTGGAAGAATTCGATTTCCTTGCTGTCTTTGGTGAGGGTGACGATCGCCTTCTTGGAAGCGGCTGTCATACCTTCGAATCTTCCCATTCTCTTTTTCTTGCCCTTAACGTTCATGATGTTGACCTTGGCTACTTCAACATCGAAGATCTCTTCTACTGCTTTTTTGACTTCTGTCTTATTCGCATCCGGTGCTACCTTGAAAGTGTATTTCTTGTCAGGTGCGATGTCCATGCTCTGCTCGGAGATCACCGGCTTGATGATTACGTCGTAAGGAGTTCTCATTATGCATACACCTCCTCGATCTTTTCGATCGCCTCTTTCGTTACGATGAAGCTGTTATGATTCAGGATGTCATATACGTTCATCGTTCCGACGAGTGCTGTTCTGATTCCCTTGATGTTTGCCGCGGACTTAACAACGTTCTCATCCTTGGCTGCGGTCACGATCAGAGCCTTCTTGTCTGCCTTGACGGCTTCCAGCATCTTGACCATTTCCTTTGTCTTCGGCTCTGCGAAGCTGATCTCGTCCATGACGATGATCTCGCCTTCCTGGACCTTGGAGCTCAGAGCTGACAGCATTGCCAGTCTTCTGACCTTCTTATTAACAGGATATCTGTAGCTTCTTGGCTTGGGTGCGAATACCACGCCGCCGCCGATCTGTGACGGATCTGTGGAGCTTCCCTGTCTGTGGCGACCTGTTCCCTTCTGTCTGAAAGGCTTGCGGCCTCCTCCTCTGACTTCAGCTCTGGTCTTCGCGGACTGTGTGCCCTGTCTTCTGTTGGCCAGTATGTTCTTCACTACTGCGTGTACTGCGTTCTGGTTGGGCTCGATTCCGAATACTGCATCGTTCAGTTCGATGGTTCCGGCTTCCTGGCCTGCCATATTCAGCATTGTCACTGTTGCCATTTTACTTCCTCCTTTCTGAAGTCAAAGTTTATTCCTGACCCTTCACTGCGTACTGGATGCGAACGATTCCGCCTTTGTTTCCCGGAACAGCACCCTTGATCAGCATCAGGTTTCTGTCTGCAATAACTTTTACCAGCTTGACGTTCTGTACTGTGACTGTCTCGCGGCCCATTCTTCCCGGAGCGTGGTTGCCCTTGAATACTCTGGAAGGATAGGTACCGGCTGCCAGCGCGCCGGCCAGTCTCTTGTGCTTGGAGCCGTGGGTCATCGGGCCTCTGTGGTGGCCCCATCTCTTGATGTTGCCCTGGGTTCCCTTACCCTTGGAAGTTCCTGTAACGTCCAGCTTAACGCCTTCTTCAAAATCTGCCACTGTGATCTGCTGTCCGACCTCGAAGGTTTCTCCCTCTTCCGGTCTGAACTCTGCCAGATGCTTCTTCGGTGTCAGATCATTCTTGGCGAAATGTCCTGCCATCGGCTTGTTGACTCTCTGCGGCTTCTTGTCTTCAAATCCGAACTGTACCGCATTGTAGCCGTCTGTCTCTTCGGTCTTGATCTGGGTTACGGTCATCGGGCCCGCTTCAACAACGGTCACCGGGATCACGTGTCCGGTCTCATCGAAGATCTGAGTCATGCCCAGCTTCTTTCCTAAGATTGTTTTCATGTTTATTTTTCCTCCTGATTTCTTACAGCGGACCGCTGTGCGGAACCGGCCTGCCTTTGCATCCGGGGATCACGGCGGTCATACTAAGGGGAGTTCCCTTGTCGCTATGATTGACTGTCCGTCAGCGATCTTCCCGATCGCTTAAAGTTTGATCTCGATATCGACGCCAGCCGGCAGATCCAGCTTGGTCAGCGCATCTGTAGTCTTGGCTGTTGCGCTGGTGATGTCGATGAGTCTCTTGTGTGTTCTCTGCTCAAACTGTTCTCTGGAGTCCTTGTACTTATGTACCGCTCTCAGGATGGTGACGACTTCCTTCTCTGTCGGAAGCGGAATCGGTCCGGAAACCTCAGCTCCAGTCTTCTTTGCTGTCTCGACGATCTTCGCCGCGGAGCTGTCCAGAAGCGCGTGGTCATAAGCCTTCAGTTTGATTCTGATTTTCTGCAGTTCGCTCATTTTTTCCTCCTTGTTGCTTTTTTGTACTGTTTTCGCTATGCTCGTACGAGAGACTCTCGTGCTTGGTTTTTCAACGCGTACAGTGTTTTTTGCTTGTGCGTACACGCCGCTGTGTGTTTTTATTATTTCGCTCACAACGAAAATCAAGCGAGTCCCTTCGCCCCCGATCATGTGGGGACAATTCTCGGTGGAAATTCTCCTATAGCAAGGTAACTTCCCACTTCATCGCCTTACACAAGCCTTATCATTATATCCGAGGCCGTTTGATATTTCAATACTTTTTTTAAATTTTTTTCAGGGTATTTTCCAAAGGCTGGCCTAGTGTTTTCAACGGTTCCAGGCCCATTTTTCGAACACGCACTCTGGTGTTTTCATATTCCTGCCGCCGCGGCGCAAGTCCTAGTGTCCTTCGGTCCGTCCAGGCACTATATTTGGAAAAACGCCCCGCTGCGGGACCGCCTGCAGGCCGCCCCTGCCGGCTGTTCCCCGGGCATCGTCGCACCGAAATGCCCCGCGCCAGGATGCCTGTCCCGGCACCTGTCCCGGGCAGATTCATGTCGGTTCGCAACGTGTTGCGGAACATGGTGCGGAACGTGGTGTTGGTCGGCCTCTGCCTACAGCACCACGATTGGTCGGTCTCTGCCAATAACACTATTGGGCGGTCTCTGACAACACCACGATTGGCCGGTCTCTGCCACCACCGTGTCACCAAATCGGCTTTTTCCGCCAGATTGTCCCTCATGAGACATTCTGACGGAAAAATAACTTTTCGTGACACCCATAGATGAAATACCGCTTCATTCAGGGCGCCGGAACCCGCCATCTGCATCAAAAGTGGAAATCTGGCGCTCATTATAATAAGAATTCACACCATACTCATCGTCAGCAGCATTTGATCGTCTGTTATATGAAGTATTTTCAAAAGATATTGTCACGAAAACGGAAAAATCCGTCAGAATGTCCTTGGAGGGACATTTCCACGGAAAAAAGAGATTTCGTGACACAACCGATCAAACATCCGGACGGATCCCGCCGTATCATTCTCACCCTGCCTGTTCTCACCCCGCACATTCTTACCCCACCTATCCTCACCCGCACATGATCCGCAGTCTGGTTCCGAATCCATGGGAAAATAATCCCCCTGCGCAATTTCATCCCTGATTTACAAAGAAAAGATTTGTTATTCCCGGCCATCTGTGTTACAATGGTCTCCGTTGATGAGCGCCCGTAGCTCAGTCGGATAGAGTAGCACACTCCGAATGTGAAGGTCGGGTGTTCGAGTCACCTCGGGCGCGCCATTAAAAAAACGTCAGGTTTTATGACCTGG
>ODAI014729197.1_pt1 | contig 10766 bp, 2 predicted proteins | sample 1539321 | NCBI WGS metagenome assembly ODAI01 (sample SAMN02144231, study PRJEB22623) | gut metagenome | biome: sheep rumen | host: Ovis aries | place: New Zealand | reverse complement strand
CGGAAGGCTCTCCATCAATACAGGTCCGTATAGTCTCCAGGCTCTCATTCATGAATTCATTGGTACAGCGCCTGAGGACCCAGGAGAGCACGCTCTTATCGGCAAGGATCAGCTTGGCGTTTTCATCGTAAAGAGCCTCATTATCAGCAGCGCTGATCATATTTCCAAGGTAAGTCGGGGTTGTGACGGCAGAATGATCCACAAGATCTCCTTTATCATTATAACAAAAGATGAGTGATAAGTATATGCGACCGGCGGGAATGCCGCAGAACCGCAGCGGGCCGGTTGAAATGTATGGGTGAATCGTAACACGGAAAAAAAGAAATGGAAATGGCGGCAGGCTCGGAAAAAACGAAACAATAGCGTTTTGTATATTTCGCGCAAAGGTTGAGACAAAGAAAACCGTGGTGAAAGGATATAGTATGCGGATTTAGGAGAGAATTGATGGTATGATGATGACAGTAACTTTACGAAGATTACGGGTCGACAGACATCTTTTGGAAAGACCTTCCGCCAGGCAGAATTCATACAGAACAGCAGCGGAAGAAAGCTACGGCCGCAGATCATTCAATCAGTAAAAGGAGGCCGCCTATGGAGGATTCATTAAGTATCAGCCTGTCACTCAGTAAGGGAACAGCAGCGGAAGAGACGTCCCTTTCGATTGCGTCTCTTGGCGAAGCGGCGCAGAGAATTCAGGATTCGATTTCAAATGAGAAGATCTGCCGCGGCGATGTGATCCTTGAAACATACGAGGTGACCTCCGACGCCATCACCGGCGGTATGGGAAGCGTCTGGAAGGTCTATCACAGGGACTGGGATACGGACCTGGCGATGAAGCGCCCAAAGCCCAGGTTCTTTGCCGAGGGAAGTGAACGGCGGAAAGAGGAGTTCATCCGCGAATGCGAGAACTGGATCAATCTGGGCCTTCATCCGCATATCGTTTCCTGTTATTACGTGCGGGAACTGGGCGGAGTGCCTGCCATTTTCTCAGAGTGGATGGACCGGGGGAGCCTTAAGAACTGTATTCGCGACGGATCTCTGTATGAAGGCGGAGAAGATGACGTTGCAGCGCGGATTCTCGATATCGCGATCCGCTCGGAGCGGGGGCTTCGCTATTCTCATGACAATGACCTGATCCATCAGGACGTGAAACCGGGCAACCTCCTTCTTTCGGAGGACTGGAACGTGAAAGTCGCGGACTTCGGCCTTGCAAAGGCCCGGTCGTCCTGGTCGGATGACGTGACGCTCCAGATCACCGGGTACACGCCTGAATACTGTCCGAAAGAGCAGACGGAGGGCGCAGCCCCGGCAAAGTGGATGGACGTTTACGCGTGGGCACTCACAGTGCTCGAGATGTACGCGGGAAAGCGGCTGTGGCCGGATGGCGCTGCGGCCGCGGAGCATCTTGAAGAGTACTTTCCCGTCTGCAGGGTGGCGGTCCCGGAGTGCGTCCGGTCGCTGCTCACAGCGGCCCTCACGGAGACGCCGGAGGATTTTTCCGCAATTGAGGGGGCGCTGACCGCCGCCTACAGAACGCTGACCGGCAGGCCTTATCCCCTGAAGGAGACCAGATCGGTTTCCGATACCGCCGCCGCGCTGAATAACCGTGCCCTGAGTTTTCTCGACCTGAAGAAAAAAGAAGAAGCGGAAGCCCTGTGGCAGCGGGCCCTGGTTATTGATCAGAACTGTATCGACGCGCTCTATAACCGTGAGCTCTATCTAATGAGAGAGCAGCGCAAATATGATTTTCAGGCGATCGATACAATTTATCTCAACAAAGCGGCCAAAGAAGAAAGCGCCGCTCTGCCGATTTACAGGGAGTGGGACAAGAGCCGTCCGCCATTCCCCGAGCCGGATGAATACAGGCATGACGGAAAGGCGACTTCAGCGGTAACAGCCGGAGACCATATCTGTTTCAGCGTGAACGATTATGCGGACAAAGGCGAGGCCCGTCCATTCCTGCTCAGGGCAAAGGTGAACAGTCCCGAAACGGAAAAGCCGGATTACTTTGAAGCAGTATCGGCGTACGGCACAGAGGTACGGAAGATCGTGCTCCATCCGGACGGGGAGACAGCCGTGCTCTTACTGCGTGATTATACAGCCTGCGTCTACGATATCCGCCGCCGCGCGGTACTGACAAGGACAGAGCCGCTTCCTGTGGGACGCATGCGCAAGCTCTTCAAGGCCATGAATGAGTTTCAGGGGGTATTCTCGAAGGATGGTCATTATCTTGTCCTCTGTGAAGGCGGCTCGTCGGAAGGCGTCCTGGTCCTCGAGTATCCGTCATTCCGCGTCCTCGCAGACGGGGATATGAAATTCGTCTGTTTCACAAAAGAAGGGCAGGTCCTGCTGCGGTCAAAGGAAGATGTGGATGAGACACGCTTCCCATATCTGGGGGAAAGTTCTTATAAAGCCCAGCAGGCCTTCTTTCTCAGCCTTGGGGAAGACGGACAGATGCGGGAAGTCTGTCGCTTTGACGCCTGCCGCACACATCTGATGCATGCCGCGGACGCGAACGAGTGGAATATCGAGGCAGCGCCTGTTTTCTTCTACCGGTGGGGCTGGGACAGTGAAGAGAACCAGATCAGCAGTTTCTGGCTTGACGAGAGGTTTGAAAAAAAGAAAATTACCAGCCGGCTTTTCGGACATGAGAGCGCTTACAGCAGTGTCCTTTATTATGATCCCGCGGAGCACCTCCTGTTCACAAGGCTCTCCCATCCTGACAGCCATTATCCCTACGCAGTATGGGACATGGACAGCCAGAAGTGTCTTTATACCATGAAAAATGAGATTTCCGGCACTGGAGCATTTGTGCCGATGTATGTCGCGTTTGACGCAGGGAGCAGGGAACTCATCACCTGGAAGAACAATATCTGGGATTCCAGAAAGACATTTTCCTGGAGCAGCCGCGGGCCTCTCCCCGCAGCCATTCCGGGAGAGCGGGCACCGTGGCGTATTTCCCGGATCGTCACCGTGGCGGCAAGGATCGAGGAAGAGGAAATGATCCACGCGCTATATACAAAGTTCCGGGATCTGTATCAGGAGGGCAGGTACGCGGACGCGCTTGCCGTTTTCCGGAAATGCCGTGATATTCCCGGGTTTGCCGTCTCGGAAGAAGGCGGCAGGATGGAGACGGCAATAGACGCGGTGGCAGAAAAAACGGAACTCAGGAAGATCGGCCGGATTGACGACCTTCCCGACTGGCCGGAATACCTGACCCAGTCCGGTCTGCAGCCTGACGGGAGTATTGTCAAAGCAGGCGGTGACAGAGAAGGGAATGCCGTGAACGTGCGTTTCTTCCGCCGGGACGGCAAGCTTCTGCGCACCCTCATTCTGCGGGGCATTACCGGCTCCGCGGCTGTCAGGAGCGGGAAAATCATCGTGTTTAAGGGACTTGCCTATCGAATCTATGACTTCGAAGGAAATCTTCTTGACGCGTCAGACCGGAAACATGCCTTTCTGAAGGATGGGCAGGCAGCCTCGGTCGAAGGCAAGTATCTGGATCTGGACCTTACGGGGACCTGTCTGCTCTACGGAGTCGATGTACGCAGGCATGCACGGGGCGATGAGTCTCTCGCGGGTATTTTCCAGAAAAATCTTGTCACCGGAGAAATTATCCGGATGGGCGATTTTATATACAATCTCGATGCTTACCAGGGTTACGGCTACCAGAAGGACGGTACAATTCTGGTCCGCAAAGGAGCGCAGCTCGCGCGCAAAAGGAAAGAGGACGGAAAACTCCTTAAGACCTACCGGCTGGGCAACGCGCCGGAACATCGTATTATTGTCAGGTTTAATAATGAGCGCGACAAAGCATTTGTCACATGTGATATAGATAAATTCAGATCGAACTGGTTCGGCTTCCGTATGGACGGGACAATCTTTTTCAAGGAGAAGAACACAAAATTCTCACGGCTGGCCACCTGCTTTGGAGGACGGTTCATCGCCTTATCGAAAAGCGAGGAATTTCAGATCCGGGATATCGAAAAAAACGAGGTTGTTTACTCTGAGGAAACCCGTTCGAACCATGACATCAGCATGCGGCCTGACGGCAGGGAGTTTTTCACGCGCCTTGACTGGAAACTTCCGGTCCATGCCTATCGTCTGGAATATGAATATGAGCTGCCGGAAGAGGGCAGGATCAGCGCGCCGGCGACCATTCTCCGAATGCTGAATGATGAGGAAGAAGAGGGAATCGTAACCGAAGTCCGGGTGGAAGACTGGGACAGGGAACCGGAGATCGATGCGGACAAGGTCAGCACAATAGAGAATGATGCCGCATCGAAAGGCGGAACGGATCAGGCAGCGGAAACTTCAATAACAGAAAAAACACAAAAAAAGGAAGGCTTTTTCGCCAGGCTGTTCCGGGTAAAGCGGCCCTAAACATAGATCCCGTTGACCGTGATCTGGAATGTGACAGTGCTTCCGGCAATATCCTCCAGGTAATAGTCAGAAGGAACTGCCACATCGATCGTAAAGGTCTCACCGACCCGGTGGCCGACCAGCTGGTCCTCAAAATCGCCGATCGATGTACCGCTTCCGATCACGACATCCACGCCGGCACCGGAGGTCCCCAGCCGTTCCATCTCCTTTCCGTTAACCAGCTCAACATAGTCAATGTTGACCCGGCTGTCGCCCTGGATCATCAGTCCGGGGGCGGTATTCAATGACCGGACCTGCCCGTCCGCGTCGTCTTTAAAGGTCCGGGCAATGGTGAAGAACTCCCGTTTTTCCCCGTCGTACATGAACCAGAAGATGTCTCTGGCGTGGCCGTCTTCCGGATAGTCCCGCAGCGCCTCATAGTGATCGGTCTCAGCGTGCAGGTTCATGAAAGAACTGGTGATCTTGGGCGAACAGACCGCGCCGTCTTTGACGCTGAACAGCCATGAACTGCTGGAGACGCCGCCCGTGTAATCTTCCCAGACGAAATACAGGTCGGTACCGGTATCCAGCAGCATTTCCCCATCTGCCGCGTAAGGCACACACCCGTTGTAGCCGCCGCCGGACCGGAGTATTTCCGTGATCTTCCCGCTGCTGTCGGCGTAATAGAGCACCACGTCGGTATAACACGGGGCCCCTTCGAACTCATAAGAGGCCGTCTCCCCTGTGGCCCCGAAAGCCTCATACCGGCCGTCCCGGTCATAATCCTCATACAGAAAGAAGAGTTCATTCTCGAAGCGCTGGCCGATATAGTCTTTGAACAGGCCGTGCAGGTAGGATTCCGTATTGTAGCCTTCCGGACCGCCGGGTTCCTCCGCCTCCGTGCGCTCTGTCCCGGATGTCTCCTCCGCCTCCGTACGCTCTGTCCCGGATGTCTCTGCTTCGTCTGACAGGTCCTTCTCAGGCAGGTCCGTCTCAGATACCGGAACAGATGAAGCGCTGCCTGTTTCCTCACCGGCAGGGGGCGGATCCTTCTTAAGGACTTTCAGCCCATAGACGGTCACGAATAATCCTATAAACAGTAAAGCTGCGGCAGGGATCAGATACTTGCGGTACCGTTTGAGCAGGCCGGGCTTTGATTTCAGCAGCCGTTTGCAAAGGATATTGACGGAAGCCCGGACATACTCTTCGTTGACATTGGATGTAAAGGATTCCCCCTCATAGTAAGGAAGCCCCTCCATGCCCTCCGGCATCTTTTCCGGCCATACAAAGTTCTTCATCATCACCGGGATGATATTCTTTTTCTTCCTGATGGCGTAGCGTGTCTCTTCCGCCACCCAGTCCTTTTCCTCGAAACACCGGTCCAGCGCGTGCGCGGGAAGCACCAGGATGAAATCCTCGCACTCATCGATGATCTTATAGAGCTGCGCGTCGAAAGCGCCCGATTCCATGCTTTCCACATCATAAAAGACCCTGTATCCCCGACGCGTCAGCTCATCGTGGAGGATCTTGACGAAAAATTCCCCGCCTTCTCTTCTGTAACTGATGAAAATCTGATACCGCATAATCCCTCTGCTGCCTTTGCCCGATTTCCGGATGCTATATTTCATGCTACTTGGAATATTATAACATTTGACGTGAGGGCTGCGGAAAAAGATGGGACGGTTTTCTGGTGCTGATTGATCCGAAAGCGAAACCGGATCCAAAGAATGAAAAGAAAATCAGCGAGTTCTGCAGGATATTGAAGTAAGGATGAAAGCTTCGGATCTCTGGAATAAATCTGCCTGACTTTCAGAAACTTGAAAGTCAGGCAGAAACTTTTATGATACTTTTCTTATAAAGAAGTACGCAGCTGACGGACTACTTCCTGCGGGTAATGTTCTTACTGTTGCTCGAGGCGCTTACCACAGATTTACCATCCGGTGTGATGACCCTGACAGTAAATGTATAATTCGTACCATTCTTTGCGCCGGTCCAGGTATAGCAAGACCACGACCCCGGGGGTGCTGGTCACCCATAAACTACGGATTTGTATAAGTGGTCGCCACGCCGGCGACATGATTCATGTTCTTTATCAGACGAATATATGGCTCGATGTATGTATGGCGTACACAAATAGAAGCCATTCTATAGTATAATCAATTGCATCAAGTAGTAAGACAATGGTACTGTATATAGAATGGTCTTGACTTTCCAGACAGAACGTACTGTGGAAGCAGCCAATGAAGGAGACCACGACCCCAGGGGTGCCGGTCTCCCTTGAGCACGATTGAGAGACCACGACCCCAGGGGTGCTGAGCTCACTGAGCTCCCCCTCTAATAAGAAAAAGGCAGGTAGCATAGATTGGATTACAATTTTGAATACGATTGGGAAAACCTATTCACGGAAGAGCAGCTGGAGGAGGCCCAGGAGTACTATGTGTTGGGCAAGGCCAAAAAACTGACAGACGAGCCTTACGGCTTTTCTGCTACCGTACGCGGACATAGAAACTACCGGGTTCGGATCTTTGAGGGCGAGTATGGAATCTTCGATATGGAGTGTACCTGCGGCCTGTCATCAGGAGAGACCGTATGCAAGCATATGGCAGCTGCGCTGATGCTCATAGAGGATACGTATGAGTATTCACCGTTTCTCTCACCCGTATATGCGAGGCATATGCTTCCGCCTGTGGAAAGCGGAGCTTTTAGCGGCAGCAGGTCCTCTGCACCGGAAACCGGCCGCAGCGGGCGCTCGGCTGCATCCAATGGAACCGGCAAAAACGCAGGTCCGGGGCCTGCCGCGAATCCAGAAGCCGCCACAAACGCACGAACTTCCGCGAATCCTGGCTCTGCCGCAAACGCACGAACTTCCGCGAATTCGGGCTCTGCCGCAAACCAGCGAAGCTCCGCGCCTGCCACATCTGCCTCGCATTCAGGCCCCACCAAAAATACGGACCCTGCCGCAAGCGCACGAACCTCCGCGCCCACCTCCCCTGCCGGCAAAAACGCTGCCGGTAAAAAAGCGGACAGCCGCAGGGATTCCCTCTCCCGCCTGACAGCCCTGAAGCTGCGGGACCGGCAGGAGCGGGAACATGAAACCGGGGAGACGGACGAAGGGCTTGCCGCGCTGGACACATACCGCTTTTTTGACGCGGACGCCATTGAAAAAGGAATGCAGCTGAGCCGGAATCAGATCCAGGCGGCGGAGCGTTTTCGAGCCCAGGGAGACATCGGGAGCACACAGATCACCACAGGCGATAACCTGATCACCATAAGCGACAGGCAGATCCCGCTGCGCAGCACCAATCCCCAGAACGCCCGGCAGGTCAAATTCGTGCAGAACAGCAAAAGCAGAACCTGGAGAGTCGAGCAATATTTTAGCCGATCCGAACTGCTCTCTTCCAAATGCAGCTGCTGGGACTGCGCTTTTTCCAGAAGGACTGCCCGCAACAGCGTCGGACATATGCTGACCACCCATGAGGCGGCCGCCTTCCGGATCGCCCTGCAGTATATGCGGGAACACTCGGTCGGAGATATCACAAGCTTTGCAGCGGGTCGGTTTCTGGACGCCTACAGAGGCACGGCGGACGCTGAAAACGCCGCCCCCGTCGGGGAAATCCTGACGATCAGGCCCTGCCTCTGGGAAGATACCCGGGGCAACTGGCTGATCCGTTTCCAGACAGGCAGCGGCCGCCTCTACATGATCAAGAACATTCCCGAATACCTGCAGGATGTGCGCAGCCACAAGAGCAGGCAGTATGGAAGAAATACGATCCTCCAGTTCGGACAGGAGCTGCTCGATGAGAAAGCCCGGATATGGACCCGGTTCATGGAAAAGGCCCTCGGCCTGCTGCGCTCCTTCGCCGGAGACACGCCAACGGATACGCCCTATTACTATACAGCCATGGAAGGATGGCAGGAACTGCAGGACCGCATCCCCCTGTATGGACATATTATGGACATGTTTTTTGACACGCTCCTGGAGCAGGGGGACAGGATCGAGCTGACCCGCAAGTCCCCGGATCACTGGGAAAGGGGCAATGACAAATTGTCGGTCCGTATGTCAGAGGAAGGGACCGCCGGACTGCAGCTGACCCTGGAACCGGTCCTGTCCCAAAACGGTGATACCTTTGACGGACTCAGACTCTACGGCAATATCCCCAGAATGCTGCACGGAGGCGACCATGATTACCTGTTCAAAGAAGACGGGAAAAAAGGGACACTCCTGCGCGCAGACCCTGAGACAGCCGGGAAACTCCGGCCGCTGATGGATGCCGGATCCAGGGACGGGACACTCGAACTCTTCATCGGAAGGATGACCATCGCCGATTTTTACCGCAAAGCCCTGCCACAGCTGCGAGAGATCGCCGAGATCACAGAGATCCGGCCGGAGCTGGTACAGAAATATATTCCGGTGGAGCCGGAGTTTGTCTGCTACCTGGACGTCGATCAGGATGTCGTGCTCTGTGAACCCGCCGTCTACTACGGAGACAAGGTTCACAGCCCCTTTGACAGCGAAAAGTGGAAAAACCGGATCGCCCAGGCGGAACATTACCGGGACATCAATGCGGAACACGCGCTCATGGATTTCCTCACGGATGTGATGGCAGAAAAGGACGACATAGACAAGATTTTCCTGACGCCCAGAGATGACGAGGCCCTCTACGCATTTCTGGACAGCGGCCTGTCCAGACTGATGACCATGAGCGAAGTCAAGGCGACGGAGCGGTTCATGCGGCTCAAAATCCGGCGCCGTATGCCCTTCCATGCGGGTCTGTCCATGACGGAAGGCCTGCTCAACATGGAACTGATCTCCGATGAACTCAGCCCCGATGAGATTCTGCAGGCCGTCAGCGGCTACAGAGAGTCCAAAAAGTTCATACGGCTCAAAAACGGCGATTTTCTCCGGATCGAAGAGAACGAGGAACTGCTCAAGCTCGTGGAGCTGATGGATACCCTGCAGGTATCACCCAAAGAGCTTCTGGCCGGCAGGATGCATATACCGGCCTTCCGTTCCCTCTACATCGACAAGATGATGGAGTCCATGGAGGACGTCTATGTGGAACGGGACAGCCGCTTCAAGAAACTGATCAAGGAATTCAAGACCATCTCGGACGCGGACTTTGATGTACCGGCCGGCCTCCGGCAGATCCTGCGCAAATACCAGGTCGTCGGCTACCGCTGGATGCGGATGCTGGACGCCTATGGATTCGGCGGCATTCTGGCTGACGACATGGGACTGGGTAAAACCCTGCAGGCGATCGCGGTCCTTCTGACCGAGCAGGTGGAGATCGATCCGGAGCGCGCTCCCGGGACTTCTCTGGTGGTCTGCCCGGCTTCGCTGATCTATAACTGGGAGGAGGAACTGCATAAATACGCCTCCCTGCTCCGTGTCCAGGTGGTCGCAGGGACACAAAGTGAGCGCAGGGAGATGATCGCCCGCTGGCGCCAGTACGATGTGCTGGTGACATCCTATGACCTGCTCAAGCGGGACATTGCCGAATATGAGGGGCTCTCATTCCGGTATGAGTTCATCGATGAAGCCCAGTATATCAAGAACCACCGGACGGAAGCTGCCAAATGCGTAAAGCTTATCACCGCGCAGACCAGGTTCGCGCTGACAGGCACGCCGATTGAGAACAGGCTGAGCGAGCTGTGGAGCATTTTTGACTATGTCATGCCCGGTTTTCTGTATGATTACAGCACGTTCCGGGATGAGTTCGAGACGGCCATCGTCAAGAACCGGGATGAGGAGCGCATGGAACGGCTGCGCAGAATGGTCGGTCCCTTTATCCTGCGCAGGGCCAAATCCGAAGTCCTGCGGGATCTGCCGGAGAAGCTCGAAGAAGTCCACTATGCCGGCTTCGGAAAATCCAGTGAACAGAGAAAGCTGTATGATGCCCAGGTCGTCAGGATGCGGGAAGACCTGCGCAGCAAGTCCGAGGAAGAGCTCAGGCACAGCCGGATCGAAATCCTGGCGGAACTTACCAGGATCCGGCAGATCTGCTGCGACCCTGCCCTGCTATACGAAAACTACAAAGGGGACTCAGTCAAGAAAGAAGTGTGCATGGAACTGGTGCGCAGCGTCGTCAGCGGGGAGCATAAGGCGCTGATCTTCTCCCAGTTCACCAGAATGCTGGAACTTCTGAAAGTGCAGCTGGAAAAAGAGAAGATTCCCTATTATGAGATCACAGGCTCTACGCCCAAGGAGGCCAGGATCGAGAGAGTGCGCGCCTTCAACGCGGACAGGACCCCTGTGTTCCTGATTTCGCTCAAAGCGGGCGGGACAGGACTGAACCTGACCGGCGCGGACGTGGTCATCCATTACGATCCCTGGTGGAACGTCGCGGTGCAGAACCAGGCAACGGATCGTGCCCACCGCATAGGGCAGACCAAAGTAGTAACGG
>ODAI010048222.1_pt1 | contig 10766 bp, 11 predicted proteins | sample 1539321 | NCBI WGS metagenome assembly ODAI01 (sample SAMN02144231, study PRJEB22623) | gut metagenome | biome: sheep rumen | host: Ovis aries | place: New Zealand | reverse complement strand
GGAGTTGGAACAGAAGACACCACCGGATGTTCTCTGGCATGGAACCGGTGAGAAATATGTTTCCGCCATTGATGCTCAGGGATTGATTCCGAAGAGTCGGTTGTACGTGCATCTTTCTTCTGATGCGGAAACGGCAGGAAAGGTCGGGTGCCGCCATGGCAGACCGGTTATATACAAGGTGGATTGCCGGAAGATGACGGAGGACGGGTATCAGTTTTTCCTGTCAGTCAATTATGTATGGCTGACAAAGGAAGTACCGGCAAAATACCTGAGAAAGCAATGAATCTCTGCTGACGGAATGGAGATGTTTGATGAATGAACGCGAACAGATATACAAAGAACTGGTTCAGACCATCGTCCGCATGGGTTACCCGGAAAGCTTTGGGAAGTCCGTAGCGGATAACCTGCGTACCGAGAAAACCATGAGCCGGATGATCGGGTATTTGCGTCATGCCAGGCCGAGGAGCGCTGAAGAGATCGCAGATGAGATGCTGGCGATTATGGAAGACCGGGAGCGGTGGATCCAGAAGAAATCGGCACAGTTCTACAACAGCAAGTACAATGAAATTCTGTACTATGGACTTGGGGACGAAGAAGAATGATCAGGCCGATTGTCAAAGACATATTCTTTCTGGGCCAGAAGTCTGAAGAAGCCATAAAGCAGGCTCTTCCTGTCGGGCAAGAAAACCTACTGTTACTTCTGCAGGAAAGTGGCCGGGAGGAATGATTCCAAGTGAGGTGCAGATATGATCCGCAAACACATTATCTTCACCGGCTATGTCCAGGGCGTCGGCTTCCGGTGGAGAGCGCGTCATGCCGCCAATAACTACGACTGCACAGGCTGGTGCCGGAATGAATGGGACGGAACTGTGTCCATGGAGATCCAGGGGACGGAGAAACAGATCGATATGGTTATTCAGGCGATCAGTGCCGGGCGGTACATAGAAATCCATGGCATGGATGTGACGTCCATCCCTGTGGTTGAAGAGGAACGAGGGTTCAGGACGGAATGAATAACGTCGGGATAGCCACAACCAGATCGGTGTGACAAGAATGTACATTCAGCGAGAATGAAAGAGGAAGGAGTTGCATATTACCATGAAGGAGACTATCTCAATGGACATAAAATAATCAATTCCGGATCTCACACCCGCGAATGAAGCTGAAACCGGCGAGCTTCTTGCAGAAGAGAAGCTTATGGGAGACATGACAATCTGCAGATGATGCTGTCATGAAAAAGGGAAAACCCCACTGTCGAAAGAGGCAGAGCACGAAGAAAGCAGAATTGGTGGAAGAGGTAATGCAATGGGACGCAAGGAAGACCGCAGGATAAAGAAGCTGAAGGGCGAGACGCTGCGCTCACAGAATGCAATCGATGAGTCCAAGCTGCTTACACCGTTTGTAATGGGCGATACCCGCGTGATCCCTGTCCGCGTGGACGCGGAGAAGAAACCGGTCGGGCCACTCAGTTCCATGCCGGATCATGAGGATGAAGCGGATGGGTTTACCCCGGAGCAGTTTAGCAAGATTACACATGAACTGTCGGATCAGGAGCTGAACCGGATTATTTACCAGAATGCGAAGATGGCTGTGGAGGATGGCGTGATGCCGGACCGGCCGGAAGATGATTTTGGAACGGTGATGTGGTTCACATGGAATTTCATTACGCCTGAGATGAGGGAATCGTTTCCGGCGATAGCGAAAGAGTATCTCCGGCATTACAGGGACGAGGAAGGATCGGTTCCTGAGATTTTTGCCGATATCCCCTATCCAAGGATGAATGAAACCACCTGGGACGACGCATACTTTTTCCGCGTGCTCCTGATGATGCTGTACTCGGCACGCTCCGGCTCTTCCTACAGTAAGAACGTTCTGCTGTCCATCTATAAAGTCTATTACAAATCCGAGTATAACAAGCTGAAAAGGCTGAAAACCCTGACTTTGATATGCTCCTTTCTAGGCATACAAGCAAAATAATAAAAGCTTGCTGCCCAGAAGGGAGTATTTTTTATGTGAAGATCGAAATATGAAGCAGCAATAATGTAAGCGGTAAATAATCGGCATTTTATAGATAACCTCTTGTTTTGGTAGTATTGGAACCGAAATATTAAAGGAAGGTACATCAGAAGAGCGATGGAGCTATTGTAAGAGGAAGTCTGGCAGAGACAATAACAGAAAGAACGGCTTTCCCGCGGTCTGAGAACAGAAAGACGAATAAAAGGATGAAATTCATTGACCATTTACAGACCGGAGGGAAATCCGTCTTGGACAGCGCAACAGTTGCTGTCCTTTTTTTTCTGTGCATTCGGCTGCCCAGCCTCCGAGATTGGGCATGTAGTAGGAATAGAACTCCTGTTTCGGCAGGGCCAGTGCTTCCAGTATCGCCATTATAATGCCGCCATGCGTGACAAATACTGCGGTTTCCATATTTTGTGCCTTTGCATACCGGATCGCTTCCGCAAAGGCATTTACCGCACGTTCCTGAAAAAGCGCCTTTGATTCGCCGCCCGGACAGGGATCCAGGCACATGCTGTCGGTCCAGGATCGATATGCCGGATCGTGTTCCATCTCCGCAGGGCTTCTTCCTTCAAAAATGCCGAAGTCCATCTCCCGGAGATCATAGATGACCTGCTGTCTGGCGTTTGGGAACAGGATCGAGGCTGTTTCCCGTGCACGGCGCATTGGGGAAACATAAACCAGTGGCAGGGAAAGATCTTTGGGAGCCTGTTCTGCCAGAGCTCTGCCTGCAGCACTCAGGGGTTCATCGGTCCGGCCGATATAACGGTGTTCGGCGTTTCCCGCTGTCTCACCGTGTCGAATTAAATACGTCTGCATGGAAATCCTCCTTTAATGATTGTCGGGATGCCGGCGACCATCCGCACGACCGATTCTGCCCGCTGGGCCAGCAATATACAGAGCCGCCCGGTAACTTCCCGGGCCTGGCGCTCCTCGCGGGATACCGGGATTACGCCGCTGCCCACTTCGCAGCAGAGCACCAGGTCTTTTTGACAGAGTGGTTCCAGCAGTTCATCCGCCAGGGAAGGATCCTCCCGGAGAACCTGTTCCAGCTGGTAAAAAACCGGAAGGGAAGAATTCGCTTCCCGGGTCATTTCTTCTTCCGTATAGCCGAGGGAACGGGCGAAGGTCCGCTTTCCCGAACCTTCGCCGCCGATAATCAGAACCATAATGTGGTTATCCTTTCTGCAAGAACCAGTCCAAGAAGCAGGACGATGGCTGTGATCGTGATGCAGTAACCTGCCAGATCCCCGGACATTCCTCCGAACTCCCTGGCCGACATTCGCTTGAGATAACAGAAGACGCAGACTGCACCAAGGGCGGAAAGTGCCGACGCAGCCGGAGAAAGCAGCGCCATGGCAGCCAGTGTGACCGCTGCCCAGAGCAGCAGGATGACAGAGGAAGACCGGGCTGCGCCGTCGCGGAACATATGCAGCATGCCTTCCCGTGAGGAACCGGGCAGAGTGACGCTGGCGAGAGCTCCCACTGCCCGGGAAAGCACATGAGTGAGTCCCAGCAGCAGGATCTGTCTCCAGTGCAGCGGGAGGGCGGCGCAGAGTCCAAAATAGAGGAGCAGATAAGAGACAACTCCGATGATGGCAAAGGCGCCGGTATGCGGATCCTTGAGGATCGCCCGTTTTTTTTCAGGTGCTGCATGACTGGAAAGCGCGTCGATGGTATCCGCGAAACCGTCCATGTGGATGCCTCCCGACAGGACAACGGGAAGCAGGGTCAGTACCACGGCGGAGAGGATGGCCGGCAGCTGCAGAAGGGAGGAAAGGGCAAAGTACAGACAGCCGAAGGCTCCGATCACGGCGCCGACCAGCGGCAGCGAGCTGAGGAGACCGCGCATATATTCCTGCCGCCATTCGATCTGCGGCATCGGCAGAACTGAAAAGGCGGAAAAAGCGGATATGACGGAATATAGAAGCTGTTTCATGCCGGAAGCACCCCCTTGATAACCAGAGGAATACCTGCCACCATTTCGATCACGGTATCTGCCTTTGCGGCAAGGGCCGCATTGATACGTCCCAGACAGCGGATGTAGGCGGCGGTGCCTTCTTCATAGGTACGGATATCGGAACCCACATCGTTGGTCACAATCACCAGCAGCCCGCATTGAGCAGCCAGCGTGTCGACGCCGGCGAGAACCCGCTCACAGGGATCGCTTCGGTTTCCGCTCTCATCAAACATCTCGTTGGCGGTCAGATTGCAGATACATTCGAGAAGCGCCGTTCCCCGGGCAGGCAGATGCAGGGCTGCATAATCGGTATAGCGTTCGATCGTTTCAAAGCTTTTGCCGTCCCGGAGTGCCCGGTGGCGCTGCACCTTCTGTGCGCCTTCTTCGCCGGCCGGCCGCATGGCTGCCAGATAATAGCGCGGCAGCGGCGCCGTCATGCAGAGGGATTCGGCATAAGCGCTTTTGCCGCAGGCAGAGCCCCCGGTAATCAGGATCATCATAGGGCAGTCCCTCCCTGCGGCTGATACTGTTCGATGCCGGTATCCCGGAAGCTGGCGGAGCCATGGTAGACCGCCAGGGCGGCGTCCAGCAGGGGCAGCATGCAGACGGCTCCGGTGCCTTCTCCCAGTTTCATATCCGCAAACAGCAGTGCTTCCAGACCCAGTTCCTGCAAAACGGCCTGCGCCGCCGATTCCGCGGAACAGTGGCTGGGCAGCATGGCAATGCGGCAGTTCGGGACCAGCCGCGCGGCCAGAAGCGCCGCCGCCGAACTGGGGAAACCGTCGATCAGTACCGGAATACGGCAGAGCGCCGCGCCGATGTACAGTCCGGCCAGTCCGGCCAGATCAAAGCCGCCAATCTTCTGCAGCACATCGAAGGCGTCGGAAGGCTCGGGCTGATTCCGACGGATGGCCGTGCAGATGGCAGCGCGCTTTCGTTCCAGACCTTCATCCGAAAGACCGGCGCCTCGGCCGGTGACTGCTTCCACGGAGAGGCCCAGGAGCACAGCAGTCACTGCACTGGAAGTGGTGGTGTTGCCGATCCCCATTTCGCCGGTGACCAGGATGCGGTAACCGGCGGCTGCCAGTGATTTTGCCAGTGTTACGCCGTTCTCCAGCGCCTGCAGTGCCTGATCCGCCGACATGGCCGGACCCTGCGTCATATTGGCTGTTCCGTTTCCCACATGCATGTCCCAGACGCCGTCCACCCGGTGCAGCATTCCCATATCCACACAGAAAACATCCGCCCGGACCGTTTTGGCCATCAGGCAGACGGAAGAACGGTGCTCCGCGATCATTGCGGCCATTGTGGCTGTGACCGAGGCGTCGCATTGGGTAACTCCCTCGGCGACGACGCCGTTATCCGCACAGAGAACGGCGACGGCACGTTTTTCGATCGTCACGGCCGCATTTCCTGTCAGGGCAGCGATGCGGGTGATGGCCGTCTCCAGCTTGCCGAGTCCGTCCAGTGGTTTGGCGATCCCGTCCCAGTGAGCTTTTGCCGCGCGGGCAGCCGCTTCGTCCGGCGGGGCGATGGCCGCGTTCCAGGCAGCCAGAACAGCATAAGGATCCTTCGGGGTGTCTGCAGAGAAGCCTGATTCCGGCGTGGGATATACCGGAGCAATGCCGGCTGTTCCGGCAGTTTCGGCAAAACGGGTGCTTAAATTTCCCACGCCCCGGCTCTCGTCCAGCATATAGAGCAGGGCGTTGACGATGCAGGCAGCCACATTGCTTCCGCCTTTACGGCCCCTGGCGACAATGCAGGGCACGTCCGTTTCCATGATCCGCTCTTTGGAAACGGCCACGTTGACGAAACCGACCGGCACGCCGATTACAAGCCTGGGGCGATAGCCGTTATCGATCAGTTCCCGAAGCCGGATCAGAGCCGTCGGCGCGTTTCCAATGGCAAAAATTACGTTTTCGCCGAGGGCGGCGGCCTTTTCCATACTCACCAGAGCCCGGGTTACGCCCCGGCGCCTTGCTTCTGCAGCCACATCCGCATCGCTCATGAAGCAAAGGGTTTTGCAACCGAATTTCTCTGCCGCGCGTTTATTGATGCCGGCAAGCCCCATCTGCGTGTCGGTGACGATCATCGCGCCTCCCTGAATGGCTTCTTTCGCCAGCCGCACTGCGTCCGGAGAAAAAAAGAGGGTATCGGCGTAGCTGAAATCTGCCGTGGTATGGATGACCCGCTTGATGACCGGCGCCTGCTCCGGGTCCGGAATTCGATCGCCCAGTTCTTTCGTGATGATTTCAAAGCTTTCCCGCTCGATTTCTGCGGGAGACAGACTGCGGATGCTCATTCGATGCCCTCCTCCAGAATACGGTAGACAGCCGGCATGTCCAGATGCGCGCGAAGCGCATCGGCCAGCAGATCATACTGTTTCTGTTTGTATTCTTCGCCGGAAACCTTGCCCAGGCGGCCCGGATCGATCCCTTTCTTTATGGCCAGGGCGCGGATGATCGTGCCCGCTGTTTCTTCCCCGTCCAGAATACCGTGCACATAGCATCCGCAGACGTTGCCCTTCTGGCAGCCGTCATTTTTCATGCTGCCGGTCACTGTGTCTTCCAGCTCTGCCAGGCAGGTCTGGCTTCCTGTGGTTCCCATGTGGATCTCGTAGCCGTCAAATTCCCGGTGGGAAAGCCCTGAAAAGATGCCGTCCACCGTTCGGAACCGGCCGTGGACTCTGGTCCGGGTTTTCTGTCCGGCAAAGATGGTGGACACGGGCAGCAGTCCCATACCCCGCATCGTCCCGCCGTGCTCCACGCCCAGAGGGTCGGAGAGACTTTCGCCCAGCATCTGGTAGCCGCCGCAGATGCCGAGAACGGCGCCGCCGTTGCCGGCGAAACGGATGATTTTTGCTTCCAGCCCGTTCTGACGGAGCCACAGCAGGTCTTCCATCGTGTTTTTGGTGCCGGGCAGGATGATGAGATCCGGATCACCCAGCTGCCGCACCGATTCCACATAGCGCACAGAGACGCCGTCTGTGCCCTCCAGCACCCTGAAATCGGTGAAATTGGAGAGCCGGGGAAGACGGATCACCGCGATGTCTACCAGCGCCGCAGCCCGGTTGACAAGGCGTTTCGAGAGGCTGTCCTCGTCGTCGATATCCACGTGCAGATAGGGTACGACGCCGAGCACCGGGATGTGGATCAGATCCTCCAGCTGCTTTATGCCCGGCGTGAGGATCGACTCGTCCCCCCGGAACTTATTGATGATGATGCCCTTGACCAGGGAGCGTTCCTCCGGTTCCAGCAGCGCCACTGTACCGTACAGCTGGGCAAAAACGCCGCCCGGATCGATATCGCCCACCAGCAGCACCGGTGCCTTCGCGGCTCTGGCCATGCCCATATTTACAAAACAGTCGTCTTTTTTCAGGTTGATTTCCGCGGGACTGCCGGCGCCTTCTATAACGATGACGTCGTTTTGTCCGGACAGAGTCCGGTAGGCATGCATCACGTCCGGCACCAGGTCCTTTTTCATGGCAAAATAGTCCCTGGCTGAATAATGCCCCCGGACTTCGCCGTTTACGATCAGCTGGGAACCCATGTCGCCGGTAGGCTTCAGTAGGATCGGGTTCATGAGCACGGAAGGTTCCACGCAGGCCGCCTCCGCCTGAACTGCCTGCGCCCGGCCTATTTCCAGCCCTTCCCGGGTGATGAAGGAATTGAGGGCCATGTTCTGTGCCTTAAAGGGGGAGACATGCAGGCAGTCCTGATGGAAGATGCGGCAGAGTCCTGCAGCGATCAGGCTTTTCCCGGCGTTGGACATGGTCCCCTGAATCATAATCGCTTTTGCCATTCAAATGCCCCCCTTTTCCGCGCAGCGGCGCAGAAAACGTTCGACCGGTCCGGGATTGGATTCATAGAAGAGATGCGGAAAACCCGCGAACAGGTTTCCTTCCGCATGGATGCAGGTCCAGGAACGGTTACCCGCGGGCTTTTCCGCCCGCATGGCACTCCCGCAGTCCTCGCTGTCATAATAATGAAATTCGTGGGCCCGGATCTGTTCCCCTTTCCGGAAGAAAGCCGAATCCGCCGCTGCCTGCAGCGTCACGTAGCCGAAGTGTCCGAGCCTGTCTGTCCGGAAAGCTCTGGCGTCCAGCACGCCGGCCATCGGGCGGAATACGTCGTCCATGTCTTCCAGCTCCCGGTGCAGGTACAGGAATCCGCCGCATTCCGCAAGGCACGGAAGGCCCTTCCGGATGGCCCCCGCCACGGCATCCCGCATGGCAGAGTTCCCGCTCAGCGCTTCTGCATAGAGCTCGGGGTATCCGCCGGGCAGGAGCAGCCCCTGTGTTCCCTCCGGCAGCCCGGCATCGTGCAGCGGCGAGAAATACGAAAGCATTGCGCCATACCGCTCCAGAAGCTGCAGATTGTCCCGGTACAGGAAGCAGAAGGCTTCATCCCTGGCCACGGCCAGTCTGGTTTCCGGCATGGGTGGTATGATGGGATCCGGCGGGCAGGAGAGCTCCGGGGCTTCTTCTGCCAGCTGCAGCAGTGCTTCCAGGTTGATGGTCTGCTCCAGCAGGGCTGCCAGCTTCTGCAACCGGTCATTCAGATCACTGATTTCGCCGGGAGTGATCAGGCCCAGGTGACGGCTTTTGATCACGAGATCGCCCGCCTTCGGCAGAAAGCCGACGGGCAGGATCCCCATTTTCCGGACCTCCGGCTCCAGCGCCTTAAAAACGTGTTCGCTCATCTGGTTGAAGATCACGCCCCGGATTCCGCTTCCTTTTCGGAAGCGAAGGAAGCCGTTCAGTTCGGCGAGAGCGGAGAGAGCCTGTCCTCTGGCGTTTATAATCAGGACCACCGGTGCCTGAAGGACTCTGGCCACGTGGTAAGTGGATGCCTCGTCCGTATCCGGTCCGAGCCCGTCGTAGAAGCCCATGACGCCTTCAATGACCGAGAGATCTGCTCCTTCTGCATTGCGGCAGAAAAGCCGGCGCAGAGTGTTTTCTTCAGAGAAAAACAGGTCCAGTGTCCCGGCCCGGACGCCGATTATTTTTTCCTGAAACATGGGGTCGATATAATCCGGTCCGCATTTAAAGGAAAAGACCTGCTTTCCGCGGTTTTTCAGCGTCTGAAGGATGCCGCAGGTCACGGTCGTCTTTCCGCTGCCGCTGGAAGGCGCGGCGAAAAGGAGTCTCGGTCTATGCATCAGGCGTACCTCCTTCACAGGATAGAATGAATACCGGATTCATCCCGGTCATCATATGATAACGCCCCAGTTTTCTTCCCCGGGCGGCCGTCAGATGTACGATCTCCGTCCGGGTTACCGGCAGGGTTTTCATGGCCTCGGTCGCCTCAGCCAGAGTTTCAATCGTTACCGCATTGATGACAATGCGGACTGAAGGGTTTTTCTTCAGCGCCGCGGAGAGAACCGCACGCAGGTTCCCACTGCTGCCGCCCACAAAGACACGGGTGGGGGCAGGAAGTGTTTCCAGACAGTCCGGCGCCTTGCCGCAGACCACCGTAACGTTTGCGATCCCAAGATGCCGTTTGTTGGCTTCTATCAGCGAACAGGCCTCCTCTTTCTGCTCGATGGCCCAGACGTGACCGTCGCTGCAGCATTCCGCCATTTCCAGGGATACCGAACCGGTGCCGGCGCCGACGTCCCAGCACACTGCGTCTCGGGTCAGCTTCAGCTGTGAGAGGGTGACGGTGCGGACCTCCTGTTTGGTCATGGGTACTTCGGTCCGGAGAAAGTCCTCATCCGGTCGTCCGTGGGTGACGACTGCGGATTTTGCCCGGGGATTTTCGACCAGCACCAGGGCAAGCGAATCAAACGTACGGCCGCAGAGCTCCCCGGCCGTACCGGCGGTGATGCGTTCGTTTTCGTAGGAGAGGTTTTCACCCACGGTGACCCGGACGTCGCCCAGTCCGTACTCGGCCAGCTCGCGGAGCAGGCGGGAGACGCCGTCCGTGCCGCCGGTCAGCGCGATCACCTTTGGATGATATTGCACCAGGGAGACAATATTACAGCTGCGCCCATGGGCGCTTGCCAGCACGGCGTCATCCCAGGAGATTCCGAGGCGGCTGCAGAAGCAGGATACCGAAGAAATCCCCGGCAGTACCGTCGGACGAAGATCCGCCAGGCAGGAAAGCAGGTTTTTGGTACCGCTGTAAAAACCGGTGTCCCCGGACATGGCGACTACGATACGGGAGGCGGAAGAACGGCGCACGAGATTGTCGATTTCCCCGGCGTCAACGGCATGGACTGTCGGTTTGCGGAAACGTTCCAGTGCTTCGCAGGGGCGTTTTGCCCCCACGATCAGGTCTGCTTCCCGGCACGCCTGGTCGGCAGCCAGGGTTAGATTCCCAGCGCTGCCCGGGCCCACACCCAGGATGGTCACGTGTTTTTCATACTCCGGCGTAAACCCGAAGCGCTCTCCCAGCCGGGTCAGGCATTCCTCTGCCCCGATACCAGCTTCACTGACCGGCCGGCGGATCACCACCGGCGTTACGCCGCAGGCTTTCGCAGCCCGGATCTTTTCCGGAAAGCCTCCCGCCACGCCGGAATCCTTGGTCACCAGATAGCGGATGTTCAGGGATCGCATCATGGCCGTGTTGAGTTCCTCGCTGAAAGGACCCTGCATGCAGATCAGATGGCTCCCCTCCAGCCCGATGGAGAAAGCCTGCTCCACGGCTTCGGGCAGGGAAAGGATCCGGGCATAGAGCCGCGACCGATAATCGGTTACTTCAGTATATCTGGCCAGCTCCCTGGAACCCACCGTAAGCAGTACGTTTCCCTGTACCCCGTTCAGGTAGCTGATGGCGGCGCCGGTGTC
>ODAI014825162.1_pt1 | contig 10768 bp, 4 predicted proteins | sample 1539321 | NCBI WGS metagenome assembly ODAI01 (sample SAMN02144231, study PRJEB22623) | gut metagenome | biome: sheep rumen | host: Ovis aries | place: New Zealand | reverse complement strand
TGGCGGTGAACGACTGCCAGAAGCGGCTCCTCGCCGTGTTCTTATGCGCAGAACAGGCGGTCATCATCATGGCGATGATGGCACCCGCGATTATGATATGTGAGAGTCTGCGCATTAATAGTATAAACTAAGAATCGGCCGTTTTATTGCCTTCGCGCTGTCTTTTCTCTTCCATCAGACAGGCAATCTTGCAGTCGCCGGCGACCTTGCTGCTGCATGTAGCGCAGTCGTGTCCCTCGACGACGGGGGCGTCGGTGCCACCTTTGGTGAACATCGATGCCAGTGCAGCGATGATGCCGAGGCCTACGAGCGAGGCTATGCAGATGAGCGCGAACGTCATGTCTCGTCGGGTGTTTAGCGTTGGGCGTCTTCTATGGTGAAATGTGCGCTACGCAGGTCGTCCCAGTAGTGGGGGTACGACTTCGACACCACCTGCGGGGTGTTGATGGCGATGGGCATGCGTAGTGCCATTGGGGCAAAGGCCAGTGCCATGCGGTGGTCTTCGTAGGTGTCGATAGGAGTGAGAAGTGATGAGTGATGAGTGAGAAGTGATGATGGAGGCGTGCCGTCCCAAATCAGTTCGCTGCCGTTGCGGTCTTCTATTAGGAAGCCCAGCTTCTTCAACTCGGTCTTCAGGGCCATGATGCGGTCGGTCTCCTTGATGCGGAGCGTCTGCAACCCATGGAAGTGGAAGGGGACGCCCAGTGCACAGCAGGTGCAGACGATGGTCTGCGCCAGATCGGGAGCATTGACGAAGTCGTACTCCAGCCGCGGCACGCAGTGTCCGCTCTTAGACAGCGTCACCGTGGTGGGCACGCCGGGTGTCTTCTTCTGGAACTTCGTGCGCCCTCCCAGCAGGCTGAAGATGTAGCGAACGCCGGAGTCGCCCTGTTTCGAGCCGTCCATGAGTCCTGTCAGCCGTACCTCGGCTTCGGGGTCGTCGCTCAGCGCCACCATCTCGTACCAGTAGCTGGCAGCGCTCCAGTCGTTCTCGATGAAGTAGCTGCGCTTTTTGTAGGGCACGGGCTTTACCTCTATCGTGTCTACCGCTGTCCACTCTGCGTCGGCGCCGAACTCCCGCATCGTCCATAGCGTCAGGTCGATGTAGGGTCGTGAGATGAGCCCGCCCGTCAGTCGTAGCCGCAGTCCGCGTTTCAGTACGGGACCAATCATCAGCAATGCGGAGATGAACTGCGAGCTTACGTCGCCAGCTATCTCCAACTCGCCGCCGTCCAGCTGCTGCCCCGTGATGCGCAGTGGCGGATAGCCCTCCTCGCCCACATAGTCGATGGTGGCTCCCAGTCGTCGTAGCGCGTCGACGAGAATCTTGATGGGCCGGTGCTTCATGCGGTCGGTGCCTGTCAGCACATGTGTGCCGTGAGCGGTGGCAGCCAGAAAGGCCGTCATAAAGCGCATGGCCGTGCCGGCAGCCTTGATGTCGATGGTGCCGGGCATGTTACGCAGTGCCTCTACGATAACCTCCGTGTCGTCGCAGTCGCTCAGGTTCTCGGGCAACTGACAATGGTCGGAGCCCGCCAGGGCGCAGATGATGAGCGCTCTGTTCGATATACTTTTCGAGGCAGGCAACTGCACCGTTGCCCTCAGCCTCTCTGGTTTCTGAATGGTGTATGTCGTCATAATCATTGCAAAGATAAAACAAAATCTCCGAACCGCCAAGCGATTCGGAGAAAATGTTTTATTGTGGACTTCTTTGCTTACTTCTTCACGACTTTCTTGCCTTTCTTCACGAAGATGCCCTTGGCAGGGTCCACTACGCGCTGGCCACCGAGGTTGTAGACGGGAGCCTTCTCCGCAGCGGCGTTGATGTTGTTGATGCCGGTGGGAATACCACCCTCAACCTTGATGTCGAACTCTGTGTCGGCAATGTTGCCCAGGTCGAGCGAGTTGTTGGAAGCGTCGGTCAGTGCGACGTTCACAATATAACCCTTGCTGGAATCATAAGCGGTCTCGTCGGCATTCAGTGCGATGGAGAGCAACTCTCCCTTTGTGCTGGTCATCGGGGTCATGTTGGCCGTGTCGATGATGTAGAGCATGTAGACCTTTCCTGAGGTCAGCCCTGCGCGGTTAAGTGCGTCGGCACGATACTCGCCCTCGGTAACCTTAATACCGAAACCGTTCCTGAGTGCCTTCTTGTGCAGGGCAGTCGACACCGTATAGACATAGTCTTCCTCGTCTGTATCGTAGGCCAGGTCGATGCCGTCGGGCAGCACGAGATAGAGGTTCCATCCAATGACATCCACATCGGTTTCGTAGTCCATGTTGATGACCAAGTCGGCCTGTCCGTTCTTCGTCAGGTTGACGTCTTCACCTGTCATGACGATCTTCTTCTCCTGTGCGTTGGCGCTCATAGCGAATGCCATGAGGGCGGTTAAGCATATAAGTGTAAATTTCTTCATGTTGTTATTGTTTTAATGATTATTAGTTATTTGCTTGCAAAGGTAACAAACTTTTTTTTAATGGCAACATAATAATGAAAAAACTTTCATTTTTGTTGTAATATAAAGAGTTAGGAATGGAAAGATGTCCGCTTTCCATTCCTAACTGACTATGTGTTTAGTTGCCTGCCATGATGTTGAGCACAGCAGCCACATCGGCAATGTTCACCACGTTGTCGCCGTTGACGTCGCCTTCGACGCTGCTGTTGCCGGCCATGATGTTGAGCACGGCAGCCACGTCGGCAATGTTTACGACTCCGTCGTTGTTGACGTCGCCTCGCAGCTTGACTGAGATGACGTAGGGCGCGAGTGCCGAGCCGAGCACGTCGGCCACAAAGGCGAAGCTGTAGCTTGGGCCTTCCTGAATCTCATTGCCTTTCGCATCGAAGACACGCAGCGTGACAGTCTCACCCTCGGTGTTGCCGTAGACGGGCAGATAGTGCAGTCCGTCCTTTGCCAGCGAGACACCACGGCACTCATTGCCAACGAATGCCGCAATGGTGAAGGTGATACCGTCGAGCGGCGTGTCGCCAACCTTGAGCTGTGCCGTGACAGGCATCATGCTGTGGTAGAGGTGTGGGTTGACGCTCCACTGTGTGTCGGCACGTCGGGGCTGCTGGGCACGCAGAGCACGGGCGTTCGTCGTGGGAACATTGTTGTAGACGAATGTCTTGGCCGATGCCGACTTGTAGAGATAGCCCTGACCGGGATTCATGGTCAGGAGCGAGCCCTTCCACTGTCCGTCGGTATAAGTGGCGAAGCCTCCCACGAGGTTGGCAACGACATCGCCTTCCTCCGCCTGCAGCTGTAACAGCGCGTCGGCCAGGGTGAGCGGCTGGTCGATGGGGTAGCCCAGCCAGTTCCAGCCCTGTTGCAGCGTGATGTACTTAGCCATTGGGTTGTACTGATCGCCTGTCAGTTGCTGCTGAGCAGCCTGAGCCATCTGCAGCTTCACCGCAGCTTCGGCAGTCACCTCGACGGCATCGTCCTGCGTGAGCACCTGTACAGCAAAGGCAGCCAGTTCGTCCTTCGTCAGCGGTGTGGCAAGGTCGTGAGAGGTCCAGTTCCATCCCTCTGCCAGATCAAGCATGAGGCTTGTCTGCCGTATGAGGTAGTGGAACTCCATCACGTCACTCTCGGTGCCATTGATGCCTACCGACATAGCCTTCAGCGTCATAGCATCGTTAATGGCGATGGGACTCTGGTAGAGCTGACGGGTCTCAGAGTCGCAGGGACAAGAGCCATCGGTGGTGTAGTAGATGGTGGCTCCCTCGGTCTCGCAGCTGAGTGTCACGGTCTGTCCACGATAGACAGCCGTGCCGCTGATGCGCGAAGCAGCCGGTGCCTTCACCGTCTCAAGCATGGCCGGGTCGACCACGTTGACCATGGTCTGGGCTGCAACGTCCTCGCCTACCACCTGCATCTGCAGGGCGGTGGTGCCGAAGAGCACGCCGTTGACGGTCAGCTCGGCCTGTCCGTTGGCATCGAGCGTCAGCTCGACAGTCTGCTGTGCGTCGTCGAGCGAAGCGATCTTATCCGAAGCCACGCTGACGCTGATTTTCTTGCCTGCGGCAGCCTCGGTGGGCAGGGCAGCAATGAGCAGGGTGGCGTTTTGGCCGAAGCCAATGTTTATCTGCTCGTCGGCCTTGATGGCGGTGATCTGCTTCTCGATGTCGATCTTCTGCTGGAAGGTCTCGGTCATCTGAATGCCAGCATAGCTCTCAACGGCGCGGCTGACGATGACGTAGACCTCGTCGTACTGGCCGAGCTGGTCGATGGCGGCAAAGACTTTCTTGGCATACTGCTGCTCACTGCCTTCAATCGTAGCTTCGAGGTCGGGACAGCTGAACTGCAGACCCTCGATGAGCGTCTCCACATGGTCCTTCACACCCTTGACGAAGATGTGCTCGGCGTTCAGCATGTCGGGCTTCATGTACTTCGAGAACGTTATCTCCACACCGGCGGCAGTAGAAGCGCCAGCCTCGAAGGCACGGGCCTTGACAACCTCCGGCTGGGCCAGCTGCGTCATGGCAATGTTCACGTCGAGCTGTGGCGGAGGCACGGGCAGCCACTCGGAGTAAGTTGTCTGGTAGCCCTCCTTCTCGAACTTCACCTGCCACAGACCCTGCGGCACATCCCAGGCGTACATGCCCTGCACGTCGGTGTAGAGCGGGTTCTGCTGGCCGTAGTTCTCGGCATCCCACTTCACAATCTCCTGTTGCAGGTCGCCGTACATATCCTCGTACGTGCGCTTATAATAAGCGGTGGCGGTGACGCCCTCAAGGCGGTTGCTCGACACACCCTCGTAGACGTAGCCCGACGGGTCGATGATAGGCTCGACGACGGGGTAGGGCAGCGACAGGTCGAGCTTCTTCTCGACCGTCTCGTCTGCGGTGTAGCCGCAGTTGACAAGGCGGTTCTTGTCGCGCTTCGCCTTGCGCATGTGGTTGTGTGAGGCAGCCTTGTTCTGCATGAAGACATTGGTGCAGAACGTCATGATGTAGTCGCTCACCGTGTTGGCATATTGGAAGAGCGCCTGCAGGTCGTTCTCGTCAGCCGAGGCGATGAGGTAGTAAGTCGTGGTGGGCGTCAGGTGGTTGAGCAGCAGCTGGGCGCTGCTGATAGCCATCTCGACCGACGAGACGTACTGCCAGCCGTGCTTGGCCATGTTGCGTTGCGACAGCCAGTTCAGGGCGCGAGCCTGCGGGTCGTCGAGGCCGTTGCAGGGCAGGATGCGGTCGGCAAAAGCCTGCCACTCGTTGACGTCCTCCAGACCGTAGCGCACGTACGACAGCAGGTCGTTGATGTTGCGCGAGATCTGGGTAATCTCGTTGAGGTTCTCAATGGCATACTCGTAGATGCGTGCCATGCGCTGGTCGTAGCGCTGCTGTAGTATGTCGGTGGGTGTAGTAGGCGGATTGTTCGTCCAGTATTGCTCCTTCGTCTTGAAGTCAGCCCACAGAAACTCCAGTGTTCTACGGTTGGTGTAGGGGCTTATCAGCTGGCCCAGCTCCGACAGCTGCATGATGCGCTGCTTCAGCACGTTGTTCAGGTCGGTGGCTATGCGCACCCTGTTAGGACCGCTCATGCGGGCACCGGCAGCACCCGACGTCACGCCCCATACGCTGCCATTGTCGTCGGGATTGACAACGAGGAACGAGCCGTCCTGAGCCACATACACCTTGATGGTCTTGTTGTCGACGGTCGGCAACTCCAGCGTGTCGGCGTTGAACGTGCCGAGGTCGTAGCTGCTCAGCGCACCCTTGAAGAACCGGCCAGCCGTTTCCACGCTACTGCCGTCGACGGGCTCGAGCTCGATGGTGAAGTCCTCCGCTCCGGCGCGGTTGACCTGCGAGCCGCGGGCATTGACCTGGTGCTGGTAGTCATACAAGAACTTGTCGAGGTCAATCTCGTCGGACACGTCAGAGTCGACGGCGACGCGCACACCGATAGGCATGGACTGCGAGTCGAACTTGCCGTGGGCCACCCAGCGGTCCATGTTCGGAATATACTGGGCAGGCAGTTCAATCCACTCATGGTTGTTGGTGAACACCCGCACGGTGCAGCTCTCTACCAGCTCAGGCGAGTTGTTCGTCAGGTTGGCAGTGAACACAAACTCGGTGTCGCCCTGGAACGGGTAGCTCTTCTGGCTGGCCTTAGAGTGCTCCAGGTCGAAGCCGACCACGACGGTGCGGTTCACCAGATTGTTGAAGAACGACATCTCGACGTCTTTTGCCTGGATGCTGCTGATGTTGTACTCCACGAAGCGGCGCTCCGAAACAAGCTGATAGCCCTCCTTGGTCTCGATGGTGGCATAGATCTGGTGCATCGACAGGTTGCTGATACCGTATATATAGCAGTCGGCCGACCAGTAGCCGTCGGCCAAAGCCTCGGTATAGCCAATCACACCGTAGTCTCCCCAGACGGTGACCTTCGAGAAGGCGGGTGCGTTTCCGTCGACATGAACCATTGGCTCCGATATGAGCGCCGGTGTCCAGATGGTCACATCGTTCACCGTGAATGCCGCACTGCCGATGGGCTGGACGATGGTCTTGCCGCCCAGCTTGAAGCGCACGTAGGCCGTCGGCGTGTAGTTGCCACGCTTCAGGGGAACTACGCAGAACTTCACGCGCTCAGTGTAGTTGTCGCCCATCTGTATGGTCAGGCTGTGCTCACCACTGGAGTAGACGAAGCCCGCGCCGTTCGCATCGGCATCGGGCGACTTCTGTCGGGTGTCGCTGTACTGGTACTGATAGCTTCCCGCCAGGTTCTTGCCAATCATGAGCGAACCATCGACGAAGTCGCTGTTGATGGGCAGCGGGATTACCAGCTCCACCTCCTTTACGTTGGCCTTCACCTGGTCGTTGAAGTCCAGACGAGCATTCATCGTCAGGTAGTTGCCCTGTATGACGTTGGACTTGTTGACGGTGAACGACGTGTTCGATCCGGTGTAGTAGAACTTCTTCTCGTCGAATACGGGAACCACCACATTGCGTACAGCCTTGGTGAATCCGCTCTTCACCTCGACCACGTTCTTCACATAGTCGACACCCTCCACCAGTCCGGCATCCTCCAGTCGACTCAGGTCGAATATAGCGCTGAAGAAGTCGCTCTGTCCCATGGTGACGAGCGTGTAAGTGCCGTCAGCCAGGTTCTGGAATGTCAGGTCGTTGGCGTCGGTGCCCTCCAGAGCCTGTGGGTTGAAGTTGCCGTAGAGGCTGTGTTTCAGCAGCGTGCCTTTGCTGTCGAACAGCAGCCCTTCAACGGCCGTGTTGTCCGTGACAAGGAAGCGTGCCCTGATGCCGCCATGCTCCACGATGGGGAATACTAATGACAGTTTGTTGCCTTCCACCTTGCCTTCGGCAACCACGGCGTCGAAGTCGCCAGTGGTGCTCTTCGCGGTGATTTGGATGACGTCACCCTCGTTGACATCGTCGGGCAGTATAATCTTCGGATACTGAGCAGTGAACGACGGGATGTCTTTTCCCTGTGTCATGTTCCGCAGCACGTAGCTGACGTTGGCGTAGTCCTGATAGTAGTTCAGCACCTGCGGGCTCTGTCCCTCTGCCACGGTGGGCTGGTAGGTGAAGGCCACGTTGATGACGGGGCCACTGGCTGGTTTCAGCTCGAAACGCTCAGGGAAGTTATTAGTGAGGTCGTTGATTTCGTAGTTCTCGGTGATATACTCGTTGGCTGAGACGGAGATGACTGTAGGTGCGTCGAACAGCGTCAGCGACACGTTCTCCGAACTCTTGATGGTCTTCGTCTGTACGGTTGTGTATTTGCCGTTCAGCGTCTGAGAGATGGAGAATGTTGCCGCGCTGAGTACCTGCTGAGAACCGCGTACGTAAGCTTTCCATCCATCACTCACGGTCACGTGAGGCAAGGCTGCCAGCTCAGCACTGATGGCGTTGGTCTCGGCTACAGTGTAGGTGACTGTGCCGGGCTCGACGTATTCGCGTCCGAGAGCCTCTGGCAGCTCGATGGTGTACTTGAGCACGCATCCGGGCAGCTGACCTTCAATCATGTTGCCGGTGCCCAGGTAGTTGTCCTCCTCGTCGGTCCACTTCACACTGACCTGGTCGGTGACGTCGGCAGTGCCTGCAAGCACCTTAACACTGAGCGCTTTTGGGACAAGTAGCTTGCTGAAGGTGACGCTGACGGTCTCATCGTCAATCTCGATGATGTCGGTCTCGCCGGCAATCTGGCCGCGCTGGTTCTTCACGTAAGCCTTATACGAGGTCTTGCGGATGAGGGTGGGGAAGGTGTACTTCCCGCGGTCGGTGATGATGTACTTGTACTTCTGCCCGCTCTTGACGTTGATGACTTCCAGTTGCAGGTTCTTATAGCGGCCGTCTGCATAGTCATCGGGCAGATTGACCTCGAGGGTGCAGATTTTGCTCAACAGCGGCACAATGTCGAAGGCGTTCCAGCCTTCGGCTGCCTTGTAGAGCTCGACTGACGACTCTGGTACAAAAACCACCATCTCGGCCGGCACATCCTTGAAGACGTTCGTGCCGAGCACGGGCGGAACAGTGGCATAGCAGTTGAAGCGTAACAGTGCTGTGCAACCCTGGAAGGCATAGCTCTCAATCTTGCTGATGTCCTTCGGCAGTTCGATCTCCTGCAGGTCGGTGTTGTCTTTCCAACGGCTCTGGGGAACAGTCGTAACGCCCTCAACGCGGCTCAGGTCGATGTTGGTGAGCTTCAGGTAGTAGTTGGCGAAGTTCCAGTCGTTGTTCGTCATGGCTCCATCGACCGTGAGGCTCGTCACCTTGTCGCGGTTGCCGGAGCCCACCATGTTGTCCATGGCTGAGTTCAGTCGTCCAGGGGTGAAGTAGTCCATGATGAGCTCACCAGAGGTGGCGTCCCAGAGGTTCGTGCCAGGTTCTTGTGGCATTTCGGGCGCATATTCATAGTGGGCTGTGAGCGTCACGTTGTGGCTGGGCATGAGAAAGCTGAGGTCGGCCTTGTCACTCACCACGGCATTTGTCTCGTCGGTCCAATTGATAAATTTGAAGCCGCTGTTCGAGTAGGCGTGCAGGTTCTGCGTGGTGCCCTCGGTGATTTTCTGGTCCTTGAAGTTAAAAGAGCCGGCCACCGCAGGATCGCTCTTCAGCGTGAGCAAGTACTTCGCTGACATCACAGGGTCGATGGGGTTGCCGGGGGTGTAACTGTAGATGGCATAGAACTTCACGTCGTTGTTGGGCATGGTGAAGCTGTAGGAGCGATTGGTGCTCACGGTGTTGCCTTCTGCATCCTTCCACTCTATGAAGTAGCAGTCGTTATGGTCGTAGGCATAGATTGAAGCCTGGTAGCCTGGCTTAACCTTCTGGTTGGCATTGTAGCCGAACTGTCCGGCGCCATTGGGTATGGCTTCACAGAATACGGTATAGTACTTCGTTTCGTATTCCTCCGGCCAGTTGGGCTGCGGTGGGTTTTCGGGGTCGTACCCTTCCGTTTGGGCTTGAGCCAAGAGCGGAAGTAGTAATGCCCATGTTATTAACATATACCTTTTCATACTCTCATGATTTTTTGTTCAACATGATTTTGACAAGTGCACACTGATGGAGTGTCTACTTGTTGAGTATTTTCTTTCCGTTCTTGACAATGATGCCGCGCTGGTAGCTGTTAACGCGCTGTCCCGCCATGTTGTAGGCAGGAGTCTCGCTGGCAGCATTGCTGATTTCGCTGATGCCGGTTGTGACGTTTGCCGATACGATGAAGAAACGTCCGGTCGCTGTGCCTGGCTGTGCGTTGAAGGTATAGCTCTCCTCTGCGCTGAGCTCGGTGCGGGTGCCAGTCAGGCGGTCTTCAAGCACGATGTTCTCCACACCCGAGCGGCTGCCCAGGCTGATGGTGTAGTTGCCCTCCTGGAAGAAGCGTGCGGCGAGCTCTACGGTGCCGTCGTTTGCCGGACGCTCGTTGATGGCATATTGTACGCTGCCACCTACGCTCCACAGCTGGGGCACCATACCGTCGGCCATGAACTTGGCGGCATCGCGGCTGGTCTCATACTTCATCAGGGCTTCGTCGTTGAACACGATGCGGGTGCGGTCGCTGTTGTTGTCGTCGCTCAATACAAGGTTGATGATGGTGCGGCGAGCCGATGCCTTCATGGCACGGGCAGGAACAGCCAAGTCGTTGGGGTTGCGATAGGTCTGACGACCATCTTGGCGGAAACGCAGGGTCTCGCCGTCGTTCACCGGACGCTGGATGAAGAATGCTTCACCGGGTTCCAGCACATAGTCGTCGTCAATGGGGCTAAAGGCAGCATAGGTCTTATTATAGGTGTCCCATACGAGGGACGGCGAATCGGTCTGCATGTATCGGCTGTCGAAGAAACAGGGGGAAGGGTTGCCGATGAGGTTCCACGAACGGTTCTGCTCAAACTCACTGATGTTCTCGGCCAAGGTGATGTCACGGTCGAAACTGTCGAAGAGTTGCTGGGTGGTAAGTGCTTTCTCGACCGGCGTTACGGTGAACTCAATGGGATTGTTCTGGTAGTTCCAGCCGGGATAATACTTGTCATCGCTGTGGTAGCACTTCAGAATGTAGCCCTTGCCGGCCTCGAGAACGGCATCCTCGCTAAGAGTCACCCATGTGTTGTCAAAGTCTTGTGCAGCACGGGCGGCACCGTCGTATCTGCGGATGGTCCACTGGGTCAGAGGGTCGACAGGTTTGATGTCGCTCACTTTGACGTCGAACGGGAAGCTGATGAACTGCCAGCGGTCGTTGCACGCCATCAGATTGTAAACCTGATGATCGGCACGCATAGAACCGCGTATCACCAAAGCGCTTGGCGAGAACTG
>ODAI013772358.1_pt1 | contig 10768 bp, 7 predicted proteins | sample 1539321 | NCBI WGS metagenome assembly ODAI01 (sample SAMN02144231, study PRJEB22623) | gut metagenome | biome: sheep rumen | host: Ovis aries | place: New Zealand | reverse complement strand
GCTCATCTGCGGCTACTACAGCGTGGTGTGCGGATGGGTGCTGGAATATGTGGTTGATTCGGGCGAGGGGCTCCTGCTGGGGCACACTCCCGAGCAGTCTAGCGAGATCTTCAACTCGCTGGTGGGCGCTCCGCAGCGTTGCGTGCTGTGGACGCTGATCTTCCTGGCGCTCAATTTTGTCATTCTCAATAAGGGCATCAATAAGGGCATTGAACGCATGGCAAATGTCATGATGCCATTGCTCTTCGTCCTGCTCATAGTATTCTGCGTCAACTCGCTGATGCTGCCCAATTCCAGCAAGGGTCTAGACTTCTTGTTCAGTATCGACTTTAATGGCTTGGGCTGGAAGGGCGTGGTCGACGCCATGGGTCAGGCGTTCATGTCGCTGTCGCTGGGTGTGACCTGCCTTATCACCTATTCGTCCTATTTCAGCGACGACAACCACCTCATGAAGGATGCCGTGACCATCTCGTCGCTCGACACTCTGGTCGCCATTCTTGCAGGTATCGTGATATTCCCCGCCGTCTTCTCGTTTGGAATGGAGCCTAACGCTGGTCCCAAACTCATTTTTGAGATATTACCCACCATCTTCCAGCAGATGCCTGGTGGTGTTGTGTGGGCAGTTCTGTTCTTTGTGCTGCTGTTCTTTGCCTCTATCACCTCCACAATCTCTTTGAGCGAGATCCCCATCACTTTCCTTATCGATGAGTACAAACTCTCGCGAGGCAAGGCTATTGCTATTACCGCGGTGCTCATGACAGTGGTGGCAGTGCTCAGTGCATTATCGTTCAGCACTCTGAGCGATGTCACCATTGCAGGCAGGAACATCTTCGACTTCCTCGACTTCGTGGGCCCCAACTTCTTCATGCTCCTGGGCGGACTCGTCACAGCAGTCTATGTGGGGTGGTTCCTCGACAAGAAAGTGGTTCACGACCAGCTCACCAACGGCGGCAAGCACAGTGCCAGGTTCACACATCCCTACATCATCTTCTGCCTCCGTTTCATCGCCCCAGTTGCTATCATCATGATATTCCTTTACTATGTGGGAATCATTTAGGAAATACAGCCTTAACTTGCGTGGACGGTTGGTTGAGATTGACCGTCCTTGGGTGATGGGAATTATCAATGCCACGCCCGACTCGTTCTACTCTCAGAGCCGGATGATGGACGTGGACGCTATTGCCCGTCGTGCCCAGGCGATGGTGCAGGAGGGTGCCGAGGTGCTCGACATTGGTGCATGCTCCACTCGTCCCGGGGCGCAGGTGGTAACTGCCAGCGAGGAGATGACGCGTCTTGACATGGCGGTGAGGGCAGTGCGTGAGGTGGTGGGAGCCGATGTGATTCTCTCGGTCGACACATTTCGCGCGAGCGTGGCACGGCATTGTGTCGAAGAGCTTGGAGTAGATATTGTTAATGACATCTCGGGCGGCGACCTCGACCCTGAGATGCACGCCACGGTGGCGCAGCTGCAGGTGCCTTACATCGTGATGCACATGCGTGGCACTCCGGCAACGATGCAGCAGTTCACGCACTATGATGGCGACGTTGCCGCTGTGGTGCTTGAGGAGCTGGCGCGCAAGGTTGACGCCCTGCATCAACTGGGGATTAACGATGTGATTGCCGACCCCGGGTTTGGATTCAGCAAGACGCTGGAGCAGAACTACCGGTTGCTCTCATGCCTTGAGGCGTTCCATGCCCTCGATGTGCCATTGCTGGTGGGCGTGTCGCGCAAGTCGATGATTCAAAAGGTGCTCGACTGCAACGCTCACGACGCTCTTAACGGCACAACGGCGGTTAACACCATCGCCATGATGAAAGGCGCTCACATAGTGCGTGTTCACGACGTGAAAGCGGCTGTAGAGGCAAGAAATATTGTTTGTTTCACAAATAATCAATAACTTTGCAAATCATAAACACAAAAAATTCCGTTTCTAAATGATATCATTCGGCATAAAAGATATTATCGACATCCTGCTTGTGGCGGTGTTGCTTTACTACATCTACCGCACCATGAAAGAGAGTGGCGCCCTCAACATCTTTGTGGGTGTGTTTGCTTTCATCATTGCATGGGTGGTGGTCGACAAACTGCTCGACATGAAGCTCCTGGGAACTATCATGGACCGCATCATCGACAGTGGTATCTTCATCTTGATTATTATCTTCCAGGATCAAATCAAGCGATTCCTCACCGAGCTTGGTTCCAAGCGCGGATGGAAGGCTATTGCCAGGCTGTGGCAAGGAAAGCAGGAGGAGGGAGTGCGCAAGAAGTGGATTATGCCCATTGTATATGCCTGCATGAGCCTGTCGAAGTCGAAGACGGGTGCTCTCATTGTCATCAAGCAGAATATCTCGCTCGAGGACTATGAGCACTCGGGCGATATCATCAATGCCGAGGTCAACAACCGTCTGCTCGAGAATATCTTCTTCAAGAACAGCCCGTTGCACGATGGAGCAGTAATCATCGACAATGGTAAGATTATGTCGGCTGGATGCATCCTGCCAGTGTCGCACGACACGAGCCTGCCCAAGTATTTGGGACTTCGCCACCGCTCGGCGCTTGGAATCTCGCAGGCTACCGATGCTATTGCTGTGGTGGTGAGTGAGGAGACAGGAAACATCTCCTATGCTTATCGTGGGCAGATGCACCTCAAGCTCTCAAGCACCGACCTCGAGCATGCTCTTTCTAAATTAATTGATTAACGCGCTGCCCAATGTTTCTGATTAACGATAACACTCTTGTCACGCTCGACGTTGTTGAGCGTTTCTTCTGCTGTGACATCGACGCATGCCTGGGGCAGTGCTGCATCGATGGTGATGCTGGCGCTCCGCTCACCGCTCAGGAGGAGCAGGAAATCAAGCAGATTCTGCCCGAGATTTGGGACGACTTGCTGCCACGTGCACAGCAGGAAATAGAGCAGAACGGAATTTCCTATCTTGACCCTGAGGGCGAACTGGTGACGCAGATTCTCGACAACAGCAACTGTGTGTTCTCTTGCTACGCACCAGGAGGAAAATGCATCTGCGCTATCGAGAAGGCCTATCGTGAGGGAAGAATCTCTTTCCTGAAACCAATATCCTGCGCCCTGTACCCGCTGAGGCTCAAGACGTTGAACAATGGGAGTGTGGCGGTAAACTACCACAGGTGGAAAATATGCAAGAGCGCCGAAGTGCTGGGACGGAGCAAGGGAATCAGGGTCTATGAATTCCTGAAAGAACCGCTAATCAGGCGATTTGGACAGCAATGGTATGATGAGCTGGTGGCAAACTGCGAGCTGTACATAAAGCAATACCTTAGTTAAGTGTAAAGTTGCGCCTGCGGCGCGTAGAACGTGGAAGGTGGAAGGTGAAACGTGCGCCTGCGGCGCGATGTTTAAGTGTTAAGTTGCGTGTACTTTCCACGTTCCACGTTCCACCTTCCACGGCCGCAGGCCTACTGCGCGTGGAAGCATTGTAAATCAGGAAAATATAAAAGCAAGGTCGCGTAGTGTGACCTTGCTTTTTATGGTAGGGTAGATCTTGTCTTATTTCGCGCGGAAGTATTCCGACTGCTGTTGAATGAGCTCTTTGTCGTCGAAGTAGTTGATCTTCATTGCGTTGCGCACTTCGTCCATGGTCTTGACGGCTGTTTCGCGGGCTTTCTCGGTGCCACGGCGCAAGATGTTGTAAATCTCGGGGATGTCCTGCTCCAGCTCATGACGGCGCTGGCGAATGGGCTCGAGCATCTCGTTCAAGATGCTGTTGAGCAACTTCTTGCACTTCATGTCGCCCAGGCCACCACGGCGGTAGTGGTCCTTCATCTCGTCGAGGTTCTGGTAGTCGGGGAGATATTTGGCAAAATGCTCATCGCATGAGAAGGCGTCGAGATAGGTGAACACGGCATTGCCCTCTACGGTGCCGGGGTCGCTCACGTTGAGGTGATTGGGGTCGGTGAACATGGAGCGCACTTTCTGCCAAACGGTGTCTGCATCATCGCTCAGGTAGATGGAGTTGCCCCGGCTCTTGCTCATCTTCTCCTTGCCGTCGGTACCGGGAAGACGACGGGCTGTCTCGTTCTCAGGCAGCATGATGTCGGGCTCTACGAGCACTTCGCCATAGGTGCCGTTGAAGCGGCGCACCAGTTCGCGAGTGATCTCAATCATTGGCTTCTGGTCTTCGCCAGCAGGCACGATGTCGGCCTTGAACAGGGTGATGTCGGCTGCTTGGCTCACGGGGTAGCAGAAGAATCCCAGCGGGATGTTGGCCTCGAAGTTGCGCATCTTAATCTCGGTCTTAACGGTTGGGTTGCGCTCCACGCGGCTCACGGTGATGAGGTTCATCAGGTAGGTTGTGAGCTCGGCGAGCTCGGGGATATGACTCTGGATGAAGATGATGCACTTCTCGGGGTCAAGGCCTGCCGAGAGGTAGTCGAGAGCCACTTCTATAATGTTTTGGCGTATCTTCTCGGGGTTGTCGGCATTGTCGGTCAGAGCCTGCACATCGGCCATGAAGACAAACATTTTCTCATAATCTCCTGCGTTTTGCAGTTCCACGCGGCGCCTGAGCGAGCCCACATAGTGTCCCAGGTGGAGCTTGCCAGTGGGGCGGTCGCCTGTCAATATTACTTTTCCCATATTGGTGTCTTTTGTTTATAAATTTTCAGTTTTTTCCAAAATTAAAGTGCAAAGTTACATAAAAACGCCGACATTGCAATACTTTTATGCTTAATTTGTGCTTTGCTGAATTTTGATTATTGAGAGATTTATTGGTGGTTGTTGCCAGTGAGCTTCACAGTATCGCCCAGGGTGATGCGGTGCTGCTTGTAGAGCTGTCCCAGTGCTTTCTTGAAGTCTTTCTTGCTGCAGTTGAAAGTGCGCATGATATCGTCGGGCGCCGACTTGTCGTTGAGCGTCATCGAGCCGCCGTTGTGTTTCAGGTACTTGAGAATTTCGCTGGCAACATCATCCACGCGCATCTTCTCTATCTTGGCCAGCGTGACGTCTATCTTGCCGTCGTCGCGCACCTGCTTGACAAAGGCCATGTGATGCTCCCCAATGTTGACTGGATTGTAAATCTCGTTGTTGTAAATCATGCCCCAGTGCTTGCCGTCGATTATCACACGGTAGCCTATCTCTTGTTGCTGCACGATGAGCGCGTCCACCTTCTGGCGATGGTAATAGTCGGGCAGGCTGTCGCCTAGAAACTTGTCGAGTTTGGCACTGGCAACTATGCGACCGCTGTTCTCGTCAAGGTAGACATAGACGATGTAGCTGCGCCCGGCTTGCATGCGCACGCGCTGCTCGCGAAATGGCACCAGCAGGTCTTTTGCCACCAGTCCCCAGTCGAGAAAAGCGCCAATGGCATTCACCGCCTTGACGCGCATCAGGCAAAACTCTCCCACGGTGGCGTGGGGGTGCTCGGTGGTTGCCACAGGGCGATTCTCAGAGTCGTTGTAGACAAACACTTCGATCCAGTCGTCAAGTTCTTCGTCACCAGTGAGATAGCGCTTGGGAAGCAGCACCTCGTTATCCTCATCGTCAATCAGGTAAGCGCCAAAATCGACAAATCGATTTATCATCAACTTATTGTATTGTCCAATCTTCATATGTGTAGTTACTGTTATTTAGTTCTCATCATGCTCTGGCGTGGGGCAGTAGGGGAGTGCATGCCATAGCTCCACGAGCACCATTTTTGATAGGATTTTGTTTTCACTTGCAAAGTAACAAAAATAATGCTTCACTGCTTTGTTAAACTGTGTTAATTTCATGGGTTGCTTATGCAGTATTCCACGCATTTTGGTGTTTAGGGGGCAAGAAAAGGGGGAAAATGGGCGATTTGGCAGTTTTTATCGCCACTTATGTTCTTCTTTTTCAAAAACTTTGTGTAGATTTGCATGATATTTTGTTTTTTAAACTTTTATCACAATTTATAGTCTAATTGGAGATAGAAAAAATACTATAAACGAAAATATTAACTATAAAAATATTAGCATTATGAACTACAAATTTTTGTCATTAATTGGAGCCTTGTTGCTCGGCTGTGGCTGCGCTATGGCACAAGACTATGAGGACGACATCTACTACGATGGCACCTCCGAGAGCAAAACGACAAAGGTTAAGGTTGTAACAAAGCGTCAGCCTGTAGCCAATGACTACTATGCCGACCTGTCGACAACCGTCACTCCCATTTCGGGTGTGGTCAACGGTAGGGACGTGGATGAGTACAATCGCCGGGTTGACCCGCTGATGGTCGACGACACCACCTATCTTGACGACGAGACGTTTGCCAACACTCGCCGTCTTGAGCGTTTCCACAATCCCGACATTGTGATTCGTTCTAACGACCCCGATCTCATTGAGTACTATTTCGACAGCACGCCCACGGTGAACCTTATCGTGGGAACCGACTGGGGATATGGTCCTTACTGGGGATGGGGATATCGCTATTACGACCCATGGTACAGCTGGAACTGGGGATGGCATAGCCCATGGTACTACAGCAGCTGGTATAACTGGGGCTGGTACAATTGGGGTTGGTATGGCGGTTGGTATCGTCCTTGGCACTATGGCTGGGGATGGAATCACCACCACTGGGACTACGGATGGCACCACCGTCCTGGAAGTTGGTATGGCGACCGTGGCCGCTATCACGGTGGCATCACCGGACGTCGTCCTGGCATGAACTATCACGGCAACCGTGCCGGAACAGGACACAATGGCACTTATGGCACTGCTCGTCGTGGCACAATGGGCAACGGACGCACTATGATGAATCACGGCAACATTGGCACTGCTAGCACCAATCGTGGCGCTTACGGCACTGGCCGCAGCCCAATGACTCCTGGTAGCCGTTCGGCCATCAGAGGCGGTGCAAGCGGAGGTCGCTCGGTGGGCACCTACAGCAGCGGTAGCCGCACCTACACTCCATCGTCAAGTGGTCGCAGCTACTCTCCTTCGTCATCAGGTCGCAGCTACACTCCTTCTCGCAGCAGCGGTAGCTACTCAGGAGGTGGACGCAGTGGTGGCTTCTCGGGAGGCAGTCACGGTGGTGGCGGTGGCTTCTCAGGAGGCGGTAGCCATGGCGGTGGCGGTAGCCATGGCGGCGGTGGCGGTCACGGTGGTCGTCGTTAATCGCAAGAGTGTGAGACGTTTCTTATAAATTTATCATTATAAATATCACGAATTTAAGATGAAAAAACTATATGTAACATTATTGCTGTGTGGCGCTTCGCTCATGGCAAGTGCACAAGGAACTTTTGATGTCCTGAAAATGTCGGAGACCCAGCTCAATGGTACTTCTCGCTACATGTCGATGGCAGGAGCCTTTGGTGCCCTCGGTGGCGATGTGTCGGCAATTTCACAGAACCCTGGTGGAATAGGCGTGTATCGCAAGAGCGACATCTCGGCGACTATGAACCTCAACTTCCTCTCTTCCAAGACTCCTGGTGGTGACAAGCTCACCGACACCAAGTTCTGGTTCAACAATGTGGGATACGTTGGCTCAATGAAGATTGACAGCGACTTCTTCAAGCATTTCAACTGGGGATTCTCTTTCAATCGCATCAACTCCTTCAAGCGCCGTTATCAGGGTGGTTACAACGTGAACAACTCTCTTACCAATAAGATTGCCCAAAATTTGACTGACGGCAACTGGACTGAAGAGGACCTTTCGGTAGATAACTACAGCGGCAATATCTACTACGACAGCAATGCCCCATGGCTGGGTATACTCGCCTATCAGTCTTATCTTCTCAACCCCAACAGCGATGGCTCCCTGCAGGGTCTTGCTACCAACGGAACAACAGGCTCGGCCAACTACTATGTTGACGAGAAAGGCCACACCGACGAGTACAACATCACCCTGGGTGGTAACTTCAAGAACACAGTGTACTGGGGTATCAACTTTGGTATCACCGACCTTGACTTCGACAGCTATCAGTACTATGGTGAGGACCTCGACAATGCTATGATCTATGACTATCGCTTTAACGATGGCAGCACCACTCTGGGTTATGCCGGATATGACTTCCAGTCTTATCAGGAAACTCGCGGTACTGGTTACAACTTCAAGATGGGTGTTATTGTAAAGCCCATTAACCAGCTGCGCATTGGTGCCGCATTCCACACTCCCACCTATTATGACATGAAGGATCTCTACAAGGTGCAAAGTGGATTTGATCTACAAGTCAATGGAGACGACAATCTGTTCCAGGGCAACACCGAGACTGGCGAGGAAGGTTACTACGATGAATACCGCTACACCATCAAGACTCCATGGCGTTTCATTGGTAGCCTCGCAGTGGTTCCAAGCAGCAAGGGTATGATCAGCATGGACTATGAGTATGTGGGCGCCAACACCATGCGTTGTGGCGACGAGGGTGGTTACAACTATGCCGACACCGAGCAAAAGATTAAGGACCAGCTGCAAGCATCGCACATCCTGCGTGTGGGTGCTGAGTATCGCGCTACTCAAAACCTGAGCATCAGGGCAGGTTACTCCTATCAGACTTCGCCCGTGAAGGACGCTGTGAAGGGTGTTTCTAATAATAATGTCGACGTGGTATCGAGCAACTACATGTATCAGTATGACAAGAGCAACCAGTACATCACCTGTGGTCTTGGCTACCGCTACAAGAGCTTCTATGCCGACGCTGCCTACGTTCACCAAACCCGCACCAGCCAGTATCACGCTTATCCTGGCGAGCAGGGAGAGGAAGTGAAGGACAACAAAAACAAGATTGCCCTCACTATAGGTTTCCGCTTCTAATTAGGAATTATATATATACCGGCTACCCTTTAGGGACCGGGCTAAAAGAGAGCATTTGTTGATAAAATGCTCTCTTTTGTTTTTGATAGATGGCGATTTTGTGCTATCTTTGAACCCTCATAAAAAGCTTCTTGTTATACTCAAGTTTCTATATTAGGTAAATGACTTTACTGAGCGTGAGATATTATGTGACCAACTCCCCCTCTAAGATAGAGAGGGGCGGGGGGAGTATGATGAATTTGTCGCATTTTCCCTTATTGTTGAATAGTTTAGGTGATGGTCACACTTTATCTCTATAAACTTTAATTGCGATATTGATGAATAAACTGAATCTTGAAAATATCGACCTCGATAACGTGGAATTCCAGAATGCCTGGAACCTGATACGCAACACGCGGCGCTCGGTGTTCCTCACAGGCAAGGCTGGTACCGGTAAGAGCACTTTTCTCAAGTATATTTGTGCTAATACCAGCAAGGAACACGTGGTGCTTGCACCCACTGGCATCGCTGCGGTGAACGTGGGGGGCCAAACACTGCACTCCTTTTTCAAGATTCCCTTCAAACCACTGTTGCCCGACGACCCCGACTTCTCGCCACGACGCATTCGCAAGACGTTGCGCTACTCGTCGCAGAAGGTGAAACTCATCAAGAAGCTCGACCTCATCATCATCGACGAGATATCGATGGTGCGATGCGACATCATCGACTTTATCGACAAGGTGCTGAGGGTCTACTCTGGCAACATGCGAGAGCCTTTTGGTGGCAAGCAGTTGCTCTTTGTGGGCGACATCTTCCAGCTCGAGCCAGTGGTTACGCGCGACATGAAGGAGATTCTGAGGCGATACTACCAGCAGTTTTTCTTCTTCAATGCCAGGGTGTTCAGCCACTTGGGGCTTATTCCCATTGAGCTGAAGAAAATATATCGACAGAACGACAGCGCTTTCATTGCCATGCTCGACCGCATCAGGGTGAGCCATGCCACGAGTGGTGACCTGATGATGCTCAACAGCCGCTGCAACCCAGGCTACCATGAGCTGGACGACGGCTTCATGATAACTCTGGCGTCGCGTCGCGACACTGTCGACTCCATCAACCACGACCACATGCAGGCTCTCGACACCCCAGAGTTTACCTTCGAGGGCGTAGTGAATGGCGTGTTCCCCGATAACGACCTGCCCACAAGCAAGGAACTTGTCCTCAAGAAGGGTGCGCAGGTAATCTTCATCCGCAATGATAAGGACAACCGATGGGTTAATGGCACCATTGGCAAGATATCTAATGTGGACAACGATGGGGTAGAGGTGGAACTGGAGAATGGCGACTGCTACGTCATCGAGCCTGAGGTGTGGGAGAATGTGCAGTACTCCTACGATGAGAAAGAGAAAAAGGTCATTGAGAACGTGGCAGGAACGTTCCAGCAATATCCCATTAAGCCAGCATGGGCATTGACGGTGCACAAGAGCCAGGGACTCACCTTCAACAATATTGTCATCGACTTTGCCGGTGGGGCGTTCTCCAGTGGACAGACCTATGTGGCGCTCTCGCGATGCACATCGCTCGAAGGCATCACTCTGCTCAAGCCGCTATCACAGCGCGACATCATTGTGAACACAGCTATTGTCGACTTCAGCCACCGCTTCAACGACCAGGCAGCCATCAACGATGCCATGCTGCTGGAGAAGGCACGCGGGCTGTACACAATGGCTTCGATAGCATTCGACAAAAACGATTTTGAGCGTGCCGTCGACTGCTTTGCACAGGCAATGGAGATTCACAATGTGATTAATGACCCTGTTGCCAAGAGGTTCATAAGACTGAAATTCCGCAAGTTTGACAAGCTCAACAATAAGATTGCCACGTTAGAGGCTGTAATTGATGGGCAAAACAAGATGCTTCAAGAACTTGACACCGAGGTCACTGCAATGGGCGACCAGGCGATGGGATATGGCGAGCTGGCACAAGAGGATGAGGGGCACTATGGAGGTGATAAGGAACGGCTCCGCGGGAGCGACATCAAGGTGGGTGT
>ODAI010086491.1_pt1 | contig 10768 bp, 8 predicted proteins | sample 1539321 | NCBI WGS metagenome assembly ODAI01 (sample SAMN02144231, study PRJEB22623) | gut metagenome | biome: sheep rumen | host: Ovis aries | place: New Zealand | reverse complement strand
GTTTACGATTTTTGCGAATGATTCTCCACATCTTGAGTGAATGTTAGAAGTTCTTGGCGCGGAAGCCGTTTGAATGTTCACACAATTTCCATGAAGCACAGACTTTCGCAATTGCCTGGTATGGAAAGAACACCGAGGCGTTCCCGAACGCCTCTTCCTGCGGCACTTGCGATAAAAAGTATTGTACCATACAGGACAGGAAGGACAAAAGACGGATTTGTTCTGACTGCCGGAGGACGGTCTGTCTTATCCCGGGTTTTGTTTTTATTTTCAGCGTATTGGTGTATACTTGTAGTGAGCGAAGGAAATGCGCGAAGGAGGCGGTAAGTATGAAAAAAAGACTGAAAGACCGGCTTTTGAACATCATGTTGGCACAGTACGTACGTATCTATGTCGTGGATATTCCCGGCGACCGTATTGAAGCACAGATGCACGCGGACAGCAGCGGAGAGTTCATACCCGATCCGGTGCCGGAGATCTCTTTTTTTGATTATATGAAAAACTTCTGCCGTGCAAATCTGGATCATGCCTACTGGGCCTGGTTCGAGGCCAGCATCAATCCGGACAACATGCGCTATGTCCTTCGGGGGAAGGAATCCTATGAGCTGAAGTGCCCTCTGAAAGGAGCGGGCTGGCGGATGTTCGAGGTGCGCCGCTACGAGATGCGGAACGGTGACCCGGTGCGGGCGCTGATCGGTGTCTGTAAAAATATTCCCGGAGAGGAGCCTGTCACGATCACGGACGCTCCCGAAATGAGGACTGAGTTCGAGCGCTATCTCACGGCACTGCAGAATGACCTCTTTATGAAGGGGCAGTATGAGGGCGCTCTCTCAACGGAGACTATCGCTAATTTTGAGGTGGACGTCACGGACAGCAAGGTACTTCGGAGTTCCTTTAAGAATCCTGATGTCTTCGTGCCGGTCCCCGGTATGGGAAACCCGGGGTCGCTTCGGGCGATGACAACGGCATGGTCGAGACGGATGGATGGGTTTTCCGTGGAGGAATATCTTCATTTTATGTCGTCGGAAAATCTTTCCGCATCTTATGAAAACGGAATCACCGCTCCCTCGATCGAGTACAGGATCACGGACCGGAATCTTAAGAAGATCTGGCTGAGACAGACGGTGCTCCTGACCAGAGATGATATGAGCGGGCATATCATGGGCCTTATGTCCGTGCGCGATATCACGGAGAGCAAGGAGATCGAGGAGGAGAACAGACGGCGGCTTGACATTATCGATGGGATGACCAGGGAGTATGTATTCCTGGATCTTGTTAATCTGAGGACCGAGCAGCATCTGATCTATCGTTTCAGCGATGAACTCAGAAAAAAGTATCTTGAAGTGCTTCTGCCGAAATATTCTGATGCTATGGAGGCATACTGCAGGGCCGGTGTTTTCGAGAAAGACCGTGAGGAGTTTCTTCGGATCATGAGTCCCGGGCATATCCGCGAGGCGCTGAAAGGAAAGAAGGAGCTGAGCTTTCGATACAGGGCTCTGACGGACCGGGGCGTACAGTCGTACAGATGCAAGATCGTAAAGATCGGGGAGGTGTGGTCCGATCCTGAGGAAGTTCTTGTCGGACTGGCGAACGTCCAGAATGAGCTGGACACGGAGCTCAAACAGAAGATCATTCTGGAGAGTGCGCTTGAGAAGGCGAGGGAGGCGGAGAAAGCCAAGACGATCTTTCTGTCCAATATGTCGCACGATATCCGGACCCCTCTCAACGCAATCATCGGTTTTGCCACGCTCGCGAGACTGCACTCGGAGGATAAGAAGGAGGTGGATGAGAGCATCAGCCGTATCCTTGAATCCGGAGAACAGCTCCTGATCCTCATCAATAATATTCTTGACATCAGCAGGATCGAGAGCGGAAGAATGGATCTGAACGAAGCGCCCTGCAGTCTGCGGGAGCTGATCGAGGGCGTACACGTCCTCTTCCAGCCGGAGATTGAGCAGAAAAAACTGTTTTTCCACTGCGAGATCGACAGCTCGATCGAAGATAAGGTCTACTGTGACAATGTGCGCATGACGCAGCTCTTTACGAATCTTCTGGGAAATGCGGTAAAGTATACGGAAAAGCACGGACATGTTGAATTTATTCTTCGGCGTGAGGGAAACAGCTCGTCCGGACGTATGGGGCTTCTTCTGATCGTCCGGGATGACGGGATCGGGATCAGTCCGAAGTTCCAGAGCCGGATCTTTGAGCCGTTCGAGCGGGAGGATACGTCCCTTATAGGAAGAGTTCCCGGCAGCGGGCTCGGGATGCCGATCTGCAAGGCGATCGTCGACAGTCTTGGAGGGACGATCTCCGTGCGCAGCCGACAGGGAGTGGGAACCGAGTTCATCGTTCATTTCGCGCTGAGGCTTCAGGAGGACAGAAAAAAGACTCCCGGAAAGAAGACAGTCTCAAAATATCAGGTCTTCTCGGAGACAAAGAGATTCGGTCACTCAGTTAAAAGAGTGCCGAGGGTGCTCCTGGTCGAGGACAATGTGATGAACCGTGAGATTGCTGCCCGCCTGATCCGGCATATCGGATACGATGGAGACCGCGCTGAAGACGGTGAGCAGGCCTGCGATATACTGGAGCACGGGCGTATGTTTTATGATGCTGTGCTCATGGATATCCGCATGCCGGTCCTTGACGGGTATGCAGCCACCAGACAGATTCGGAAAAGCAGAGATCCTGCTGTCCGTTCGGTCCCGATCATTGCGATGACGGCGGATGCTTTCGACGAGGATATCGAGAAGGCCCGGGAGGCCGGAATGAACGCGTTCATCTCAAAGCCGGTGGAGCTCGAGACACTTCACTGTGTACTTGGGGAGTTCCTGAACATGCCGGAGACAGAGAAAGAGGACGACCGGCAGAGTAAAGACACAGAGGAAAAGAAGGACGGCCTGCGGGATGAAAGCAAAGAGGAAGGGGCAGACGGCGGTCAGAGCTGAGGGCAGAAAGGAGATGGACAGGACGTAAAAGTGGAGACAGCAGGCGGCGGGGAGAAAGCTGCTGTCTTTACATTTGAATAAAAGCGTGTTATTCTACTATGCATTGATGGTTTTATTGAGCTTTAAGGCTCTTTCAGAGGAGTATTATGATTAATAAGGAGAAAAAAGTCGCGATCGGAGTCGCTGTCGGTGCCTGCGCTGTGTTTTATGCGCTGGGCGTTATGCAGTTTGACAAGGTGCTTTACCCGAATACGTTCATAAACGGGGAATGTTATGATATGGATGATCCTCTGCCGGTCAGTGAGGGGCTGATCGACAATACGAAGTCTTTCAGTATTAAAACACTTCAGGGCACAGAGAAGATCGATGGGGAGGAGATCGGATGGAGCACGAAGCTTTCTCCTTCCATCGAGGAAATTCAGGAGAGCCAGTCACCGTGGGCCTGGCCGATTGCCCTCTTTCAAAAGCACGAATACAGCACGAAAGAAGTGCACAGCTATGACAAAGAACTTCTGTCCGGCAAGATCGACAAACTGAAGTTCATGACAAAGTCGACGGAACTTCCGGTCGATGCGCATATAGAGAAGACAGAGGAAGGATATGTGCTTGTTCCCGAGACCGATGGAGATACGCCGATCGTGGAGAAGGTGCATGAAGTAATTGCTAAAGCTCTGGATGAGGATCTGGACAAAGTGAACCTGGACGAGGAGGGCTGCTATTATAAAGCCGGGATCCGGTCGGACAACGAGGAACTGCTCAATGAATACGCACAGATCGATGAGATCCAGAACATGGTCATCACGATCGATCTCACTGAGTCGGCTGAGGAGCTTGACAAGAGCGTGTTCCTGGACTGGACTTCCTATGAGAACGGTGAACTGAACTTTGACTATGACGCAGTGGACAGCTATGTCAAAGACCTGGCAGATAAGTACGATACGTGGGAGCAGTCAAGGCCCTTTACAACGCACAGCGGCGCGCAGATCGCTGTCGGCGGCGGAGGATGGGATACTTACGGATTCCTCATGGACCGGGAGACGACGATCGACCTCATCAAGGGTGCGATCATGTCCGGCGTCTCTCAGATCGTTTCACCGGTGTGGGTCCACACAGGACTGACGAGGAATACCGAAAACTCGGATATCGGGTCGACCTACGTTGAGATCAGCATTGCCGAACAGCATATGTGGTATTACGAAAACGGGAACCTTATGCTGGATACGGATGTTGTCACGGGCATGGATATTCCGAGCAGGGCGACGCATCCCGGTGTTTTCAGGGTCCGCTGGAAGGAGACGGAGCATACGATGACAGGGTCTTACGGATCTGCATTCGTCCATTACTGGCTGCCTCTTACGGAGGACGGTATTGGTATCCATGACGCTTCCTGGAGAGGCTCCTATGGTGGAACGATTTATATAAGCAACGGATCCCACGGCTGCATCAATACGCCTTACAGTAAGATGCAGGAGCTCTACAATATGATCAGTGCGGGAACGCCGGCGGTCATTTACTGAAAAACCAAAAGATATTCTGACATAGTTAGGCGCGTGCATGTGCGGTCATGCATGCGCCTTAACTTAAAAAGACAAAGCAGAGAGGAAAAATACTGATGGGAATGAATATTGTATGCCTTGATATGGAGGGTGTCCTTGTACCGGAGATCTGGATCGCTTTTTCGGAGGCCAGCGGAATCCCCGAACTTCGGAGAACGACCAGAGATGAACCGGATTATGACAAGCTGATGAACTGGAGACTCGGCATTCTTCGCGAACATGGGCTCGGACTGAAGGAGATTCAGGATACGATCGCGACGATCGACCCGCTCCCGGGCGCAAAGAAATTCCTCGACGAGCTCCGGACCATGACCCAGGTCATTATCCTGAGCGATACTTTCACGCAGTTCGCGCAGCCGCTCATGAAAAAGCTTGGGTGGCCGACGCTCTTCTGCAATACGCTTGAAGTCGCGCCGAACGGAGAAATCACCGGATACAGGATGCGCTGCAAGAATTCCAAGCTTACGACGGTAAAAGCGCTCCAGTCGATCGGTTTTGAGACGATCGCGGGCGGTGACAGCCACAATGATCTCGGCATGATCCGCGCCTCGAAGGCTGGTTTCCTCTTCAAGAGTACGGAGCAGATCAAGGCGGATAATCCGGACCTTCCGGCGTTCGAGGAATTCGATGAATTCCTCGAAGCAATCAGGAAGGCGCTGTGAAGGCCATGAATGAGATCATCATACTTGCCTCCGGTTCCCCGAGAAGACGTGAGCTGCTCACTCAGATCGGTATCCCTTTCAAGGTCATTCCCGCCCTGTCTGAGGAACGGACGCAGTCCTGCGATCCGGAGGAGATCTGCAGGAGCCTTGCGACTGTGAAGGCAGAGGAAGTGGCGAAGCGGATCATGGATGCCCGGGCGGTGTACAATGCACGGGAGACGGAAATCTGCAGGGACAGCTGTGACGGAGTGACGGCAGAGGGCAGCAGCCTGTACGGTGAAATTCCCAGGGAGGTCGCCTCTTCCCGGAGAGTACGGATCATCGGTGCGGATACGATCGTTGTCCTTCGACGGGAGATCCTTGGAAAACCGAAGGATGCAGAGGATGCTGCACGGATGCTCACGGAGCTTTCAGGCTGCGCGCATGAGGTCATGACCGGCGTCTGCGTGATCGATCTCTGTGAGGGCAGAAGGGTGTCGGTGGCTTCATTTTCCGAGTGCACAAAGGTCTTTGTGAGCGAGCTGACACCGCAGGATATCGAAGACTATATCGCGACGGGAGAGCCCTTCGACAAGGCGGGCGCTTACGGAATACAGGGAATGTTCGCCAGATATATCGAAAGGATCGACGGGGATTACAATACTGTCGTCGGTCTGCCGGCCGGCCGGCTCTTCAGGGAGTTCCTTAAAGAGTGACCCCGCAGGCATCTCACGACTTTTAAGTCAGGAGAATTCAGCATCAGAAAATAAAAAAGAAAAGAAGTGAGAAAGGGAGATCAGGAGCCCTTAAAGGGCAGCCGGATCTATGGTGTTATGATATGAACAGAAGAAATGTATGGGCTTCCTACACCAGAGAGCAGGAAAAAGCGGCAATGGAGTTCGCCGAGGAGTATAAAGCATTTTTGAACGTCTCCAAAACGGAGAGAGAGTGCATTGACACGATCGTGAACGAGGCGGAAATGAACGGTTTCAGGGAGCTTTCCGAGCTGATTCGGACCGGCACTCCGCTGCAGACGGGCGACAAAGTCTATTCGGTCTGGATGAATAAGACCGTCGTGCTCTTTAAGATCGGATCGGAGCCGCTCGAGAAGGGCCTGAATATTCTCGGCGCGCATCTCGACTCTCCGCGCATCGATGTCAAGCAGAATCCTCTCTACGAGGACAGCGGGCTCGCTTACCTCGACACGCACTATTACGGGGGGATCAAGAAATATCTGTACGTCACGATTCCGCTCGCACTGCACGGTGTGATCGTGAGGAAGGACGGGATGACCACGATCCTCAATATCGGTGAGGATGAGGATGACCCGGTGTTCTTTATTTCAGACCTTCTGATCCACCTGTCTCAGGAGCTCATGCAGAAGAAGGCGTCCGGCGTCGTTGAGGGAGAGGCTTTGGACCTGGTCGTTGGCCATAAGCCGTTCATTATCGATAATACAAAGAAGGATGAAGAGGACGAACCGTACGATGAGACGCTCACGGACGGCCAGCGGATCACCGTCAGGAAAGAGAAGGAAGAGGGTGCGGAGAAAAAGAAGCTCAGCGGAGCCGTAAAGCGCGGGATCCTCGCGATTCTCAGAGACGAGTACGGGATCTGCGAGGAGGATTTCATCTCTGCTGAGCTGGAAATCGTGCCTGCCGGAAAGGCCAGGGATGCGGGATTTGACCGGTCCATGGTGCTCGCGTACGGTCAGGATGACCGTGTCTGCGCATTCCCGTCGCTGCGTGCGATCGAGGAAGTGGGGGATGTGGAGAGGACAGCCTGCTGTATTCTGGTCGATAAAGAGGAGATCGGATCCGTCGGCGCGACGGGCATGCAGTCTCATTTCTTTGAAAATGCCGTCGCCGAAGTCATGAACCTGACCGGCGAGTACAGCGAGCTCAAATTAAGACGCTGCCTTGCGAATTCCTGCATGCTCTCCTCTGACGTGTCGAGCGCGTATGATCCGAATTACGCTTCGGCCTTTGAGAAGAAAAATACAGCTTTCCTGGGAGGCGGACTGGTGTTCAACAAGTTCACGGGCGCCAGGGGAAAGTCCGGCTCCAACGACGCGAATGCCGAGTACATTGCCCATCTTCGCGCGGTCTGTGAGGAGGCTGAGGTCATTTTCCAGACGGCGGAGATCGGCAAAGTCGATCTCGGAGGCGGCGGAACGATCGCCTACATCCTTGCGCTTTACGGCATGAATGTCATCGACAGCGGTGTTCCGGTGCTGAATATGCACGCACCGTGGGAGGCGACGTCGAAGGCGGATATCTTCGAGGCGAAGAGGGGATACATCGCGTTCCTTGAGAAAGTGAAGTCAGTTTAAAAGATCCTTCAGGACTGAATAACGCAAACGTAAAAGAGAGCGCACAGGCCGTGAAAACCGCGGCACGTGCGCTCTCTTAATATGTGTTCATTTCTATTTACCGAGAAATTCCCTGAGCCGGTCTATCTCCGCAGACATAGTTTCCCGCCCGGTCTCATAGACGCGGATGAGCTCCATCGGATCATGTTCCGTCGAGCTTATGCTGAGCGCCTTCGGCGGGCGGATGACGAACACGTCACCGTCCTGTTCGCGCTTTCTGATATAGGCGATTTCCCTGTTATACCTTCTGTAGCGGGTCTCGATCGCGTGGACGACGGCCGGGTAGTCGGAAAGCAGCCTGCGGACTGCGCCCATGTGCGACTGCGGTTTTTTGCGGTATTCGATCGGCTGGGTCAGTATGACCACATTTCTCGTATAGCCTTTCTTTTCCATAAAGGCCAGCGGGACGGCGTCGCTTATTCCGCCGTCCAGGAGTGTCCAGTCGCGAATCTTTACCGGTTTTGAGACCAGGGGCATTGAAGCGGAAGCCCGCAGCCATTCGAGATCCTCCCCCAGTCCGGTCTTTATTTTTCGGAAAACGGGAAGCCCGGTATTGAGATCAGTACATCCGACATAGAAGTCCATCGGATTTTTCATATAGGCTTCGGTATCAAAACGGTCGAGTTCACCCGGAAGCCGGTAGTAGCAGAAATCGACTCCGTAGAGGTCGCCTGTGCGGATGAGGGATCGAATCGATCTGTATCTCCAGTCCTTTACAAAGCGAAGGTTGTAACGGATCGTCCGCCCGTGCTGTCTGGATTTATAATTAATTCCAAAGCATGCACCGGCAGAGATGCCGATCGCTCCGTCAAAATCTGTGATACCGTGTTCCATGAGGACGTCAAGGACGCCGGCGGTGAAGATGCCTCGCATCGCGCCGCCCTCCATGACGAGTCCGGTCTTTCTGTTCATGTAATACCTCTCCATGTGGCAGCCCGTTGGATGGGCCTGTCAGTTTCCTGAATGTTCGTTCTGTTTTGCTCTCTGACACAAAATTGCCGTGAAGGTCCGGTACGGTATTACGCCCTGGTCAGAGGAAAGGCGATAAATTCCATCGCCTCCTTCTCGCTGCCGAGCTTAGCGGTATACATCTGATTTCCCATCGCTCCGGAGAGGATCTCGGGAATCCGCTCGCACATCACCATATCGGCACCGTAACGGGCGAGGATCTCTTCATGCGAGTGCACATACGTCCTCCCGTCGCGGCGGCTGGCGTATACGCAGCAGTATTCTTTCTCCGAGGACGGGAAAATGCGGCTGTCCGTGGTGACCATATCCGCCCAGATCTGATAGACGTCAATGCTGTGGGCATAGTTCATCATATCCGGCGTGTATCCGCCTGCAGGACGCATGTTGACCTCGAGGCCGACAAAATCACCGCGTTTTCCGATACCGGGCTTATCTGCCGTGAGACGGAAAAATTCCAGATGGACGAACCGGCGGTCAGCGCCGAACGCTTTGACCGTCGCGCGCCCTGCCTTCCGAAGTCCTTCAGGGACATCCCCCGCCACATAGTAGGCGAGTTCGAGCTCGTCGTTCACGATGTCCATGATCGAAGGCGGCCAGCTGGTCATGGATTCGAAGAGCGGGGCTCCGTGCGAGTCGGTGATCGCATCGTAGGAGAGCAGGTCGCCCTCGATGAATTCTTCCATGAGATAGGAGACCGGTCGGTCAATGGCGAAGAACTCTTCGAGTTCCCTGTCATTAGTTATTTTGTGTGTGTCGGATGCGCCGACACCGATGTCCGGCTTTATAATGATCGGATAGCCGACCTCGCGGACGAACTGCAGAGCGTCCGGCAGGGTCGTCGCGAGATGGCAGCGGGCAGACGGGACACCGGCCTTCCGGTAGTTCTCCTTCATTGCTGATTTGTGCTTAAAGCTTCCGATCCTGTCGTACTGGATTCCCGTCGTGATATGGAAATCCGTGCGCAGACGGGCATCCTGTTCAAGCCAGTATTCGTTGTTGGATTCGAGCCAGTCGATCTTTCCGTATTTGAAGGAAAAGAAAGCGACTGCACGGAAGACTTCGTCGTAATTTTCGAGCGAGTCCACCTTATAGTATTCCGTCAGGGAATTTTTCAGACAGTCCTCGAGCGAGTCATAGGGGGAATCGCCGATGCCGAGAACATTTACGCCATTCCTCTTGAGCCGGTCACAGAAATTCCAGTAGGTATGGGGGAACTGCGGAGATATGAAAATGAAATTCATGAAATTTCTCCTCCTTATCATAGATTAACATATCAGGCAATTGCGAAAGTCTGTGCTTCATGAAGATTGTTTGAATTGTTCATACGATTTCATTTCGCACACAGTTTCGCAAGAGCCTATAGTAACACATTTATATGCTGTGTACAGCGGATGAACATTGATCAAAGACGGGCAGAGGCAAACGTGGACCCGGATATGCCTGCCCGCCGGAGTCGTTGATATTATAGCTTATCGGAAGCTGCAAAGCAACTTCCGATAAAAGGCCGATTGATCGGCCGTAAATCTGATGCCTGGGTTCGCGAAGTGCAGATAATAAGGGACAATACCGGTTTATGGAAAAAGACAGCCGGTTATTTATACATTTCATGTCCAAAACGGACTTTCTTATGATATACTCATATCAAAAGCAAAATTTGGCTGATTATTCACAATATTTTACTGATTAGTGAGACCGGGGGAGACAATATGACTTGTGAACAGGCATTTATAGATGTTTATACCAAGTTCAAGATGCACTTTTACAGAGAGGTATTCGGAGAATTCAGAGACAGGGAATCAGGGCTGACGACGGTGGAAACTTTCTGTATGGAAGTGATTTTCGCTATGGACAGGCCGACGATCAATGAGTTCTCTAATTATATCAGGATCTCTCAGCCCAATGCCGCATACAAAGTCAACAACCTTGTGAGAAAAGGATATCTTAGGAAAGTACAGTCTAAGAAGGATAAGCGGGAATATTTTCTTGAAGTGACCCAGAAGTATCTGGACTATCAGGATATCAGCAACAATTTTATGCATCTCGTGGAGCAGCGGATGCAGGAGAGACTGAGCGAAGAGCAGCTGGCAAATCTCACTGAGACGCTTGAGATCATTTCTCAGGAGCTGATGCCCGAGGTGCCGGCTTATAAAAAGAAGAGAGACGGGGACGAATGACCTGTGCTGCGAATGCAGTAAAGCACTGTGGAGATGATCAGGGGGACTTGTCGGTCTGGATCCGCCGGAGCCTTCATTCTGCGCATTCACCGCAGACTTACGACACGGAAAT
>ODAI013393331.1_pt1 | contig 10769 bp, 10 predicted proteins | sample 1539321 | NCBI WGS metagenome assembly ODAI01 (sample SAMN02144231, study PRJEB22623) | gut metagenome | biome: sheep rumen | host: Ovis aries | place: New Zealand | reverse complement strand
TTGATGGACATGGTAACTTTGGAAACATTGAAGGTGATGGAGCTGCTGCATATCGTTATACTGAAGCACGTCTTGCTAAAATTTCTTTAGAATTATTACGTGATATTGGTAAAGATACTGTTGATATGGATTTAAACTTTGACGAAACTCAAAAAGAGCCAAAAGTTCTTCCATCAAGATTTCCCAATATTTTAGTAAATGGTTCAATGGGAATTGCTGTTGGTATGGCTACTAATATTCCTCCTCATAATTTGGGTGAAGTTATTGATGGTTGTGTTGCTTATATTGATAATCCTGATATTGATACTTTAGGACTTATGCAACATATCAAGGGTCCAGATTTTCCTACAGGTGGTATAATACTTGGAAATTCAGGTATTAAAAAAGCTTATGAAACAGGTAGAGGAACAATTACTATCCGCAGTAAAGCAACAATTGAAGAACATGGCAATCATAATTGTATAATAGTTGATGAAGTTCCATATGGTGTTAATACTATGGAACTTAAGAATAAAGTTGCTGAACTTGTTAGAGATAAGGTAATAGATGGAATTTCTGATTATCATACTGATTTAAAAAATGGTGTTAAAATAACTATTACTTTAAAGAAAGATGCTAATCCTCAAGTAGTTTTAAATAATTTATATAAACACACTAATTTTCAAGTTAGTTATGGAATTATTCTTTTAGTACTTGATAATGGTACTCCTAGAACACTTGGATTAAAAGATATCATTAGTAAATATTTAGATCATCAAAAAGAAGTTATTGTTAGAAGAACTAAATATGATCTTAAAAAAGCAGAAGAGAGAGTTCATATTTTAGAAGGATTAAAGATAGCTCTTGATAATATTGATGAAGTTGTTAAAACAATTAGAGCTGCTGATTCTGATGATGAAGCAAGAGATAATTTGATGTCTAAGTTTAAATTAGATGAAATTCAAGCAAACAGTATTCTTGAAATGAGATTACGTCGTTTAACTGGATTAGAGCGTGGTAAGGTTGAAGCTGAATTAAATGATTTAACTATTAAAATAGCTGATTATAAGGATATTTTAGCTAAACCTGAACGTGTTATTGGTATTATTAAGGATGAAATGCTTGAAATTAAGAAGCGTTTTGCTGATGAGAGACGTACTCATATTGATATGACAGCTATTGATTATATTGAAGATGAATCATTAATACCTGTGGAAAACACTTTAATTACTTTAACTAATAAAGGATATATTAAGCGTATTACTGCAGATACTTATCGTATTCAAAATCGTGGTGGAGTTGGAATTAAGGGTATGTCTACTAATGAAGAAGATGTTGTGGAAAAAATGTTAAATATGGAAACACATGATTATATCTTATTCTTTAGTAATAAGGGTAGAGTTTACCGTATGAAAGGTTATGAAGTACCTGAATTTAGTAGACAAAGTAAAGGATTACCTATCGTAAACTTATTACCAATTGAAAAAGATGAAAAGATTAATTCAATTCTTTCAGTTAAACCAGATGAAGATGTTTATAAGTATTTAATGTTTGTAACTAGAAATGGTATTACTAAACGTACTGAATTATCTGAATTTGATAGTATTAGAAATAATGGTAAAATAGCTATTAGTCTTAAAGAAGATGATGAACTTATAGCAGTTAGAAAAACAACTGGGGAAAACGAATTTATTATTGGTTCATCTAATGGTAGAATGGTACGATTTGTGGAAAACGAAGTTCGTATTATGGGTCGTACAGCTTCAGGAGTTAAGGGAATTGAATTAGAAGATGCATACGTAATCGGAGCAGAAGTAATTAACCCAGATGAAGAAGTAATGGTTGTTACTGAAAATGGATATGGTAAAAAGACTCCAATTTCTGAATATCGTTTAACTCACCGTGGTAGTAAGGGTGTTAAGGCATTAAATGTTACTGAAAAGAATGGTAATTTAGTTGCTTTACTTGCAATTAATGATGATAGTGATTTAGTTGTTATTACTGATAGTGGTGTAGTTATGAGAATGTCTATGTCTCAAGTATCTACATTAGGTAGAGCTACTCAAGGTGTTAGATTAATTAGATTAAAAGATGGTCAAAAGGTTGCTACTGTTTCTTTAGTTATGAAAGATGATGAAGAAGAATCAACAGAAGTTGTGGATAACGCAAATGTTGAAGTAGAAGAACAGCCAAATGATATAAATAATGAAGAACAAACAGCATAGTTTGTTCTTTTTTTTATTTCCCGGGAAATAATTTATATATTTTTTTGCCTAAATAGACAATATGTTTCACGTGAAACATAATAAAATAATATATTGTTTGTATAAACTATGTTTCACGTGAAACATAAATAATTTCATTTTACTTTATCAATTAATTATTAATTGCTTTTTTTTATTCTACAAACGATTAATTTGAAAAATATTATACAATGTTTCTAAATTAAAAAAAACATACTGATAAAATTAAATGCGTTGATATTCTTTTCATTATATTAATTTAGATAAATTATATACTTTTGAATTTGATATATTGATTCTTTAATATTTAGCAGTTTTAATTAAAATGATTGTGTTCTTAAATAGTTACTCATATAATAATTTAAATATCGATATTTGATTGATTGTAATTTAATGCTTTTCTTATATTATTATGATTATTAATAAAAAGTGATAAAATTTAATAATCATGTGTATGAATTAAATAAAATAGTACTTTGTTTGAAAAAAAATTGAAAGCAAAACAATGTTTCACGTGAAACATAAAAATAAAATATGGAACAATGTTCCACGTGAAACATTATATATAAGTATAAATATATTATATTTATATAAAATAGTGATAATTAATTGCTTTTTATTAAAAATATGTTATTATATTTATGGTGCAATAAATATTAATGGAACCAGGTCAGGACAGGAATGTAGCAGCCTTAACGTTCTATATTTATGTGCACCTTTTTTTATAGGTGATAATATGAATGATATATATTATATGAAAATTGCTTTAAAAGAGGCTGAAAAAGCATATAAACATGGCGAAGTACCAATTGGAGCGGTTATCGTTAAAAATAATAAGATTATAGGTAAAGGATATAATTTGAAAGAAAAAAAATATAATGCTATGGCTCATGCTGAAATATTAGCTATTACTAAAGCATCTAAAAAAATAAAAAACTGGCGTTTAAATGGCTGCACTATTTATGTGACAATGATACCATGTCCTATGTGTGCTAGTGCTATTAATCAATCTAGAATTTCTAAAGTTATTTATGGGACTGTACCCAATACTGTGGATAAAGAAATTATTTATAAAATTTTAAATGGAAATGAGTATGGTGTTCCGGTAGAAATTGTGGAAAATGTTTTAAATGATGAATGTAGCAGTATAATTCGTAAATTTTTTAAGAAAAAGAGGTAATAATTGTGTTAATTATTACTTTTTTAATGGTATAATATAAGTGTATTTTGGAGGTGTAATTATGTCTTATCAAGCTTTATATAGAAAATATCGACCATCTACTTTAAAAGATGTAATTGGCCAAGATGTTGTTATTAAAATATTAGAAAATGCTGTTAAAAATAATAAAATAGGACATGCATATTTATTTTCTGGACCTAGGGGTATTGGAAAAACTACTATTGCTAAAGCATTAGCTAAAACAGCTAATTGTCTTGAACCTATTAATGGCGATTCATGCGAAAAATGCATTAACTGTAATTCTATTAATTCAGGCTTTTGGCCTGATATTATTGAAATAGATGCTGCAAGTAATAATGGCGTTGATGAAATACGTGAAATTAAAAATAAGATTAGTTTGGTTCCTAATGAATTAAAATATAAAGTATATATAATAGATGAGGTTCATATGCTTTCTATTGGAGCCTTTAATGCTTTGCTTAAAACTTTAGAGGAACCACCTGAACATGTTATATTTATATTAGCAACTACAGATCCTCAAAAGGTGCCTTCTACTATTATTTCCAGATGTCAGTGTTATGAATTCCATAGAATAAGTAATAAAGATATAGTTGAAAGATTAAAATATATTTGTAAAGAGGAAAATATTAAAATAGATGATGAAGTACTTGATAGAATCGCTACATTATCAGATGGTGGTATGCGTGATTCTATTGGTATGTTAGATAAATTAACTGCATATTCAAATTCTAATATTACTTTAGATGATTTTGAAAAAGTAAATGGAATAGTTTCAGTTGTGGAAAAAGAAAAATTTATTGATAATATTCATAATAATAATGTTTTAGAAATAATTAAATTTATTGATAATATATATGATAATGGTAAAGATTTAATTATTTTTACTCAAGATTTATTGAAAATATGCAAAGATAAATGTGTTAATTACTATGTTAATAATACTGATGATGATATAGAATTTTTATTATCATTATCTAATTTATTAAATGATATTTTAAAGGATATTAAAACATCTCCTAATGTTAAAACTATTTTAGAAATTAATATATTATCATTTTTAAATATTGCTAGAAATAATAATACACAATCAGTTGTGGAAAAAGAAAAAAATGAATTGCCTAAAATAAGTGAACAACCAATAGCTAATGAGACAATTGTGGAAAACAACACTGTTGAAGATGACAATGCTGAAGAATCTATTGATTTTAAAACAATAATTAATAATTGTTTTGCTAGAGCAAATAAACAGGAAAAACAAATGTTTGAAAGTAAATGGAATTTGATAAATGATTATACTTTTGATTCTAAATATGGGGCTGCTGCTAGTTTTGTTGCAGATGGAACTATAAGAGTTGTTGGTGAAGGAGAAGTGCTTATTTCGTTTGATTATGAATCAATGGTTAATAGAGGTATTAATTTATTGGAATTAATTCAAAATTTATTTGAAAAAATTTATGGTAGAACATATGATATTGCTTTTATTACTACTGATGAGTGGAATAAAGTAAAAATGGAATTTATAAATAATAAAAATAATGGAATAAAATATGAATATATTCCAATAGAGCGTAAAAAAAAAGCCCAAAAAGCTAAAATAGATAAAAATAATGTGGTAGCAAGTGAAGCTATTGAATTATTTGGAGATAATGTTGTATTAGTTTAAAAAGAGAAAGGATGATTAAAATGAATATACAAGCGTTAATGAAACAAGCTCAAAGCTTACAAAAAGATATGATGAAAACAAAGGAAGAAATTGATAATATGGAATTTACTGGTAATAGTTCTTTTGTTAGTGTTGTGGTAAAAGGAGATAAAACAGTAAAGAAGGTAATTATTAATAATGATGATATTACTAGTGATGATAAAGAAATTATTGAAGATATGCTAGTTGTTGCTTTAAATGATGCTTTTAAGCAAATTGATAAGGTAACTGAACAAAAAATGGGAAAATTTAGTAGTATGATGCCAGGTGGCTTATTTTAGGTGATTTAAGATGTATCCAGGTAGTTTAAACGAATTAATTGAATCATTTAAATATTTGCCAGGAATAGGTGAAAAAACAGCTGAGAGGATGGCTTTTGCTATTCTAGAAATGGATTCTGAAAAAGTTGAAAATTTTTCTTCAAGTATTATGGATGCTAAAAATAATATTCATAGATGTCCTATATGTAATAGTCTTACTGATAAAGAAAAATGTTTAATATGTAGTGATGATACTAGAGGTAATACTCTATGTGTCGTTGAGGATCCAAAAAGTGTTTTTTTATTTGAAAAACTTGGATTATTTAAAGGAAAATATCATGTTTTAAAAGGATTAATTTCTCCACTTGATGGTGTTAATCCTGAAGATATTGAATTAGAAAAATTGATTGATAGAGTAAAAAAAGAAGAATTTCAGGAATTAATACTTGCATTTAAGCCAAGTATTGAGGGTGAAACAACTTCATTATATATAAAGAGAATTTTAGGAGATATGAATTTATCTATTACTAAGATAGCTAGTGGTATCCCAATGGGTGCTGATATGGAATATATTGATGCAATGACATTAGAAAGAGCTTTAATGGATATAAAGAATGTAGAATAAAAAATAAATTTTTTCATAGTTTTAATTAGGTGATACTGTGAAAAATAAAATATTTAGTTTAATTAAAAAAATAGTGTTAAGTTTTATAATACTTTATGGTTTTAATACAATTGGTAGTAATTTTAATGTTATTATACCTATGAATTTATTTACTATAAGTATTATTACTATTTTGGGATTGCCTGCATTATTTTCATTGGTTCTTTTATTAGTATTTGCTTTATAGAGGTGATAATATGTTGGATTTGTTTAAAGATAAGCAGCCTTTGTTTTATGAACAAATAAATAATAGTATAAAGAATAATAAGATAACTCATGCTTATCTAATTGAAACTAATGATTATCCTGAAAGCGGTAGCTTAATATTAGAATTTGTTAAAGAATTATTTAGAATTTATATGTCTGATGAAGAATTTTCTAAAATAGATAATTTAATAGAAAATGATGCTTTTTCTGATTTTTTAGTTATTGAACCGGATGGTAGCTGGATTAAAAAAGACCAAATTCTAGAAGTAAAAGAAAAATTTTCCACAACTTCTGTTGAAAATAGGCCTAGGATTTATTTAATTAAAGAAGCAGACAAGCTTAATAAATATGCTGCTAACTCATTACTTAAATTTTTAGAAGAACCAGATGGTAATATTATAGCTATTCTTGTTAGTAGTAATAGATATAGAGTATTAGAAACGCTTAGAAGCAGATGTCAGTTATATACTTTAATTAATGTTAATAAAAAAATAGAAATTGAAAATATAGAACTTATTAATAATATTATTGAAACTATTGAAACTAAAGAGCATTCTTCTATTGCTTATTTACCAGTAGTTTTAGAAAATGATTTAAGAAATAAAGAGTTTTGGATTGATGCTTTTAATACTATGGTCGATATTTATGAAAACAGTATAAGAAAATATGAAAATATTAATTATAAAGATTATGGCCAAGTATTAGATTTGATAAATAATAACAATTCTTTACAGGATATAATAAATAAAATTTCTATTTTATTTACAACTATAAATAATTTAGAATATAATTTAAATATAAGTATGATGCTTGATAAATTTATTATTGAATTTACTGGGAGGTGAGTAAATGAAAAAAATAGTTGGTATTACATTTAATGATAGTGAAAAAGTATATCATTTTGATACAAATAAAATATCTTTAAATAAAGATGATTATGTAATTGTAGAAACAGAAAGAGGTCTACAATTTGGAAAAGTAGCTGTAGCTCCATATGATGTTGAAGATAAAGATATAGGAAAAGAATTAAAAAATGTTATTAGAAAAGCAGATAAAAAAGATCTAAAAACTTATGAACAAAATGTTAATGATGCTAATAAAGCATTAATTAATGCTCGTGAGATAGCTGAATCTTTAGAACTTAATATGCAATTAATTGATGCTGCATATACTTTTGATCGTAGTCAACTATTATTTCATTTCTTAGCAGATGCTAGAGTTGATTTTAGAGAATTAGCTAAAAAACTTGCTAATAATTATCGTACACGTATTGAACTTAGACAAATTGGAGTTAGAGATAAGGCTAAAATGATCGGTGGTTTAGGACCATGTGGTAGATTTTTATGTTGTAGTAGTTTTTTAACTGATTTTAATAGTGTTTCCATTAATATGGCAAAAAATCAAATGCTTGCTTTAAATCCCACTAAGATAAATGGTATATGTGGTAGACTTTTATGCTGTTTAAGTTATGAGGATGATACTTATACTGAACTTAAAAAAGATTTTCCAACTGTTGGACAAGTATATAAGAAAAATGATATAGAAGGTAAAGTAATATCTGTTAATGTATTAAATAGAACTATTTTAATTGAAACAAAAAATAAAACTGTTGTTGAGGTACAATTATAATGAAAGTGCTCAATGATTTAGTTGGTTATAAAAATTTAAGTATTTATCAGAATCTAGAGTGGTTTTCATTTTCTTTGGATTCTGTTTTACTTCCTAATTTTGTAACTTTAAATAAAAATATTAAAGTAGTTATGGATTTATGTTGTGGTAATGCTCCTATTCCTTTAATTATGTCTACTAAGACTGATGCTAAGATAATTGGTGTTGAACTACAAAAAGATGTTTATGATTTGGCTTGTGAAAGTGTAACTTATAATAAGCTAGATGATAGAATAGAATTATTAAATATGAATATTAAAGACTTAAAAAATAAATATACTAGTGATAGTATTGATGTTATTACTTGTAATCCTCCATATTTTAAATATATTGAGTCAAGTAATATTAATGATGATATTCATAAGGTAATAGCTAGACATGAAAAAGAAATAACGCTAGAAGAAATAATTGATATTTCTCATTATTTGCTAAAAAATAATGGATGTTTAGCTATGGTTCATAGAACAGATAGATTAATAGAAATTATAAGTTTATTTAAAAAATATGGCTTAGAAGTTAAGAAACTAAGATTTATTTATCCAAAAGATAATACTGAATCTAATATGATATTAGTTGAAGGAAGAAAAAATGGTAATACTGGTTTAAAAGTATTATCGCCTCTTTATGTTCATAATGAAGATGGAAGTTATAGAGAAGAAGTTTTAAAAATGTTTGAGTAGGTGATTATTTTGAGACAAAAAAGTTATGATAATAGTCCAAGTTTATATTTAATTCCAACTCCTATTGGTAATATGGAAGATATTACATTAAGAAGTATTAATACTTTAAAAATGGTTGATTTAATTCTATGTGAAGATACTAGAATTACAGGTGAATTATTAAAAAAATTAGATATAAAGAAAAAATTAATCCATTCTGATGATCATACTGAGGATGGATTAAAGGAAATGGTGCTTGAAAAATTAAAAGAAGGATTAAATATTGGATTGGTTACTGATAGAGGGACTCCTATAATTAGTGATCCTGGGTATAAGATAGTTGAATTTATTTCTAATAATGGATTTAATGTTATTAGTCTACCTGGCCCTACTGCTTTTGTACCAGCATTAACTGCTTCAGGTCTTAATCCTCAACCATTTTTATTTTATGGTTTCTTAAATAGTAAGGAATCTAAAAGGGAAAAAGAACTTGAAAGTTTAAAAAAATTGCCTTATACTATCATTTTGTACGAAGCACCACATCGTATTCATAGTATGCTTGATTCTTTACTTAAAGTTTTCGGAGATAGAAAAATCGCTTTAAATAGAGAAATTAGTAAACGTTATGAAGAAATAATTCGTGGTAATATTTCTGAAGTACTAGAAATTGTTGATGAATTAAAAGGTGAAATGGTTATAGTAGTTGAAGGTAATACTAAAGATGAAGATTATAGTTCTATGACTATTTTGGAACATATTAATCTTTATTTAGAAGATGGTATGACTGAGAAAGAAGCTATTAAGAAAGTAGCTGTTGAAAGATCCATTCCAAAATCAGTAGTATATAAGGAATATCATATTGATAATAAATAAAATTATTTCCCGGGAAATAATTTTGATAGAATTAAGGTGATAATATGAAATTAATAGTAGGTTTAGGTAATCCGGGTCGTGAATATGAAAATACGCGTCATAATATTGGTTTTATGACTATTGATAAGTTTGCTTCTAAATTAGGAGTATCTATTACATCTGAAAAATTTAATGGATTATATGCACAAACTATGATTAATGGAGAAAAGGTTATTTTATTAAAACCTCAATCATATATTAATCTAAGCGGCGAGGTAATTAGAAAGTATGTTGATTATTTTAAAATTGATGTAGATGATATTTTAATAATTCATGATGATTTAGATTTGCCTGTTGGTACTTATAAACTAAAGCAAAAAGGCTCAAGTGGAGGACATAATGGTTTAAAAAATATTGAACTTCATTTAGGTACTCAAGTTTATAAAAGAATAAAAATAGGTATATCTAATAATAAAATGATTGATACTAAAGATTATGTATTAGGTAAAATTACCGGTGAAGATAATAAATTGATTGAAGAAGTAAAAGATACTGCAATGAATATACTAGATGATTACTTTAAATTATCTTTTACGGAGTTAATGTCTAAATATAATCATAAGTAGGTGATTTTATGGATATATTCAATAAGGATTTACCAATAATAAATATAAAAGATATAGCCCTATCTGGTTTAACAGATGAGGTTTTTTGTCGTTATATAAATAAAGTTTTTAAAGCCAATGATAAATCTATTTTAATAGTTACTTCATCTTTATTTGAAGCTAATATGTTATGGAGTACTTTAAGTAATTATAATGATAATAGTTATCTATTTCCAATGGATGATTTTTTAACTAGTGAAGCAATTGCTGTTTCTCCTGATTTATTAGTAAATCGTCTTGAAACGATTAATTCTATTTTAGATAATAAAAAAGTAATTGTTGTTACTAACTTAATGGGATATTTGAGATACTTACCAGAGTCAAAAACATATAAAAATAGTATTTTATCTATTTCTAAAGATATGGAAATTGATCAAGATGAATTGGTTAGAAAAATAAATAGAATTGGCTATAAGAGAGAGGCTATAGTTACTAAAACAGGTGAGTTTTCTGCTCGTGGATTTATTATAGATGTTTTTCCATTAGAGTTTGAACATCCAATTCGTATTGAGATGTTTGGTGATACAATTGAATCAATTCGTGAATTTGATGAAGATACGCAGAAATCTATAAGAAATTTAGATAGTGTTACTATTAAGCCATATAGTGAATTTATTTTAGATAAAGATGTTTCAGTAGAGCCAAAACAAAAATATTTAAAAAAATATG
>ODAI012223497.1_pt1 | contig 10769 bp, 11 predicted proteins | sample 1539321 | NCBI WGS metagenome assembly ODAI01 (sample SAMN02144231, study PRJEB22623) | gut metagenome | biome: sheep rumen | host: Ovis aries | place: New Zealand | reverse complement strand
TTGCTTGCGATGCTCCATTCTATGCTAAGCTTTACGGGTTTCGTCTGGAAACAAGATATTACATACGGAGGAAGTTAGAGTGGCAAACATCAAGAGTCAGAAGAAGCGCATCATCACAAACGAGAAGTCGCGCATGCGCAACCGCGCAGTAAAATCGGAGCTGAAGACCGCGATCCGCCGCGTTCGCGAGGCTGTGGATGCCAACGACGGCGCCCAGGCCTACGCTGCAGCTCTCGCTGCCTGCCGTCTGCTGGACAAGGCTGCTGCAAAGGGCGTCATCCACAAGAACCAGGCTGCGAACCGCAAGAGCGGCGTCATGGCGATCGCCAACAAGATCGTCACGAACGAGGATCGCGCCGCGTACGTGAAGCCGGAGCCCAAGGCGCAGAAGACCGGCTCCAAGAAGGCCGAGGCCAAGGCTGCCCGCAAGGCTGCCCTCGCCCAGGCGTCCGAGGAGAAGGCCGCACGTCGCGAGAAGCAGCTCAAGGAAGAGAAGAAGGCTGCCGAGCGCAAAGCCAAGGAAGCCGAAGAGGCCGCCAAGGCCGAGGCCGAGGCTGCTGCCGCGGAGGCAGAGGCCGAGGAGAGCGCCGAATAGTACCTGCGCAAACGGACCCGAGGGTCCATCTGCATATCAAGGAGGAAGGGAACCGCACGATGCGGTTCCCTTCGTTTTGAGCTATTCGTATCGCTCGTGGGATGTCCCCTCCGCGTTATCGAGATGAGGCGACGACGGATATGAGCCAATCGCGGAACGCGTCATCGGGCGAGGCCCCGCTTTTCATCGCACGCTCGCAATCGCGTGCGGACGCCAATGCGCGGCGCAGTTCAGCGTCCGTGAACCGCCCCGCCCAGGCCACATGGTTCTTCACGCGCCATGCGGGGACTTTCAGCGCATCGGCGATGCGTGAAGCCTCGCCGCGGGCCGCCAGCGATTTCGCGCATATGAGCTCGCGCAGGCGCGCCGTGCACATCCCGATGAGCGCATAGGGCGACGTCGACGGCAGCAAGGCGAGAAGCTTCAGGCAACGTTTTGCGTCACGCGCAGAGAACGCATCGACGAACTCCCACGGCTTCACCTCGCTCGTACGCGCGACGAGCTCCTTCACCTCGCGCTCGTTGACCGGGTCTGTGCCCTTGTGCGCCAAGGCAAGCTTGCGAAGCTCCGTATCGAGCTTGACGGTGTCCTCGCCCACGAGGGTGACAAGGGCATCGGCAGCCTGCTCGGTCATCGTGAAGCCGTGGCCGACGGCCATGGATCGCAGTGCTTTGACGAGCTCGTAGCGTTTCATGGGGGCGCAGTTTATCACGGCAGACTTGCCGAGGCCGGCCACCGCCTTGTACAGCCTCGTGTTCTTAGCGAGTTTGCCGCCCGAAAGCGCAAGCACCGTGCTGTCGCAGGGCGCAGCGAGGTAGGCGACTAGAACCTCGGTATCCTGCTTCGAGAGCTTGTCGACCTTCGACACCTCTACGAGCCTCACCGGGCTCGCGAACGGCAACGTGTTGCATGCGGCCGCGATATCGCCGCCGTCTGCGCTCTCGCCGTCGAACACGTCGTGGTTGAACTCGAGGTCGCCCATAGACGCCATACGGCTCCTCAGGCGCTCGATGACCGTGCGCCTTTTCAGCACGTCTTCGCCGACTACGAGGTATGCCGGCAACAGCCTCTTGTTGGAATCTCCTGACATGCGTTCATTCTACCCCTCCACGACGACCTTCACGCCTTTCGGCGCCATGATGCACGAAACGTCCCCGTCAATATCGGTCCTATACACCGCGACGCCGCATCGCTCGAGCAAGTCGACCGTCTCGCGCGCCGGGTGCCCGTAGCGGTTGTTCTCCCCCACGCCGATGAGCGCGATCTTCGGTTTCAGCAATTCGAGCAAATTCTGTGCGAGCGATTCCTTAGACCCGTGATGGCCCACTTTCAAGATGTCAACTTCCCTAAGGTCGCCAGCCTTCGCCATCGCTTCCAGTTGCTCGCTTTCGGCATCGCCCGTGAACAGCATAGACGCGTCCTCTTCGCCATCGCCGTCCCCGTCGTAGCTAGCAAGCAGGCATACGCTGTCCTCGTTCTCTCCCGCTTTGCCGTCGCGCGGCCACACCACCTTGACTGAGAACCGACCGACCTCGAACGAATCATGGAAGGCCACCCCCCTGACTTCTCCTGCGCACTCGTTCGATTGGCCCACCACGGATACGCATTTCTCGTCACGCGAGACCCGCATTCCCTCCGACATGATCACGCGGTCGACGTCGACCGCCCTATCGAGCGCGTCGAGCGACCCGCAATGGTCGTCGTCTGCATGCGTCAGAAGCACCGAATCGATATGGGCTACCCGGTGACGCCCGAGCGATCGCAAGAGCATGGCGTCCTGGTTTCCCGTATCCACGAGGAGCGACGCCCCGCAGCTCCTGACGAGGAACGCATCGCCCTGCCCCACGTTTAGCATGACGACCGAATCGGGGACGGGCGCGGCGAAGGATCCCGCTACGACAAGCACGGGTAGCGCGAAAGCCACCCATGCGGTTCTCGCGCGCACGAGCCCGTCCCATGCGAGCCAAAGGAAAAACGCAAACGCGAACGTCGCGGCAAACGCTTGCGCATGCGAGACGTAAACGGGGACGCATGCGTAGGGAACCTGCGCGAGCAGGCCGACCATCCCGATGAGCATGCCCGAGGCAGCCCGCGCGACCGCGAGAACGACTCCGGCGAACGGCAGGCCGAAGGCGATCGAAACCGCGGCGAGCATGCCCGTCCCGCACGCCAGTGGAAAGAGCGGCGCGCACAGCAGGTTCGTGAAAGGAGCAATGAGCGCAAGCTGCCCGAACGTAGAGCACGACACCCCCATCGACAACACCGATGCCGAAACGGTCAACGATACGGGTTCCACGATCGCAGCCGGCAGCCTGAGCGGCAGCCTTTCCATGGCGTAACCGGCCAATGGCGCGAACAGCACGATCCCCAACGTCGAAAGGGTCGACAGCGCAAACGAGGTCGAAAGGGCCACATGCGGATCGGTGCCCACAACGGCGAACACGACGATCCCGAGCGCGTTCTCCGACGACGGGCGCCTCCTTCCCACAAGCGCGAGCAGGCCGACCGAAGACATGAGCGAGGCGCGGATCACCGACACGGGCGCGCCCGACATGACGACGTACGACGCCATGAACCCTATGGACAAGGCTATCGAAATCCTCCTCGGGACCCGAGCGCGCTTGAGGACCGCAACGACGAACGAGGTGACGATGACGAGATGCGCGCCGGACACGGCGATCATGTGGGCGAGCCCGCAGGTCTGGAATTGCCCATAGACTCCCGTTTCCTTCATATCGGTCCTGTAACCGCAGACGAGGGCGCTTACGAGTGCGCCTTCGGTATCTGACGCGCCTATTCGCTCGATGACCTTCCTGCGTGCGCCCGCAAGCTTGGCTAGGGGCGCTGCGCTGTCGGGCTCGCTTCTCCCGACAGGCTTTCCCGTTGCGACTACACCCTTGTTCCATGAATACTCGTCGCTCGAGAAGTCGGCGGGTTTCAACGCCATCTTCGCCTTGAACCGCTCCCCATAGTACAGACGGTCGTCGGGGTCGGTCATAACGGCGACAATGAGTTCTCGCCCAGCTTCGTAACGGGCGGACGCCGTGCAACGCATGCCGTAGCGCGAAGGCGCCGAATCCTCCACAACCTCGAACTCGATCTCGGTCATGGCGCTGTCGTACAAGGCCCCATTCGCCTCGTGCATGCTCGCAGACTGCATGCTGGCGACGAAAACGCCGAGCAGAAGCGCCGCGAGAACGGCAGGCGCGTGCGCATGGCGCGCCTTGGCCATGCCGAGCAGCACTATCGCGCAGGCGCAAAGAGAACCGGCCGCGATCTGGCTGCACGACGATTGCGATAGCGTCCGCGCCGAGCTGTACGCCCAAGCGCAACTCGCCCAAAACGCAAGCGCGCAGACGAGTGCCGGCGACACGGAAGGCCGGCTCGGCGTCGAACGCCAGTCCCTTCCGGCGTTCATGAGACGCTGATGAGGCCATCGAGCTCGGCGAGCTTCTTCTCACCGATTCCTTTGACGCGCATGAGGTCTTCCGTTGTCGCGAACGGACCGTTCGACTCCCTGTCCGCAACGATTTTCCCCGCCGTCGCAGGCCCCACTCCGGGCAAGGCCTCCAGTTGCTCCGCCGTAGCCGTGTTGATGTTCAGAGGCTGGCCCGTCGGGTTTCCCGACGGGCTTCCCACCGAGTCGGGCGGAACGCCGGCTTGCGCCTGCCCCTCGACTTCCTCATGCGTCGGAATGCGAATCTGCTCCCCGTCCGAGACAATCCGCGCCAAATTGCACGCTTCCTGTTCCGCATCGTCGGCGAAACCGCCCGCCTCCCGCACTGCAGAGGCGACGCGCGCGCCCTCGTCGAGTTCGTAGATTCCGGGATTCGCCACGGCACCCGTCACGTGGACGAACACGGTCCTGCGCCCTACATCCTCGTCGCTACCCGCCGTCGCATCCGAAAGCTCCGATGCTTCCCTGTCGATCGCGAAGTCCTTGGCGGTGGCAGTATCGATTGCGTAACGGCCGGCCATAACTGCCACCATGACCATGATTACCGCCAATCCGACTATGGCCGGCTTGCTCAATTCGGATAGGCTGAGCTTTTCGCGCATAGTCTCGAACGATTCCATGTCCATGCTGCAAAACCTCCTGCCTTTTAGCGGCAAGGCAGAATATACGCTTGGAAACGTGCCGCAATAATGTGGAAAGCCGCCCGAAAGCGGCTTCCCGATATCGCATTTTCACTCGAAAGCTGCCTGCAACTGACAGCTATTCCCCGCTTGTTCTGCTCGTCAGCGCTCCTGTACGACCGCCTTGATGCGCGACTTGAACGACGGACAGCGGTAATCGAGAATATCGGCCGCCTCGACGATCTTTGGTATCCACTCGTCGAGCGGCAAGAGCGCCTCCGCTTCGAGCACCTGGTCGAGTTTCGCATGGGTCTCGGGACTGCGCGGCATGAACAACGTGCAGCAATCAGGAGCGTCCTGCGATGAGATCTCGTATGTTCCGAGCGTCTGGGCGGCCTCGATGATCTCGAGCTTGTCCGACCCGATGAGCGGACGAAGCACGGGAATTTCGACGGCGGCGTCCGTCGCCCGAATGTTATCGAGCGTCTGCGATGCCACCTGGCCGAGGCTCTCGCCTGTTACGAGCGCCCCTGCGCGTTCCCTACTGGCTATCACTTCCGCAACCTTGAACATGAGGCGCCTGTACATGATTATCCGCAGGGACGGTGGGACCTTGAGGGCGATTTCCTTCTGGTAGTCGCCGAACGGGACGATGTATACGCGCGCTATGCACCCCGTCTTTTCGAGGACATGCGCGATATCGTCGACGAGGTACTCGCTTGCGTCGGAGGTCTGGGGCCTCCCGGAGAAATGTACGCCGATGCATTCCGCGCCGCGGCGAGCCAGCTTCCAAAGCGCGACTGGGGAATCGATGCCGCTCGAGAGAAGCGAGACGACCTTCCCGGATGACCCCACGGGAAGCCCTCCTATGCCCCTCACAGACCGCGCGTATATGTATGAGGAGCTTTGCACCACTTCGACCACGACGGTGACGTCGGGGTCCTTCATCTTGACCTTCTTCTCGGGGAACGCCTTGCACAATGCAGCCCCGATTATCTGGTTCATCTGCATCGAATCCGTTTCGAAATCGGTATGGTTCCGACGTGCGTGAACCTTGAACGTCTCGAACCCGTCGCATTCTGCAAGCGCGTTTGCTGCAACTTGGCCCATTTCCTCGAGATCGCGCTTGCATTTGAAACCGCATGATACGCGCGCCACGCCCGGTACGCCCCTGATCGCATCCGAAACGGCAACGGCCGTTTCGAGGTCGCAGCCCTCGCGCAGGAAAACGCAGAGCCTCCCCGAGATACGGTGAATGGTAACCACGGGAAAACCACCAAGAAGCGCCTCGATGTTCTTGACGAGGCGCTTCTCGAAATTCGATCGATTATGGCCTTTGAGGCCTATTTCGTGATAGTGGACCAGGCAGATGCGCTGATGTTGCTCTTCCATGGTTTCCCTAGTGGTTTGCGGCGTCGATCGACTCGGGATCGTACGACACTTCCCCACGTGCTATCTCGGCAAACGCGATGGACAGCGGCTTCTTGTCGGACGCGCGCGCGATCTCGACAGCCGTCTGGAGCTGGATTGCACGGTCACGCTGGCCGCGAAGCATGTCGTTGATGTCGTGAGCGCGCTTGCTGGCGAGTGCGCACAGCAGGAAGCGGTCGTTCTCGGTTTCGTCGAGCAATACGTCAATTTTCGGTTCGATGATGCTCATAATCCATTAACCTCGCGTTTCTTCAGCTCTCATGTTCACATATGAAACAAGCTCGGATACGGCCTGCTCCAAATCGTCGTTTACGAGCCGTTTATCATACTCCTCTTTGCGGGAAAGTTCCATCTGCGCTGCCTCCATGCGCTTCGCTATGGCCGCCTCGGTCTCGGTGCCCCGCGACCGCAGCCTGCGCTCGAGCTCCTCCACGGAAGGCGGCTCTATGAACACGAGAATGGCGTCCGGGATCTTTTCCGCGATCTGGAAGGCGCCTTGAACATCGATCTCCAAGATGACCTGGCGACCGTTCTCAATCATGTCCATGACGGACTTCATCGGCGTTCCGTAGCAGTTCCCCGAGTACTCCGCCCATTCGAGCAGTTCGCCTTCTTGCGCCATGGCAAGGAAACGGTCCTTGTCGACAAAGTAGTAGTTGACACCGTCGACCTCGCCGTCACGCGGAGCCCTCGTCGTCGCCGACACCGAAAGCCATGCATCGGGAACTTCACGCAAAAGGCGGGCCACCAGCGTGCCTTTGCCAGCACCTGATGGCCCGGATATTACAAAGAGATTGCCGTGCCTCATCGGTGATTAACCGAGGCGCTCCAGCAGCGCAGCCTGCTGGCGCTCGCCCAGACCGCGCAGACGGCGGCTCTCGGCGATCTGCAACTCGCCCATGATCTTCTCGGACTTCGCCTTTCCGTAGCCGGGCAGCGTCTCGATGAGCGTCGAAACCTTCATACGGCCGACAATGGGATCGTCCTTCATGTCGAGAACCTGCTTGAGAGTGAGCTTACCGCTCTTCAGCTGCTCGCGAATCTCGGCGCGCTTGATGCGAGCCTCCTTGGCCTTCTCGAGGGCTGCCTTGCGCTCCGCATCGCTGAGTTTGGGGATTGCCATTCGTACACTCCTTTTTTCCTATGTCGTATTACCGCGAATCGTGTTTACGACTATACGGTCTTCATGTCGCACACACATCACCGCACCAATTACCTTACCCTTGATGATTGGCTGTAGTGTTTAAGATGCGTTGTGCCTGATGTGGGGTAATTCTAACCTTGAATCGTTGCAAAGCACAAGGAAAATTTCCCTTCTTGCTCACATTATGACCAATAATGCACATCACCTGCATAAATGCCAGGTCATCGTGCTGATTCTCTGTGTTTTTGGCATTATTGAACCTCGGCCACGATCGCATCGAACGCGGCCGCGGGATCTTCGGCGCGCGTTATCGGGCGACCGATAACGATATGCGAGGCCCCGTTCTCGAATGCTTGGGCAGGAGTCGTCACACGGCTCTGGTCACCCTTTTCGGCACCCGCCGGCCTCACGCCGGGCGTCACGATGAACGCCCGCGGTCCGAGTATCTCGCGAAGGACGGCCGCCTCCTGGGCCGATGCGACGACGCCCGAAATCCCCGCCTTCTTCGCCACTTCTCCGAGCAGGGCGACTTGATCGGCCGGCTCGCGGTCTATGCCGATTTCGGACAACGCGTCTGCATCCATGCTCGTGAGCACCGTTATGCCGAGCGTGGCCGCTGCCTGCGTCCCGCGGGCTTTCGCAGCCTTCTCGACTCCGCGCTGCGCCGCCTCGAGCATCGCGGAACCGCCGAGGATGTGCATCGTGAGCATGTCGGCACCCGTCATCGCGGCAGATTCGGCGGCGCCCTCGATCTGGAACGGGATGTCGTGGAGCTTGAGGTCGAGGAACACCTTGAACCCGCGCTGCTTGAAGGACGCTATTATGGACGGGCCGCATGCGTAGTACAGCGTCATGCCGATTTTCACCCAGCGCGCCTTGCCCCTCAGCGCCTCGGCCAGGGCGATAGCCTCGTCGCGACCGCAATCGAGGGCTACGATTATGCGCTCGGACGCGGGAATGTCGGAAAATGCGTTTACCATTCGAGGGCTCCTATCAGTTCGTTGACATCTTTTACGCCATATGTTTCGCAATACTCTGCTATTCCGTCGATGACCTCCACGGTCGCGAACGGGTTCGTGAAGTTGGCAGTGCCGACGGCCACGGCAGTTGCGCCCGCAAGCATGAATTCGACGGCGTCCGTCCCGTTCGAGATGCCGCCCATGCCGAGAAGCGGGACCGAAACGGCTTTGTGCGTCTCCCACACGAGCCTGAGCGCGACGGGCTTAACGGCGGGACCCGACAGGCCGCCGACCCCCCGCGCGAGCTGCGGGCGTCTCGTACGGACATCGATCGCCATGCCGAGCAACGTGTTTATGAGCGAGAGCGCGTCGGCTCCCGACGCCTCTGCGGCACGCGCGATTTCCGTGATATCGGTTACGTTGGGCGTGAGCTTCACTATCATCGGCCGTTTCGTGGCCTTCCGGCAGAGCGCCACGACCTGCTCGACGCTTTTCGGGTCGGTTCCAATCGTCATACCACCCGCATCGACGTTCGGGCACGAGATGTTTATCTCGTACGCGTCGACGAGATCCGTGGCCTCGAGGGCTTCTATCACGTTCACGTATTCGTCGAAGCTGTGGCCCGACACGTTGACTATCGTCGTCGCCCCCACTTGCCTGAGCCAGGGCAGCTCATGCTCGATGAGGTGGTTCACCCCAGGGTTTTGGAGCCCGATGGAATTGAGCATGCCGCTCGGAGTCTCGGCGATGCGGGGGCTCGCGTTGCCCTCCCAACCATGCAGCGACACGCCTTTCGTCGTCACTGCGCCGAGCGCGGCGACGTCTACGAAATCGGAGTACTCCCGTCCCGCCGCGAACGTTCCCGACGCGACCGTGACGGGGTTCTTCATCGAGAGCCCCCCGAGGTCCACGGACATCGAGACGCTCGTTTGAGCCGGGGTCATCGCAGTGAACACCGTATCTCCGTTCATTACCAGACCACCTCCTGCGCATCGAAGATGGGCCCGTCAACGCATGAGCGCCGTTTCCCGTCGACGGTGTCGACGACACATGAAAGGCAAGCGCCCACGCCGCAGGCCATGCGCTTTTCCATCGACACCTCGCAGGGGACACCTGCATCAGCCGCGAGGCCGGCGACGATTCTCATGAGCGGCACGGGGCCGCATACGGCTACGTACTCGTAAGGCCCGCCGTCCCCGAACGTGCCTTCGCGCAACCGCTCCTCGACGAGCGACGTGCAGAAACCGGCACGGCCGTACGTGCCGTCGTCGGTTGCGCATTCGGGATTTCGTCCGAGCAGTCGCTCGTAGCGCTCGCGGCACACAAGGGCCTTCTCGGTTTGGGCGCCGAGCACGACGTCGACCGCGCTGCCGCTTGCGACTAATTGCTCTGTCAACATGAACAACGGAGCAGCGCCGACGCCGCCGCCCACGATGAGCGCACGCCTCGCTGCGCTGTTCCACGTATTCCCGACTGGTCCGATCAGCTCGACGAAACCGTCGCTCATATGCGGCATGAGCTTCGTGACGCTTCCGACCTCTTGGTACAGGATGTCGAGGATGCCCGCGTCTGCATCGTGCGCGTAGACCGAGAACGGGCGTCTGAGAACATGCGACTCCAAGCTCGGTATCCGCATGTGGACGAACTGTCCCGGTCTTATGCTTCCGGCGATGCCGGGCGATTCGAGGCTGAGAACGTGTAAGCCAGGTCCCACCTCCTCGTTAGACAGAACGCGAGCGCGCTCGTTTGCAAGTCCGGCCATACGAGACCCCCTTTCACCACGTTATGGCGAAATTGTACCATGCGACTCGCATTGAACCGCCTCGCAGGAGGTTGTAATGTCGCATGAGCGTTCGCTCTCGCGCGGCGTGGGCCCAACCGCCGCGCACCGACTCCTCGCAGCCCTCGGATGTTCGTGATGCCCACGCCGCGCGAGAGCGCAACGCTCATGCTGCTAATCTACTGATGGCTTTCCTTTTCAATAGACAGCTTATTACGTTTAGTCGGGTTTTATCATGCGTTGAATTTATGCGTTCTTGGCGATGCAGTGCGCGTCGGTATAACTATTTATTATACGGTTTACGCTGTTCAATGGCGCATTCGAACATCATAGGGATTTCAAGCACGATTACGGACGGGGCCCGCAGGCGGATTTCACATCCAACGCCCCACAATCCCGCATTGAGATAACCTTCCGTTCTCGGTTGCGCACCTCCGCAGCCTGCTGCGCGTTTTCCTTCCATCAGCATACTCATTCGCCCAACAGCGCCCGACCTGTCAAGTTGCCGCCTCGCCATCTGGGGACGTTTCCAAATCAGACGGCGCCCTCCTAGACCGAGGCCACCCCCACCCGACGGCGCGTTTCCCGCCCTATCGCGCACTTCTCGGAAATTCAGCCACCCCTATGTTTTCGCGGCATAATATAGGGGAAGTGCGCCGTCCGTGGGCGGCGGATGGCGGGATATGCGGGAAGTGCGGGCGCACATCTCGGTTATTTCGCCAGGCGACAACGCACATTTCGGATATTATGCCGCGAGTTCGCGGGGGTGGCAGGATACCGGGG
>ODAI011804686.1_pt1 | contig 10769 bp, 10 predicted proteins | sample 1539321 | NCBI WGS metagenome assembly ODAI01 (sample SAMN02144231, study PRJEB22623) | gut metagenome | biome: sheep rumen | host: Ovis aries | place: New Zealand | reverse complement strand
TTACGAGCTTTCCCGTCATGTGATCTATAGTCAGCTCAAGCATCTGAACTCTTGCAAGAGCGGTTTCAAGCTCGTGATCGAGTTCTTCTTTTGTAGGGAAAAACTTGCCGCCGAAAGTCTTGGCGGTTTCAAATATCTCGGCGGGATCCGTCATAAATTTGATCCTGCCGAAAATCACGACGCTCGTTATATTGAGCGCCCACTCGCCCTCTTTGCGAAAACCCTCGTCATAGACGCAAAAAGATACCCTGTTATCGGCTTTTAGCGCGTCTGTTTTATGCCCGGCCTTCGCGCAGTGAAAATATATCTTTTTATTTGCTTCATCGTAATAGAAATCCATCGGGAAGGCGTAGGGATAGCCGTCCTCGCCGTGTACTGCGAGCACTCCGCGCCATTCGCTGCGCAAAATCTCCGCGCATTTTTCTTCGCTGACCTGCTGTTTGATCCTTCTCATTTCTCTGAACATTTTCAGATTCTCCTTCGCACTGTGTGTGGATTTATAATAACATAAAAAGCCGGCGGACTCAATGTTATTTTTATGCCGATTGACAACGCCGCGGCGTTGCAGTATAATGAAAGTGTATATTGCGCCCTGTAGGGCGGCCCGGAGGTGAGACCGTGAAAAGACTGCTTGCTTTTTCAATGGCGATACTTATCATTTTTTCGCTCTGCTCCTGCGGAAAGAAGGATGATACGGAGAGCAAAACCGAAACAACCGTCGCTTATATGACCGAAAAAGACGAGAATATTACTTATGATTTCAAGGATGACAGCGGCAGGATCCGCGCAAAGCTCGATATAACCTATCCGCGTATCGAGAGCAAGGAGCGCCCCGAGGTCGCCGAATCCATCGCGAAATGGTTTGTTGACTACCGCGAGGAGCAGGTAAAATCAATTACGGACGGTCTTCCTTCGCTCATCGAAACGCAGGACAGATTCGGCATTGATAAGCCGACCGTCACAAAGATCACCTGTAAAAAATATTCCGAAACGGATTTCACGGTATCATACACCGTCACGGAAAAGCGAGGCACAGATCCCGAAAAGGATGAAGGCGGGGTTTTCGGATGCACCTTTTCTCTCGAAACCGGCAAGAGGATGACCCTTGATTCCCTTTACCGCAGCGCGGATGAAAAATCCGACGGCGCAATGAAGGCGCTGATAGCCGAGGAAGCGGATCGCACCTATGCCACAAGGGCGAATGTGCCTATCTCCGATGAGCAGAGAGAGATACTCGATCAGCTTTTCAGCAGGGATAATTTCTGCATCACGGATTTTGATATCGTTTTCCTCTACCCCTTTGAGGTGCTCTCAAGCGGAGCGAGGAAGGGCATTTACTACTGCGCTATAGATTACACTAATGTCGAGGACCTTCTCTACACTCCCGGTGAATACAATGCGCGATACAGAGGAGATGATAATTAAACCATGCCTTATATTTTCCCATCTCTGATGTGCATTTTGATTGCGATAATACTCATTCGCTCCTCAAACAATTTCATAAAACTTCAAAAAATCAAAAAACGGAAAGGAAGACAAAGGAAAATGTCAGTTGAAATGATAAAAAACCTTATCGGAAAGACCGTCACCGTCAATCTTTTCAATGAATCTCTGGGCTCGCAGGGCACCGTTATCTCGGTCGAGGATAACTGGATAATGATCGAGGAAAAGAAAAAAACGAGGATCATCAATTCGGATATGATATGCGCCATAACGATCGTGCCCGAAAAGAAAACAAACTGAAATAACTCAAAACGGGTCTGCCTTTTGACAGACCCGTTTTTTATGCCCGGAAGCATCATTATTCATAGTTTTTCAGGAAATACTGAAGGACTGTATTGGAGGCCTTCATGGCAACTCCCGAGCCCCAGCCCGCTTCCTCCGCGATGCAGATAACGGAGAGCGGAAGCCCGCTCTTCTGAGAGAAGCCTGCAAATACCGAGGTGCTTTTTTTGCCGTCAATCTCCGCCGTGCCCGTTTTGCCGCACATCTCAAGCCCCGGGAAATTCCAGTCCCCGTATTTATCGGTCACATTTGAGCGCATCATATCCTTGAGCTTCAGCGCGGTTTCGGGATTCATTTTGACGAGTACCGAGGGCATTCTGCCCACCACATCGCCGAGCGCTCCCATTGAGAGGATCCTGTCCGGAGCGTAGCCCGTCCCGCCGTTTGCCACAGCGTTTATTATCGCGAGGAAATGGGTGGGATTTATCCTTGTGGTGGATTGGCCGATACCCGCCCAGCCGAGCTCTCTTTTGCTCTCTTTTGAGGGATTGAAGCGGCTCATTGTGAGCGGCACCTCTTTGGCGCTCAGGCGTTTGTTGAATCCGAGAGATTTCGCCGTCGCGAGCAGTTTATCCGCTCCGAGTTCAAGAGAGATCTCCGCAAACGCGCAGTTGCAGGATTGATTGAGAGCCTGCCTGAAATTTATCTTTCCGTGGACTCCGTTGCAGATGACCTTGCCGTCCGCGGTGTTGAATTCGCCGTCACATTCAAAGGTGCGCGAATCTATATCGGGTATATTCTCTATCGCGCAGGCGGCGGTTATTATTTTCATTATCGAGCCGGGGGTATATTGCCCCGAAACGGCTTTATCGAGGAAAACTCCTTCGTATATCGGATTTGTGCGAAGATCGGAAGGCACATAATTCACATCATAAGAAGGCTTTGAAACGCTGCACAGAAGCTCGCCCGTCTTATAGTTGCATACTATCAGGGTACCGTTGTAGTTGCCGAGCGCCTCGTAGGCGATACGGTTTGCCTCGCAGTCGATATTCAGCTTCAGCTCCGAGCCGGTGCCCTTCTTTTTGAGATTCAGGATCCCGTCAAAATAGTTGTAGCCCGAGAGATTGCTGCGGTAAAGATTGTGTGTGCCGGTGGAGATAACTCCCGATGTGTCGCCCACTATATGCAATATCGCCTTGCGCATATTTGACGAGGTGTTTATGAAAACTCTTTTGTTGTTTACGCTCTGCGCCAGCACCTTGCCGTTTCTGTCATATATCGTGCCGGCGTTTACCACCGTTCCGTTTGAATAGATGTGAGAATTCACCTTGTTTGCCGCCCAATCCGCTCCGTGAAGGAAAAATTGAGCGACAAGTATTGCCGTGCCCGCGAGGAAGAATGCTATCAGCACATAAACGACCGCGGCGCGCTTGACCGTCTTTTTCATGCCGCCCTTCCCCCTCTCTTTCTCTTTGAAGAAATCACGACATCGGGAGCAGGCATTTTAAACGGCGCGCCTGCCGCGCGGATATAGGCGAGAAGCCCCCAGGAGCATATCATGCTTGAGCCGCCCCTGCTTATGAACGGCAGAGTGACGCCCGTGAGCGGGAGCAGATCCGTTATGCCGAATACATTGAGCGAGAGCTGGAAGATAAGCATGCCCGCCGAGGCGACCGCCGCAATGGCGTAAAATGACGAAGCGGAGCTTTTGGCGGCTTTTACGGCAAAAATCCCTATGCAGGCAAAAGCGATCAATACCGCGATGCCCGTAATCATACCCATCTCTTCGCAGATAACGCCGAATACCAGATCGGTCGAGGCGGCAAATACATTTCTCAGCTTGCCTTCGCCGATCCCCAGACCGAAAAGCCCGCCCGAGGACGAATAGATAAGCACCCTTGTCTGCTGATAGCCTATGGTATCCATATTTTCCCAAATATGGCGGTATGCGGCGAATCTGTTTGCGACATAGGGCTTGAACGCCACTATCAGCGCCGCTCCGAGCAGCGCGCCCGCGCAGATTATCGCTATCGTTTTTATATCACCCGAGCGCATATAAGCTATCAGGATGAATGTAAAGAAAAAGATGAGCGCGGTGCCGAAATCGCGCATGAGAAACAGGAAGCCCACGCAAGCAAGTGAAAAAAGGATGTATTTCGTGAGCGATGTGTTTGAAAGCAGCCTGTCAAGCGAGGCAGCGCCCACAAGGACGAAGGCGACCTTGACTATTTCGGAGGGCTGAATCGAAAATAAGCCGAAATCTATCCAGTTCAGCGCGCCGTTTGTGACCTTTGCGAGCGCGATGTTTATCGCGAGCAGGATCAGCGAGCCTATCGCCGCCGGGTATCTGAGCATCCCCGCAAAGCGGACATCTCTGATGAGCAGGGTTATAGCGAGATAGGCGATGAGCCCCAGCCCTATGGCAACGAGCTGCTTTATCGCGTAAGCCTCGCTGAAGGTGGCGCAGACGGTGAGCCCTATCCCGGAGAGGAAAAAGGCTATCGCCTCAAGCTCAAAATAATCGTTTCCGGTTATTATCACGTTAAACATCATATAGAGCCACTCAAAAGCGATGTAGCCGAAAAAGATGAATATGTAGTTTTCGTTTATCTCTTTTTCGCGGGTGATGACAAATGCGGCGCAGATGAGCTGAAACAGGCTGATAAGCACCATGACCGTGATCTGGCGGAATTCAGGCTGCTTCTTTTTTTCTCTTGTCAATCCGTTCACCCCTGTCACAAAAATTTTGTATTTATGAATGAATTTATCTTGTGCCGATTAGTAATAATAACACATAAATGTGAATTTTTATAGTCCGATTATTGATTTTAGGAAAAAACAGGTAAAAAAATGTAAAAAATTACTTGAAACCGAAAAAATTTTAATATATAATGAGGTATATATTGCGGGTATATGCGATTTTTTGAAAGAGGTTTTACTGCAAATGGTTGGAGATTTACATTGCCACACTAAGCTTTCCGACAGTTCGATGGGTATCGACGATCTCATCCTTCTTGCGCAAAAAAGAGGGCTGACCACTATCGCCGTTACGGATCGCGACTGCCAGGCAGGCAACACAAGAGCAAAGATCATCGGCGAGCGTAAGGGCATTAACGTTATCCCGGGCGTCGAGTTATCATGCTATGATTCAAAAAGAGACGCCTACGCCGAGATAATTTGTTATCTTGCGGATTCTCCCGACCGCCTCGAGGGGCTGTGTCACCGAAACATAGCCACCCGCAAACGCGCCAGCCAGATGATGACTCTCAAGGTTGCCCGTCAATATCCGATCTCTCCCGATCTTGTCACAAAATGCGCCACAGGCTCCACAGCCGTTTTTGAATCACACATTATGCACGCTCTGGCGGAATGCGGCTTTACGGATAAGATTTACGGAGATCTTTATGAGTCCCTTTTCTCGCGCGAGAGTGAGAATAACGTGCTCGTTACGGCAAAATACCCCGAGCCCGTCGAGATACTCGAAGCGATCCACGAAGCGGGCGGTATCGCCGTTTTGGCTCATCCCGGCTCGAGAGACAGTTTTGATCTGCTCGATGAGCTGATCGAAGCCGGGCTTGACGGAGTCGAGGTATGGCATCCCGAAAACACCGAGGAGCAGCAGGCGGCTCTGCTTAAAACCGCAAAAAAACACGGCCTGCTCACCGTCGGCGGCACGGAATTCAAAGGAATGTATTCCAAAAATCCCCTCTGCGTGGGCGATATAGGCGCCCCGGAGGCAAGCATAAAAGCGCTTCTCGGCTACAAAACCAAAATGAAAAAGAAAAAGGCGGCAAGCGCAAAATAACAAAACTAAAAAATATTCTGATTACAAGGTGGTGAGATTCCTTGAGCAGCGACAGTAGTCACTATCGATTATGTCTGTCAAAAAAATCAATATGCAAAAGTGCGTCGGCTGTTCGGGTTTTCTCATAACCTAACGGTAATGTTATCGTTTCGGCAACACCCTTGCGCTTTTGCGGAAAGGGTGTTTTATTATTGGAAAACGAAGTATTGCTCACGATCCTTCTCAAGATGCTGTCAGAGAATAAATTCTCGACCATCAAGGATATTCTCCGTGAGATGAATACTGTCGATATCGCCCAGACGATATCCGAGGCAGATCCTGAAAATCAGGTCAAGATTTTCCGCCTGCTTCCGAAGGATTCATCCGCAGAGGTATTCTCTTATCTCGATTCCGATACTCAGGAGACCGTCATAAATTCAATAACGAATGTTGAGGTCCACAACCTCGTTGAGGATATGTTTATAGATGACGCGGTCGATTTCCTCGAAGAAGTCCCCGCAAACGTAGTCACCAGAGTTCTCGCCCAGACGAGCAGGGAAACGAGAGATACGATAAATAAATTTCTCAGATATCCCGAGGATTCCGCGGGGAGCATTATGACCGTCGAAATGGCGGCGTTTCAGGAGGATTCCACGGTGGATGAAGCCATTGACGAGCTTCGCCGCACCGCGCAGGATAAAGAATCCATCGAAACCTGCTACTGCGTTGACAGCCACCGCAAGCTGGTCGGCTCTCTCCCGCTGCGCAAGCTCATAGTCGCGCGCCCCGATAAGGTGCTTCGCGACATCATGTATGATGACGATCAGCTCATCAGCGTAAACACTCTCGATGACCAGGAAACGGTCGCCGAGATAGTGCGTAAATACGACCTGCTTTCGGTGCCCGTAGTCGATAATGAACACAGGCTTGTGGGCATCATCACTATCGACGATATCGTCGATGTTATCCAGGAAGAAAATACCGAAGACTTTGAAAAGATGGCTTTGCTTCTTCCCTCTGAGGATGACTACCTCAAAACAGGCGTATTCAAGCTCACCAAAAACAGAATTGTGTGGCTGCTCATACTCATGGTCTCCGCCACATTTACCGGCAGGATCATCACAAGTTTTGAAGATAAGCTCGCGATCTACACCGCTCTCACGGCGTGCATTCCCATGCTGATGGATACGGGCGGTAACGCCGGCAACCAGGTATCCACCCTTGTCATCCGCGGTCTCGCGCTCGGAAGCATAAAGCCGAAGGATTATTTCAAGATCCTGTGGAAAGAGATCCGCGTCGCGGTGCTGTGCGGTCTGATACTTGCCGCCGCAAACTTCGTGAGAATGTATCTGCTCAGTCAGATCCCGTTTTTCAAGACGGAAACCAACCTCCCGGTATTCTTTGTGGTCTGCCTGGCGATGGTGGGCGCGGTCATAGTCGCAAAGACAATAGGCTGCTCCCTTCCGATCCTCGCGAAGCTCCTGCATCTTGACCCGGCGCTTATGGCAGGGCCTATGATCACCACGATCGTGGACGCCGTCACCCTGCTTATTTATTTCGGGATCGCCACCGTTTTTATCTCAAACGGTCTGCTTACTCCGTAATGATCCGCCTGTTTTATAAAAAACACTTGATTTTTGTTAAATACTGTGTTATCATCAGTAAGGTTAGAATATAAGAGTAGAGTAAAGGAGTGGGGCGTCCCGCTCTTTTACTTTTGGACGGAGGTCAATTATGTCAAAGGGTAAAGGCGGCAACGTTTCCGCCGCTGTGTGGCAGATAGCCGAGCCTATCGCCTCGGAGCTCGGGGTCTCGCTGTGGGATATCCGCTTCCTCAAAGAAGGCGCCGACTGGTTTCTGAGGATAATCCTCGATAAAGAAGGCGGCGTGGGCATAGACGATTGCGAGGCATTCAGCAGGGCGATAGATAAGCCGCTCGACGAGCTCGATCCCATCGAGCAGAGCTATTGCCTTGAGGTCAGTTCTCCCGGGCTCGAGAGAGAGCTCACAAGGCCCGAGCATTTTGAGAGATTCAAGGGCTCACCCGTAAAGGTCCGCCTCATCCGCCCGGTTGACGGCGTGAGGGATTTCAAGGGGATCCTTGAGGAATGCGATAAAAACAGGATCACTCTCCGCCTCGAAAACGACGGTGCGATGGATCTTGACAAAAAAGAAACTTCATATATAAAGCTTGATGATTTCGAATAAGAAAGGATGATTCAAAAAATGAAAAATGCAGAGTTCTTTGAGGCTGTCGCGGCGATGGCTCACGAAAAAGGGGTCCCCGTCGAGGCTCTCTACACGGCAATTCAAAAATCAATAGTCACTTCAATCAAAAAGGATTACGGCGACAGAGAAGATGTCATCGTAGTTGATATAAATCCCGAAAAGCAGACCCTCCGCACCCTCATCCGCAGGGTCGTAGTCGAGGAGGTCACAGACCCGATTTCAGAGATTTCCCTCGAAGAGGCGCGCAAATTCAAAAAGAGGATCAAGGTCGGCGATTTCATTGATAAGGAAATAAATACAAAAGAAATCAGCCGTATCAACGCGGTCAAGGGCAAACACCTTATCCGTCAGAATGTCGGCGAAGCCGAGCAGGAGCGCAAGAGAATCGAGCTTCAGGATAAGAATCAGGAGCTTGCCACCGCCAAGATCATCAGAGTCGATCCCGAAACGGGCGATGCTCTCATCGAAATCGGCAAGGTCGTCGAGCGCCTTCCCAGAAGCGAACAGCTCCCGACCGACGATTTCCGCGAGGGAGATTACACAAAGGTATTCATCACCGATGTCAGAGAGGGTACAAAGGGCCCCAAGGCGATGGTTTCGAGGACGGACAAGGGCCTTGTCCGCAGGCTGCTTGAGATCGAGGTGCCCGAGATAGTTGACGGCACCGTTGAGATCAAACAGATCTCCCGCGAAGCGGGCTCGAGAAGCAAGATCGCCGTATTCTCCACCGATGAGAATGTCGATCCCGTCGGCGCGTGCATAGGCCAGAAGGGCGCGAGGATCAATCATATCGTTGACGCTTTGGGCGGCGAGAAGCTCGATGTTGTCAGATACAGCAGCGACCCCGCCGAATTCATCGCGGCGTCCCTCGCTCCGGCAGAGGTCATCAGCGTTGAGATTCTCGATGAAGAAAACAAGACCTGCCGCGTCACCGTACCCAACACCCAGCTTTCGCTTGCCATCGGCAACAAGGGTCAGAACGCCCGCCTCGCGGTCCATCTGACCGGCTGGAATATAGATATCAAGCCGGAGTTTGAAGAGCCGGTAATCAATTTTGACGAAGAATAACAGGAGTTAAACCGTATGCCGACACACCGCAGTATTCCGATGAGAAAATGCACGGGCTGCAACGAAATGAAGCCCAAAAAAGAGCTTGTAAGGGTAGTGAGAAGCCCCGAGGGAGAGGTATCGCTGGACCTCACCGGCAAAAAGCCGGGCAGAGGAGCCTATGTATGCCGCGATGCTTCATGCCTCGCAAAGGCGCGCAAAGCCCGCAGGCTCGAAAAAGCGTTTTCCTGCGAAATACCGGACGACGTTTATGAGAGAATGGAGGAAGAGCTTAAAGATGGATAATCCCGCATTTCTCTCCCTTCTCGGAATTTGCCGTCGGGCAAATAAACTGAGCTGCGGTCATGACGGCGCTGTCGGTTCGATCAGAAGCAAAAGCGCAAAGCTGTGTCTGCTCAGCAGCGATTCTTCCGAAAGGCTGAGAAACGAAATCAGCAGAGAGACGGAAATGAGCGGCAAAAATATGCCTGTCAGGCTTCTCTGCTCCGATATGTATGAAATTGGCCGCGCCGCAGGGCTCAAATCCGCGGTGCTCACGGTCAACGACGAAGGCTTTGCAAAGGCAATGCTTAAACTTCTTGAAACCGAAGAGGAGGTTAACGATTGATGGAAAATAAATACAGAGTTAAAGATATAGCGGCCGATCTCGGCGTTAAAACGGCGGATATTACTTCGCTTCTCGGCAAATTCTTTGAGGGTGCGAAGAGAAACGCAAACACCGTGCCCGAGCTTGAGGAGCTCGATATCATTTTTGAGACCTTCACAAAGAATTTTGAGACGGATTCTCTCGATGATTATTTTGCCATGACTTCTCCCTCGGCAGAGGGTGATAAACCCGAAAAGAAGGCAAAGAAAGCCGAAAAAGCCGAGGAGAAGAAGCCCGAAAAGGCAGAGAGCGAAAAGCCCGCCGCAGAGAAAGAAGAGAAGAAACCCGCCAAGGCAGAAAAGCCCGCTAAAGCGGAAAAAGCCGAGAAACCCGAAAAAGCCGCGAAGCAGGATAAGGGCGAAAAAGAGAAGCCCGCTCCCGCCGCTCAGGCAGAGCAGAAGGCGGCAAAGCCCGAAACTCCCGCCCCCGAAAAGAAACCCGCGAAGGATAAAGGTCCCAAGATGCCCGCTATGCCTCAGAGAAGCGCAAAGCAGGATAAAAAGAAAGAGGATAAGCCCCTTCAGCGCAGGACCAAGGGCGAGCAGACGACCGTTGACCTCAGGTCAAACAACGTCGATCTCGAAAAATACAATGAAAAATATGAAAATCTCGGCCCCGCCAACAGCAAGAGGGCTTATGAGAGCGCACCCGCAAAGCAAAAGATAAATCAAAAGAGCAAACAATACAGAAAGCAGGGCGGCAGACCGACAAGGCGCGAGACCGAAAAAGAGCGTCTTGCGAGGATCGCCGCCGAAAGAGCGAAGAAACCCCAGATGCATATCCGCATACCAGAAGAAATCACGGTCGGCGAGCTTGCTTCCATGCTTAAGATGACCGCCGCCGAGGTTATAAAGAAGCTCTTTACTCTCGGTCAGATGGCTTCAATAAACGATGTGCTCGATTATGAGACCGCCGCGATCGTTACCGAAGAGCTCGGCGCGAAGGCGGAGAAGCTCGTCGTAGTCACCATTGAAGACAGGATCATAGACGACAGCGAAGATGATGAAAAAGATCTTGTCAAGAGAGATCCCGTTGTTGTAGTTATGGGCCATGTTGACCACGGCAAGACCTCGATCCTTGACGCCATCAGACACACTTCCGTCACCGCAGGCGAGGCGGGCGGCATCACCCAGCATATCGGCGCGTCGAGAGTTACGGCAAACGGTCAGCAGATCACCTTCCTCGACACCCCCGGCCACGAGGCATTCACCTCAATGCGTCTGAGAGGCGCTATGGCTACCGATATAGCGATCCTTGTCGTAGCCGCGGATGACGGCATTATGCCTCAGACGATAGAGGCGATCAACCACGCGAAGG
>ODAI010399095.1_pt1 | contig 10769 bp, 14 predicted proteins | sample 1539321 | NCBI WGS metagenome assembly ODAI01 (sample SAMN02144231, study PRJEB22623) | gut metagenome | biome: sheep rumen | host: Ovis aries | place: New Zealand | reverse complement strand
CTCAAACATCGCTCGAGCTAGACCTCGTTAAAAGTTAGAAAGGACAAGAGCTAGCATCTCTTGTCCTTTCACTATGCTTGGATAGCATGTTCGCAAGTAGAGTATATCGAAATGTATGAATCAAGTCAATATAATAAAAAAAGATGCCTAAGCATCTTGAAATTTCTATGGCTGGGGTAGTAGGATTCGAACCTACGAATGGCAGATTCAGAGTCTGCTGCCTTACCGCTTGGCTATACCCCAATCGCAGTGCCTAATTAATATAACGCAGTATAAAAGTTAATGCAAGTAGAAATTTAAAAAAATGAAAATAAATTGAAAAAAGTATGAAAAATGCAGTAAAATAAGAACTATGTGAATAAAGAAAGGTGATCATATGTCGAAAATAGGTATTATCTTTGTATCCGTACATCATGAAAATACATTAAAGGTATTACAAGCTATGAAAGATGAAGTAGAGCTTGACTTAATACCAATAAATTATGTGAAAAGTGCAGATCTTAGTCAGTATGATTATCTAGGATTTGCATCTGGTGTCTATTATAATAAGTTATCTAATGCTTTAATGAAACAAATAATGAATTTAGATCTAAGTAATAAGAAAACTTTTATTGTTTATACATGTGGTAGTCATTATAAGAAGTATGAAGCTGAAGCAGAAGAAATCTTGAAAACAAAAAGTACTTATTTAGGCACATACTATTGTAGAGGCTATGATACCTTTGGCCCTTTGAAGCTTATTGGTGGAATTGCAAGAAAGCATCCTACTATTAAGGATATACGCTTGGCACAGGCTTTTATTAGTGATATTATCTTACGATAATTCGACATTTTCACGTGAATATCACAAATACGGTGATTAGGGTTGAGATAGTATCAAAAAAATGTAAAATGAGATATGTTGAGATAAGTAAAGATAAATTAGGGAGGGAGTTATATGAGTAAATCTAAGTTTTTTTCATTATTACTAACAGCTACTTTAGTTCTTCCGCTTACATATACACAGGTTTCTAGCGTTAACGCTACTGATTTTTCAGGCAAAGAATCTAAGTATTATAAATTATGTTCTTCTTCATCATTGAGTACAGGTAATAAGAAGACATGTAAAGAATTTAATAGTTATTTAAAAGATCAATCATCCAATCTAAAAAATCAGATTGCTGATGCAAAAAAGGCAATCGAAGAAACACAGAAGAGTGTTGATGAAATCGTAAAGTCTTTAGATACGATCAATGCTCAGATAGCAGATAATACAAATAAGATTAATTATGTTACAACAGCTATCACAAATACAGAAAATGAAATCAAGACCAAGAAAGAAGAATTAAAAGCAAGATTATATTCTGTACAGAGTCAGTTAAATACAAATATGTATGCTGATTATTTACTTGGGGCAGCTTCATTTGGTGAGTTCTTCTCTAGAGCTGCTACTCTAGGCGATCTTACAAGCTATGAAAATGACTTAGTTAATGAAATTCATGCGAAAGAAAATGAACTCAAAGCCGAACAAGCAACACTTAAGTCTGCAAAAGAAGCATTGGCTGTCCAAAAACAAGCAGCAACAAAGCAACAGGCTGAATTAGTTGCTAAGGTAACTGGCCAGAAGGCTTCATTAAATGCTTCACAACAACAATTAAATCAGAATACTGATAATATTGAAGTCATTGCTAAAAACATGGCTGATATTGAAAAGGCTGATAAATTAGCAGAAGTAAAAGGCGTTACACAGGCGGTAGAAGATCATCCTGCTCAGCAGCAACAAGCAGCTCCTAGTCAGCCAGCAACACCAGCTAAGAACAATACATCAAATAATTCGAATAACACAAATAAAAATACAAACACTAATAAGCATCAATCTCAATCCAACAATAACGCGTCTAAACCTGCTCCTGCACCAGCACCTGCACCTAGTCAGCCAGCAACACCAAGCAATCAGTCTAAGGGACTTGCGATTGCGAATACGGCATTAAGTAAACAGGGATCTAATTATGTATGGGGTGCTGCAGGACCTAATACATTTGACTGCTCCGGTTTAGTATGGTGGGCACATAGACAGAATGGTGTCAATTTCGGTCGTTGTTCTACACAGGTACTTGTCAATATGGGAAAGGCAGTAAGTCGTGGAAATCTTCAGGCTGGTGATATTATTCTCTTTAGTAGTAATGGCTCTAAGAGTGGCGTACACCATGTTGGTATTTATGTTGGTGGTGGTAATATGGTACATGCACCAAGAACAGGTGATGTAGTCAAGGTTGTCAATATCAACAGTGGTTACTACAATAGACAATATTTTGTAGCTAGAAGATTATATTAGTCATATATGAGGCATAAGTTTATACTTATGTCTTTTTTTATGACAACAGAAAAACTAAATATCAGCTTATTGTATATAGCCTGATAGTAGTATTTGAAGTCTCTATAATATGTGAAGATAATTACCACTGGTAATTAAATGAAGGAGGGAAACATGGGTAGACTGCAGGCTTATCAACAGTAGCAACAGGTAGCTAGATTTTAAACTTGGTAACTTTTGTAGTTACCCAGCGTGCAATGGGGATAACGGTCTTAATTGCACGCTATATTGGTGAGAAAAGAGTTAAAGAGATTGGGCCAGTTATTGGTGGCTCAACACTCATCTTTACCATCATTTCAACAATCTTATTGATCATTACGGTCTTCTTCTCATCACCAATCTCAAAACTAATGTAAGCACCTACGCAGGCATTAACACAAACAAGTGCCTATGTTCGTATATGTGGGTCAGGCATCTTCTTTATTGTCTTCTATAATATTTTATCAGCAATATTTAGAGGATTAGGTGATAGTAAATCACCACTACTATTTATCGGTGCTGCTTGTATTGTCAATGTCATTGGGAATTTGATATTAGTTGCAGGTATGCATTTAGATGCATCTGGAGCAGCTCTAGCAACAGTATTTGCTCAGGGCATCAGTGTGCTCTTTGCGCTAATATTATTTATGAAACGAAAGAGAGATTTCTCATTTAACACACATAGTATACGCGCATTGAAAATTGGTATTCCCCTTGCCTTACAGGAGTTCTTAACCCGGCTCTCATTTTTAGCCCTTTGTGCTTTTGTGAATCGCTTAGGACTAGAAGCTTCACCTGGCTATGGTGTTGCATGTAAGACTGTCAACTTTATTATGCTTGTACCAAGTTCACTCATGCAGTCAATGGCATCATTTGTTGCTTAAAATGTGGGTGCAAGCAATGGTTACAGGAATGGGTAATGGTTTGACAATCGGGGTAGTAGTATTTATATTCTTTAAAGGTAATCTTCTTACAGCTACCTTTACTACAACTCCAGGTGTCATACAGCAAAGCTATAATTATCTTAAAGGCTTTGCACTAGAGACAATTGTGACAGCTGTACTCTTCAGTATGGTAGGTTATTTCAATGGCCATGATCAAACATTATGGGTTATGATACAGGGCTTAATACAGACCTTACTTGTCCGTTTGCCCCTTGCTTACTATATGTCCATACAGCCATATGCAAGCCTTACAAACATCGGCTTAGCAGCACCAACTGCTACAGCATTTAGTATTATTTTGAATATATGTTTCTTCTTCTATCTACAAAAGAAACTCAATGTGGCATAAGCTCAAACTTATGCCTTTTTATTTATATTGTTTTTAAGAACACTTTCTTCTCACTTGTTTTTCAAGATACAAATGTATATCATAATGGCAAAAGAGGAAATATATGATGAAGAAACTACTATTATGCTGTCTTTCGCTATTATTAGTAGTAGGCTGTAGTTCAAAAACTACTAAAGTAAATAAAAAGAAAGAAACGAAAGTACAGTTAAAAACATATACATATCAAACATCATCAATCGTTGGTGATAATCAGCCATATAGCTTTATTGAAGTTGTAAGAGAGATCAAGAAGAGTAATAAGAATGTAGAAGTGAAAAAGAATAGTTCAACAAGCTATAGCTTAATCGCAAAAAAAGCTGGTCATAGTACCATCCAGTTTATCTTCAACGACAAAATCTATAAAGTAACACTAAAGATTTATGATAAAAATAATCAGACTTTATTTTCAATAATGCCAGCTGAATTAATTGAATATGGTAATAAATATCCAGAAGTAAAGCCTTTTGTACTTGGCTATACAGATATAAAACATAGAGAAACATCAACACCTGATATATCATGGGAAATTGATGCTTATTTAAAATATCAACAAGTTCCTTATTTTTATCAGTATGATGAGCGCTGGGGTTATCGTGAATATGGACAAAATTATATGGCCATTAGTGGCTGTGGTCCTACTGCAATGAGCATGGTTTATACATATTTGACAAGAAAGACAAATATGAACCCGCTAGCCATGGCTTCATGGGCTAATCAACAAGGCTATTATAAATTAGGCTATGGAACGAATTACAACTTCTTTTCTGAAGGTGCAACAAAGCTAGGCTTGAAATATGAAATACTTGCTAATAACGCTGGAACATTGGATGATGCCTTAAAGGCAAATAGACTTGTTGTGATGAATGTTAAGCCTGGTGACTTTACGAAGAGTGGTCACTATATTCTTATTGTTGGTAAGCAAGATGGAAAACTTGTAATAAGAGATTCTAACAGCCGTATCAATTCTCATAAGCTATGGGATGAAGGGCGTGTGCTTGCGCAGAATAAACAGATGTTCTCATACTATCTTTAGGCATAGAGATCTACTCTATGTCTTTTTTTAAAGGGATTGTTTGTGTTAAGATGTTGGGGAGGTGAGTGGAAATGTTGTTGAAGGAAATGAATGGTTATTATCGGTTTAATAAAGAACGATTAAAACAATGGCTGATAGAAAATCAATATATGGAACAGGATTATGATGGTGATATCTATGATCTTGTCTTTGATAGTAGTTTTATGGATGTTCTTGAAGAAAACAAAGCAATGATCAGAACAACACCAATACGAAAGAAATACCAGAATAGAGATCAGTATGAAGCACCATTCATGATCCCCATGACATATTCAAATCTTCATCTAGAAAACTGTGTCATACTTGATACCGAAACAACAGGCTTGTATCGAGATGATGAAGTGATTGAATTATCAGTCATTGATATGCTAGGAAGAGAACTCTATCATTCCCTCTATTGCCCACAAAAGAAAATAGCCATGAGTGCAAGTAGGGTCAATGGAATTACGAATCCAATGCTTAAGGATGAACCTCTTTTCAAAGATGAATGGGAAGCTATTAAAGAGGCGATTGGACATAGAAGAATAATCGGACATAATATTGAATTTGATTATCGCATAACTCTCTCTACCGCAAAGCGTTATCATATTCCTGAAAGTGAAGTGATGATGCTTTTTAGAGATAGGATAGATTCAAGACTAATCGCTAAAAAATATATAAAGAATGCTGAAAACTATAAATTAAGTACACTTTGTACAATGTTTGGTATTACTGATCCCCAGAAACATCGTGCAACCTATGATTGTCTAATGACTCTTCAGTTCTTAAGAGCCCTAGAAACATATTTACTCAATAATGGCTATCATAACCCATCAAGATACAATCATCTCTATGGGCAGGGGGAGGATGAAAGAAAAATGCAAGATATAAAAAAAGCAATCATTTATGGCTATAAGGCAGGTAAGTCTATTGAAGATCTTTCAATCTTTTATGGCATCAGTAGATTAGATATAGCTAAGCTTATTAAAGAAAACCATTTAGATATTCGTGTTGATCCTGAAGTGAGACAGAAACTTGAAATACTGCAACAAGCATATAGTGATCAAAGTGATTCGTTACTTATAGAATTCTGCCTCAAATATGCATCTAGAGAAGATATCTACTTAGTTTTAGGTAAATAAAAAGCTAATTCTCTTTTGAGAACTAGCTATTTTTTTACACGAATACTTTCAATAACAGGCTGCTGATCCTTTGCGACAGTTCCGTTGTTATCTAAGACAGGGGTATTCCAGGCAATCTGATCAACAACATGCATGCCCTTCGTCACTTTACCAAATGCTGCATATTGACCATCAAGTCCCGTATTATCATCTTGCATGATGAAGAATTGTGAACTTGCTGAATTATAATCAGAACTTCTGGCCATGGAGATTGTTCCTCTTGTATGAGAAATATTATTCTCTACACCATTCTGGCTAAATTCACCTTTAATTGTCTTTTTACTGCCACCAGTACCATCTCCCTTAGGGTCACCACCCTGAATCATAAAGGTATCAATGATACGATGGAAAGTAAGACCATCATAGAACTTTTCATTGACAAGCTTTATAAAGTTATCAACAGTAATAGGCGCTTGTGTACGATCAAGCTTCACAGTAATATCACCATAATTCTTGACCTTAATGACAACAACAGGATGATCATTAACTGAAGATTTTGTTTTTGTGTTACAAGCTGTTGTAAGAGCGAGTGTTAAACATGTAAGTAGGATTGTAAGTATACGTTTCATAGTGTTCCTCCATGAAAACTATTATGTCATATTTTACATTTATCATCTAGAAAAAAACAATATATAGGGGTATTCTTGTTATTGGTGATACTTAATGAAGAAAACAAAGATAGGTTTGTTATGGGAACTTTTTCTTAATACCCTTTACTTATCAGCTTTTACTTTTGGTGGAGGCTATGTGATTGTCTCGATGATGAAAAATAGATTCTGTGATCAATTACATTATATTGATGAAGAAGAAATACTTAATCTTGTCGCTATTGCCCAATCAGCACCTGGAGCAATAGCTGTAAATGGCGCAATTGTTTTAGGCTATAAAATGGCAGGAATCCCCGGTATTCTTGTCTGTGCATTAGGTACAATCATTCCACCATTTGCGATTATCTATATTGTCTCCATCTTTTATGATGCCTTTGTTGCCAATGTCTTTATTAAGAATATGCTTATTGGTATGAGAGCAGGCGTTGGAGCAATTATTGTTTCGGTTGTTTATGATATGGGGAAGGGTGTATTGAAGGACCATAAGATTAGGAATGCATTCATCATGATTGGTGCTTTTATCCTAAATTATTATTTTAATGTGAATATTGCTTATATTGTGATTGGATGTATTACTATGAGTTTAGTTGATACATTTCTTATTAAGAAGGTGAAAGTATGATTTTATGGCGTTTATTTATAGCGTTCTTTAAAGTGGGTATACTGTCATTTGGTGGGGGCTATGCTTCCATGCCCATCATTATTGAACAGGCCATTACACATAACCATTGGATCACCATGTCCACCTTCACAGATCTCTTTACGATTTCCCAAATGACACCAGGTCCTATTGCCATCAATGGATCAACATTTGTAGGTGAGGCAGCAGCGGGCATGCCTGGGGCTATTGTTGCGACTATTGGCTGTGTTCTACCATCAGCTGTCATTGTTAGTGTATTAGCTTATCTGTATGTACGCTATAAGGACTTAACAGTCATGGATAATGCTTTAGCTTTTCTACGACCAGCAGTTGTTGCAATGATTGCAATTAGTGGGATTACAATATTATTGGACGCTTTCTTTAAAAATAGCTCGATATCTTTTTATGCTATTAAATACCATGCTGTCATTGTCTTTATTATCTGTTTGGTGTTATTAAGAAAGTTGAAGTGGAATCCAGTTATTGTGATGCTTTTAGCAGGTTTATCAGAAGTTATAATCAATCTTATATAATCCCATTTATAAGAATTAACAGTGAGAAATATTTATGGAAGAAAGTAAAAAAGAAGGATTAATATTTGCGGTTGATGTTGGTGCATTGATGCTTTATGCGGGTGCTGAAGTCTACCGTGTGAATGATACCATCATTCATATGCTGAAAGCATTGGAAATAGATAATGTTGAAGTATATGTGTTATCCAATGGTATCTTTGCTTCCACAAATGAACAGAGCATTGTCCGTAATGTTACATTAGGACCAATACATCTAGGAAAAGTCTCAGCCATCAACCAATTATCAAGAGACTTAAGTGCTCATCGTATTAATCTTGAAGAAGCAAAAGCACGCTTTGAAACCATCAAACAAATGACAACTGCCAAAGATTATATTCTCATACTAGCAAGTGGAATTGGGGCAGGAGCCTTTGCATATATATTTGGAGGAAATATCTTCGATGCACTTTTTGGCTTTATAAATGGCATAGCTTTAGAAGCACTCTTTCTTGCAAGTGTCATGCGTAAGCGAAGCCGCTTTATCCGCAATATCTTTGGAGCTGCCTTTGTCACAATATTGACAATTATTTATATCAAGATCTTTACCAATCTCCATATGGGTAAGATTATCATTGGCTCAATCATGCCTCTTGTCCCAGGTATTGCCCTAACAACAAGTATTCGAGATCTCTTTTACGGTGATTATCTATCCGGAGCTATTCACTTGCTTGATGCCTTGTTGACAGCAATGTGCATTGCTGTAGGTGTGGGTAGCGTGATGAGTGTGTTTAGAATGCTTGGAGGTTTATTATGATTATTCAGTTCTTAGTTGCCATGGTAGCCACGGCTGCCTTTTCAGTGCTCTATAGTGTTCCTAGAAAAAACATTCTTCCAGGAGCTGTTGCAGGAGGAGTAGGGTGGATCATTTACTTCACATTAGAAAAAGCAGGAGCAGATACAATAGTCTATGCCTTTACATCAGCCTTCTTCTTAGGTGTGATTTCAAGAATCTGTGCCGTACTCTTTAAAACCCCGGTCACGCTTTATCTTTTACCAGGTATCTTCCCCATTGTACCTGGGGCTGGTATCTACTACACAGCTTATTATTTCTTTATGAATGACATGGCATCATTTGCGAAAAATGCGACAGAAACAACGAAGATAGCTCTTGCTATTAGCTTTGGTATCATCTTTGCTCTCTCCATCCCCCATGGTGTCTTTAGCTTATTAAGCAAACTTAAAAAAGATTAAGGTAGAAGAAATAGTATCAAGGCTATTTCTTTTTTGTTATGATATGGATGGGTGAAGAATATGTTGAAAAAAATAATACGATTGGTATTATGCTTAATCATACCAATCGCAATGATGACTGGTTGCAACGCTCCAAAGAAAGTAAGCAAGCAAACTCATCAAGAAACTGTCTCGATTGATATCAATGGAGCCTATACAACTAAGCATGATGTCGCACTCTATCTTCATACCTACCATAAACTCCCAAAGAACTTCATTACAAAAAGAGAAGCAATAAAATTGGGATGGCAAGGTGGTGGGTTGGATGGTATCAAAGATGGCTATTGTATAGGTGGTGATCGTTATGGTAATTATGAAAAACGCTTACCAACAAATCAAAGTTACCATGAATGTGATATCGAAACAATGCATCAAGAAAGCCGTGGCACAAAACGCCTTGTCTACAGCAACAACTTTGATATCTATTACACTGAAGACCATTACAACACCTTTATAAAAGTCTATTCAGGAGAAGGACAATGATGAATACATACTATCTAGATCTAACAAGCTGTAAAGAGAAACAAGATCTCTATAAGCTATTTGAAGCACTGCCAGCAGAAGTCCATCCCGATAACCTAGATGCCCTCTATGACATGTTCACAAGTATCACGCAAGAGACAAAGCTTATCATCAATAACTATGAAGGCTATCAAGCATGTTATCCAGAATACTTCAATGCCTTCATTGAACTCTGCAAAGATGCCCAAAACAATAATAATCTCTTAGATATCCACTTTCTTCAATAAAGATATGCATTGCATATCTTTATTTGTTTGAACAAGAATACATATTATATAAAATCTATATAGACATTTGAGAGCGCTTTAAAAATATGCTAAAATAACCTATAGTTTTAATTGGTAGGAGGGTATAAAGGAGTGAAAAGAGAAGAAGCGGAACGCATTATAAAAGATACAACCATGAAACTCATTGCAAAAAATGGCTTGGCATCCTTCTCAATGCGTCAGATTACAGATGAATGTGGTATTAACGAATCATTAATGTATCGCTACTTTGAAACAAGAGAGAATCTACTTAAGAAATGTTATGAGGAGCTTTATCATAAAATCATCGCTGTACATAAAGATGTGGATATAGAAAAACTCCAAAATGGAGAAATTATTGAAGCATTTTATAAGATGTATATAGAGATGATTGACTTGTTGATCAGTGAAGATTATCGGACATTATTCTATTATGAATATTGTGAATACTTAAATATTAAAGCTGATCGAGATGTCTTTGAGAAGAACACGGTACTTAAAGATATTATGAATGAACTTAAAGTAGTTGTACCATCAACAATTACTGATGAAGAAGGACGTATTCTTATTTATTATCTAATTGATATGACAAGTTGTTTTGCAAAGAGAATTATTCGTAAAAATTTACCAAATAATGATGAAACAAAAGAATATATTTGGCGTATACTGCAAGCAGGAATAACGAATTTAATAAAGTAGAAGGAGAAAGTATATGGAATTTGATATGAATGTATTTGATTGTTTTATGAATCAAGCATTATTAGGAGTAGAAGACAAAGAACACTTTAATGCCATGACAATAGGATGGGGCGCACTAGGTACAATGTGGGGAAAGCCAAGTTGTACAGTTTATGTACGACATAGTCGTTATACTCATGAACTCTTAGAAGACAATGATATCTTTACAGTATCATTCTTTGATCCAAAGTATAAGAAGAACATGGTTGTCTATGGCCAGAAGAGTGGCAGAGACACAGACAAAGAAGCAATCTCAGGCTTCACACTTGAGAAGAAAGGTGAAGGTGTTGGCTTTAAAGAAGCAAAAAAGACGCTTGT
>ODAI012659097.1_pt1 | contig 10770 bp, 2 predicted proteins | sample 1539321 | NCBI WGS metagenome assembly ODAI01 (sample SAMN02144231, study PRJEB22623) | gut metagenome | biome: sheep rumen | host: Ovis aries | place: New Zealand | reverse complement strand
TTACCATCACCGCGCAGGCGGCATGGGCACAAGAGTCATGGCCGGAGTACTTCACCGACCTTATTCTGGTTGGTGGCTCAGAAAGTGAAGTGAATAATACAAAAGCAGTGTACAAATCACAGGGCTACACCTTCTTCAGCCAAGACTTGAATGAAGGAGCAGGTGGTGACTACGTCTATCTTGGCTACAAGAAGGACAGTCGCGCCAGCACCAACGGCGGCTACATCACCGACATCATCGTTGTCAGCGAAAGCGACCACCCCAAACCCACCGGTAACATCAATGTAAATGGTCGCACCTACAAGAAAGTGCCATTCGACGGCGGGGATTACTTCAAGAATACTGTCATTGGCGACCTGAACTCCGGTGCAGGGGGTTGGGGACTTTGGCTCTACTATTCCACGCAGGAATATGGCTCGACTAAGCGAGCTGTCACCGACATCAGCTTCAACGACAACCAGACAGATGCGGTCTTGTGTTACAACTACTGGGATGGAACAAAAAGAGAGGACGAAGGAATTGACCTGAACAGGGGTGCCGGGGGCGACTACATCTACATGCACCTCTCTACCACCACGAAGACCAACCGTCCGTCGGTTGATCCCGTCAGAGAGGACTTGAACTTCAATGCCACAAATCAGCGACTCATTAAGACCGCTGCAACCTGTCAGAGCGGTACCGTCTATTACAAGCTCGATAATGGCAACTATACTACTGACGCCAGCAGCCTCACAGCCCAGAAGCCAGGCTCCTACACCATCAGCTATTATGTAGGCTCAAACTCCTACGGCAACGCTTCGTACGTGAAGTCGTTCACCGTCAACATCAAGAAAGACAATGCATACATCAAGGCCAAAAACATCACGGTGACCAACCAAAACAGTTATGCCAAGACGATGCGCCTGAACTGGGATCCCAATGCTCCCTCTGGTGCTACTACGCAAGGCAAGTGGTACATCTATCGAGATAAGGAGAAGATTGGCGAGAAAGCCTACAGTTCGTCAAGCACTTACTTCGATGTCGACCTGGGAGGTCATCCATACAATACTGAGAAAGAATACTCGATAGTGTTTGTGCCGAACACTTGGACACTGTCGGCTCTCAGCGATGCCCTCGATGAGGTGAAGGCATCGGTAGCTTTCAATTTTACCCGCAGTTTCAACTTCTCCGAGTTCACGCCCTCAGAGAGCAACGGCAAAGTGAAGTTAGACTGGACGTATAGCAACATCAGTGACGCCACTACCAGCCACACCTATACTTTCAAGGTGCAGCGCACCGATAAGGACCCGAGCACCTCGGGGGAGTCATGGGCAGATGTGGGCGAAGTCGTCGTCAACAGCAAGAACACCATTACGAGCAGCTTCACCGACCAGACCGCCTTGGCCAACCAGTCGTACTGGTATCGCGTAAAGATTGACGTCGAGGAAACGACGGTCTGTTCTCCCGTGACTACTATCCGCCTGAACGGCTCGTCGATAACAGGCTTCACGGCCTCGCGCGGCGACTTCAGCAACACCGTCAAGCTGAGCTGGACGGTAGACCAGAAGGGTTCCGGCACCAGCAACTTCGCCATCTACCGCCGTCCGTTAGGCAGCGCTTCCGAGAGCGACTGGGCTCAGATATATACCACCAGCGGCAACGTCACGTCCTACAGCTACGAGGACCAGTCGGCACAGCCCGGCTCGTTCAACGAGTATCGCATTGTGCTGAGCGAGCAGGTTGAAGGAAAGATGGCCGTCAGCAGCAGCATGACCAGCGACGGCTTCTCGCTGTCGACGGGGGTCGTCAGCGGCCGCATCAGCTTCGGTTCGGGCACTGCCGTCGAGGGCGTGCGCATCACGATGAACGCCGCCAATGCCGACGGCGAGAGCGAGAACCACTTCCGCTCGCTGTCGCTGAAGAGCAACGGCGTAGCCATCCAGACCACCAGCAGCGCCGACAAGGTGAACAACCTGGTGAAGGGAGCCTTCTCGGCCCAGTGCTACGTGATGCCCGACGCCAGCGGCATGGGTACAGCCGGAACCATCTACCAGCTGCTCAACGTGAAGGAGGTTTACCAGGTGCTGATGCAGTACGATGCCGAAAACGAGCGCTACCAGCTTGGCACCAAGATAAATGGCACTACGACATGGTCGACCGACTATGTCAACGCCAACCGTTGGAGCCACGTCACCGTGGCCTACGCTGACGGCAAGACACGCTTCTATGTGGTCGACGGCAATGGTATGCTGACGGCCAGCGATGAGATAAGCGGCAACGTCAGCTGGACAGGCTCGGGTGCTACCAACGTGCTGACCTTAGGCAACAATTCAGCTCGTAACGGCAACCACTTCTATGGTAACGTCGACGAGTTCCGCTTCTTCACGAAGGCCCTCACTGAGGCTGACGTGCTGAAGAACTACAACCACACGCTGGCCGGATCGGAGAGCGGACTGGTGCTCTACTGGCCCATGGACGAAGGTATTGCCAACGGCCAGAAGATGGTCTACGACTTCAGCCGACCCAACGGTGTGGCCAGTGGCAACCACGGCTCCATCGCGGTGGGCGCACTGAGCGACACCGGCGTACCCAGTGCCGACCAGCTGAGCCTGATGACCTACACCGACGAGAACGGTAACTACACCATACGCGGCATCGGATTCTCGGGCGAGGGTACCAACTACGTGGTGACTCCCACCATGGGCATCCACCAGTTCTCGCCCAGCAACAAGAGCCGCTTCTTCAGTCTGAACTCCCTCGTCCACTCTGGTGTCGACTTCGAGGACGTCAGCTCCTTCCCCGTGAGCGGCGTCGTCTACTATGAGAACACCACCATCCCCGTGGCTGACGTCTACGTGAAGGTGGACGGTGTGACGGCTGCACGCGACGGCAAGGCCGTTGTCACCAACGCCAAGGGTGAGTTCTCGGTCGACGTGCCCATCGGCGAGCACTTCGTGTCAATTGAGAAGAACGGTCACACCTTCGTCAGTGGAGGCCGCTATCCCGAAGACCCGGACAACGTGGGCGTGCGCCACAACTTCGACGACCAGATGTCGGGCCTGACGTTCTATGACAATACCTTGGTGACCGTGGCCGGTCGTGTGGCCGGTGGCGACATCGAGTACGAGAAGCCCCTCGGCGTGGGCCAGGGTAAGGCCAACATCGGTAAGGCCAGGCTGACGCTCGACTTCGCAGGCAGCGACCAGACGTTCATCAACGCCGAGCGCACCGTCGTCGGCAACGCCGTAAGCTACAACCAGAGCACGTCGGCACGCACCTTCGCCGCACAGTATGGCTCGGCCGTCGTGGAGGGCTCGAAGAACGTCGTCACCATCGAGACCGATGCTACGACGGGTGAGTTCGTGGCCCAGCTGCCACCGCTAAGTTACTCGGTGAAGAGCATAGAGATACCTTCCAATACCGACATCATCTTCAACAGCCTGCCCGTCATTGACGCCACCAACCCCAGCCTCGTCTACACCGACTCCGTGGAGACGGAAGACGGCATGAGGATCTGCGACTATGTGGCATCGGCCAAGATAGAGTACAAGAGTCCGTCGAAGTTCATCGTCACTGAAAACGAGGACGGCTCGTTCGGTATCAAGAACTACAAGGTGAAGGATGTCAACGGCACCGTCCACGACGTCAGCGTCTACAGCGTCAGCGAGGGCAACGTCAACTACACCTTCGGCTATCCCGTCTACGAGGAGCTGGGCACATACGTCTACAAGATGAGCGCCTACGAGGAATATGTCAATCAGGACAACGCCTCGGAACCCGTCGTCGACCGTGTGCCCCTGGCAGGCAAGAAGGTGACCGTCCAGAACCAGTTTGCATCGACAACGTCGGTGCTGATGGACGGCGCCATTCACGAGGTGGCCGACAACACCTTCGAACTGGACGACAACGGTGAGGCCATCTATCAGTTCACCGTCGGCTATCCTAACATCCAGAGTCCGTACACACGTGGCCTTACCATCACTTACGACAACAGCGGCACGCAGATGTCGTGGGACGGCAACAGCACGTTCAAGGCCATCGTCCTCGGCGGTCTGCCTACGGGCAACAACTTCGTGACGCAGGGTCCTGACGAGGTGCTGATGGTGCTGCGCGACCCGCCCGGCACCGGTTCATCGGCCACATGGAGCAAGGGTACCACCGTGACCACGACGAAGAGTCGCACCGTGGAGCCCCACACCAACACGGAACTGAACACTACCATCTATGCCGGCGTGGAGCAGGCAACTGCTGAAGGTGTCGGATTCATGGTCATACAGGAACTTGAGAGCAAGGTGAACATCAACGCCGGTGCAGAAATCAACGCCTCGTTTGCCAATATGAAGAGCAAGACGACGTCGGTCACCGCCACGAGAGACATCTCGACCAGCGACGGCTTCGACTTTAACGGTGCATCGGGCGATGTGTTCATCGGCTCGGCCAAGAACATCATCTTCGGTGCCTGCCGTTCGGTGGACATCCGCTGGGACAACACGACGAGCAAGCCAGTGCTCGACATGGACGAGGCACTCGCCACGGGCGAGCAGTTCACCACTGGCTTCGCCTATACGCAGAACTACATCAAGGGCGTACTTATTCCCAACTTCGAGGACCTGCGCAACAGCCTGCTGACGAAGGTTGCCAGCACAGCTGACGTGAGCCGCCCCGCTACGGGTGACCCCATCTACGTGACCACGCTGAGCGAGGATGACGAGAAGTTCGGATCGAGCAACAACGACGCCAGCGTGTGGGGCGACGCCGCCGTGCCCTTCAGTGCACTATCGGACGGCAAGTACACCGGCCCGTCGTACACCATGATTCTGCCTGAGGACTACCAGAACCATGACTATCAGGACATGGTGAACTTCTACAACCTGCAGATTCAGCGCTGGAAGAACGAGCTGAAGAAGAACGAGGAGACCAAGGTCACCGCTATCGAGAACCGTGACAAGTGGCTGAAGCAGAACCACTCGTTCGACGCTGGTGCGACCATTACCGAGAGCATAACGACCGAGACGACCGAGTCGCGCCTGAACACCGAGGCGCAGGAGATTAACGCCATCATTGGTGCTGAGACAGGCTACCGCTTCACAGGTTTAGGTCTGAGCGTGCAGCTCACCGAGACCGTCGGTGTGACCACTACCGAGGAACAGCAGCGCGACGAGCAGGAGGTGCTGACCACCAGCTACTCGCTTGTGGAGGACGGTGACGACGACTACCTGTCGGTGGACGTGTTCAACGCTCCCGACGGCTTTGGCCCTGTCTTCTACACCCGCGCCGGAGCTACCAGCTGTCCTTACGAGGACGAAGTGGTGACGGAGTTCTACAAGCCAGGAACGGTCATCATGCAGAAGACCGTACAGATAGAGAATCCCGAGATAGAGGCCTCCGTACAGACGCTGACGGGTATCCCCGCCGGCGGCAAGGGCACCTTCCAGGTTTACCTGCGCAACAACTCCGACACAAAGGAGGATAGCTGGTACGACATCATGGTCGCGACCGACTCGAACCCTGACGGACTTGTGGTGAAGATGGACGGCATGAACATTGCCCAAGGCCGCTCGGTGCTGGTGAAGGCTGGCGAAACGATGAACAAGACGTTCACCGTAGAACAGTCGAACCCCGACGTGCTGACCTACGAGAACGTGAAGATACGTATCGCCTCGCAGTGTCAGAAAGACAATACAGGCGTATTCCCCGAGATTGCCGACACGACTTCGTTCAGTGTGTTCTTCCAGCCTACCTGCTCGGAAGTGAAGCTGGCTTCGACGCATAGCATGGTGAACAGCGACACCGAGACCGTGCAGACGCTGAGCATCAGCGGCTACAACTACTCGATGGCTTCGCTGAAGGGCATCCGCCTGCAGTACAAGAGCCTGGACGACGCCGACTTCCGTACCCTGCAGGAGTACTCGAAGGATGCTGACCGCGTGGCTGCTGACCATAACCTGCTGCTGTTGCCGGCACTGGAGGGCACCAACAAGCTGAACTACACCATCGACCTGCGCAAGGATGAATTCGCAGACAAGACCTACGTGTTCCGCGCCATCACCGTGTGTGACCAGGGCGGCACAGAGGTGAACAACGAGAGTGAAGAGGTGACCATCGTGCGCGACATGACACGCCCGATGCTCATTGCCACACCGACGCCGACCAGCGGCATACTGACCAGTGGCGATGACCTCATGATTACTTTCAACGAAGACATCCAGGGCAGCATCCTGTCGAAACCCAACAACTTCGACGTGTTCGGCGTGCTCAATGAGAGCAGGGTGGCCCACGACGTGGCACTGAGTCTCACTGGCGAGAACGCTGCCAAGACAGAAGCCCCCATCAGTCTGGCCGGCAAGTCGTTCTCGGCCTCGATGTGGGTGAACTACCAGAGCGACGGTACGCTGCTCATGCATGGCAGTAAGGAAAATAACTTCACGGCTACGATAGAAAACGGCAAGCTGGCCGTCAGCGTGGTTGGAACGAAGGTGTCCTCGAACGGCACGATACCTACCGACAAATGGCTGTATCTGAACATCAGCTACGATGCTGAGGCAAAGACTGTGAGTGCAGGCTATGCCCAAGACGCTTCGGAGGTGGCACTGATTACCAATGCCGAGGTGCCTGCCTATGAGGGCAACGGCATCATCACCGTGGGGGGTAACAGCCTGACCGCCAAAGTACAGGAGTTAAGTCTGTGGAACAGTGCCCGCACGATGGCCGAGGCACAGGCTGACATGTACACGACGAAGAGCAAGTCGACCCGAGGACTGATAGGCTACTGGCAGATGGACGAGGGTCACGGCAGTACGGCCACCGACCGCGCCCGCAGCCGCAACATGCTGCTGCCCAGCGTGAACGCCTGGTGGATCAACGGCGACAACTATGCACTGGCACTGAACGGCGAGACGGCTGCTGCCGTCAACATCGGTGCGCTGAACACTACTGTCTCGGAGGACTACCTCGTAGAGGCATGGGTGAAGGCCGACGAGACACAGAACGGTGTGGCCTCCATACTGAGCACACAGGTTATGGACCTGCGCCTGAACGCTGCGGGCAAGCTGGAACTCGCCCTCAACGGCTCTCCCGTTGAAGTGATGAACACCGACCTGCGCGACGGACAGTGGCACCACGTGGCTGTGAACGTGCTGAAGAGTAACAGCGGATCGGGCATCATCTACGTGGACGGGCAGCAGCGCAAGCAGATTGCTGCCACGGCCATGCCAGCACTCTATGGTGACAAGCTGATGTTAGGCAGCCACCGTACGAGTGTTGACGGACAGGGTCTGTACACTTACGACCAAATGCTGAAGGGTGCCATCGACGAGGTGCGCATCTGGAAGAGCCGCCGTACGGCTGATGTCATCAAGAACACGATGTACCAGCGCGTGAAGGCCGACGAGACCGGACTCGTGGCCTACTACCCGATGGAGACCTTCAGCCTCGACGCCTACAACCAGACGGTGTCAACAGGCACAATGGCCGACGCCACAGGAGAGAATAGCGACGAGCTGACATTCTTCACTGCGGGTGCCGCTGCCACAGCCGGCACTACTACCAGCGCCAACACCGCTGCCCTGAAGCCCGCACCGGCTATGGAGAACGTGCAGTTCTCGTTCGTGGCCAGCGAGCGGCAGATCAAGGTGAACCTCGAGGAGCAGCCGTACAAGATGGAGGGCTGCACCATCTACATCACCGCGAAGAACGTGAAGGACGTCAACGGCAACTCGGCACTACCCATTACGTGGAGCGTCTACGTACAGCAGAACAACCTGAAGTGGCAGGAGCCTGACGTGGCACTGACAAAGACCGCCAGCGAGACCAGCACCTTCACCGCCACCATCGTGAACCGTGGCTCAGAGAGCGAGGCATGGAGCCTGAGCGACCTGCCCGCATGGCTGACCACCAATACGGAGGGCGGTGTGCTGAAGCCACAAACGACAGAGACGCTGACGTTCACCGTTGCAGAGAGTGTGCCCATCGGCAAATACGAGCAGACCATCTATCTGACAGGCAACAACAGCATCGCCGAGCCGATGACGCTCAGTCTGAAGGTGACAGGCGAGGAGCCGCTGTGGGCCGTCAACATGAGTGACTACGAGGAGACGATGACCGTCATCGGCAGCCTCAGTGTGCTCGACGTGATGAGCGAGGACGAGGACGACATGGTGGGTGCCTTCATCGGCAACGAGTGCCGAGGCGTGGCTCGTCCGGTGTACAACAAGCGCTATGACAGCTACTTCGTCTCGATGGACATCTACGGTAACGGTGAGGACAACAATAAGGACATCACCTTCAAGGTTTACGACGCATCGACAAACATTGTCTATCCTGTAGTCACTACCAGTCTGAACAATGCCCCGACAGACGTCAAATTCGTAGCCAACGACCTCATAGGTATCTACAAGAACCCCATGATGTTTAACGCTACCGACGAGGTCGAGCAGAACATCGACTTAGCTAAGGGATGGAACTGGATGTCGCTGAGCGTGCGCCCCAACGCGATGACCACGTCCGTCGTCTTCGCCAATGCTAATGGACGAGCCACGACGGTCAAGAATAAGTCGAAGAAGAGCGAGTATGACGACGTGGACGATAGCTGGTACGGCACGCTGCGGGAACTCAACAACCGCGACATGTTCGTCGTCGGCACCACCGAAGCCTTCACGCTCAACGTCATTGGCCACAGGGTCAACAGTGCCGAAGAGCCTGTCACCGTGGGCAGCGGCTGGAACTGGCTGGGCTACAACGGACAGCAGGTCGTCGCTCTTAACGAGGCATTTGCTGGCCTCAACCCGCAGGACGGCGATATCGTCAAGGGTCAGAAGGGTGTGGCCTACTACGACGAGTACGAATGGATTGGCTCGCTGCAGAGCCTGTCGCCCGGCAAGGGCTATAAGCTGAAGAGCACGGCAGCGACAACACGCACATTCACCTATCCGACGTCAACAGCCTCGGCATCGAGAATGGCCGGTTGGATGATGGCTGAGGAAGAACAGCCTGCTGCAGAAACACGTCTTTCTGTATTCAGTCCCGTTGACTACCACGCCTATAGCGACAACATGGTAGTGATAGCACAGGTGGTAGAGAGCGGCATAGCTGTGCCGGGAGTAGAACTGGGCTTCTTTGCTGCGGGCGAATGTCGCGAGGCTGCCGTGACCGACGAGCGTGGCATGGTGTATGTTACCGTGCCGGGCAATGAGACCACACAGCTGGCTATACGTGTCAGCGACGGCCAGCATGTCATGACCTCGCCGGTGACAGTCACTTACAGCAGCGATGCCGTAGTGGGCAGCCCCAGTGCACCGCTTCTCGTCGACCTGTCGCAGACGACGGGCATCTGGAGTGTCACAGAGCAAGGCACCGAGACCATCTACGACATGTCAGGCCGTAAGATTGACAATGCGCAGAAGAACAGCCTGCGGCACGGAGTGTATATTGTTAACGGACAAAAGGTAATAAAGTAAAATAATGATTATTATGATGAAAAGTTTATTTGCAAAGCTATCCTCATCCCTCCCGATCAAGGGAGGGGTGGGGGTGAGCCTCTTCCTCCTGATGGGCGTTGGCACCGTCATGGCACAAACGGCTACGGACCCTTTCCCCGAGGTGGACTATTACAAATACCAGTCGAACATGAGCTTCACCGGTCAGGTACGCATCAATGGCGAAGTGCAGCCTGACGGTACCATTGTCGCTGTCTATTGCGGCGACGAGATCCGGGGCAAGGATGTGGTGCTTTCTCAAGGGTCACGCAGCAACTTCTTCATGTTCAACGCCATGGGCGAGACTTACGGCGACCCGCTGCACTTCAAGGTGTATGTCGGCGGCCGTGTCATAGAGGTGGATCAGGGCGTGACGTTCTCTGCCGATGCCGAGTTGGGTAGTATCAAGAACTTTTACTACATCGACCTGCCCGCACCCGTCGCCACGACCTTCTCGACCGAGGGTTGGGCCACCACGTGTCTGCCCTTCAACGCCAATGTGCCCGATGGAGTCACCGTATGGAACGCCACAGGCATCGAGGAAGGCGAACTCGTGATGCAGAAGTGCGTGGGCAACATCCTGCCCAAAGGCACTCCCGTACTGCTCCAGGGAACTGGAAACTGCGAGTGGCTCTCGCGCGTGGCCGACGCTGACGTCGTCACTACGGGCTCCATCTTCCAGGGCACCACGGAAGCAACGGAGGTTGCCGCCAACAGCGTACTCACACTGGGTCATAGCAACGAGACAGGTGATATAGGCTTCTGGCGCTTCGCTGGTACCACTGTTCCCGCCAACCGTGCTTACATAGCCGACATCCCAACCGGTGTGCGCGGCCTGACGCTCAAGTTCTTTGACGAGCAAAACGGCAAAACCGAGTACGGCGACGGCACGGCTACAGGAATTGACGAGTGTAATACGTCTCTTGATGAGTATAACTGCCCCTTCACCTATTCCCTCGATGGGCGCCGCTTCAGTGGTAAGCCTGCTAAGCCCGGCATCTATGTGAAAAACGGCAAAAAGGTCGTGATTAAGTGAGAATATAGCAGAGTTCGCTCATGCTTTAGCAAGCGTGAACGAACTCACAATAACGTTTAAGGTAATGACAAGAAAGGAGGATTGAACTATGAGAATGAAATATGAGAAACCCGGTATGGCAGTCGTAGAAATGGCAGCGAATAAGCCCCTGCTGCTGCCTGCCAGTGGTGGTACAACTATCGAGGCACTGGCACCCTTTTTCGACAACTTAGATGCAAACGTCTTAGATGTCCCTGCCGTTCCCTCGTTCGACTTCGATGACCGCATCAAGGAGTAATACGA
>ODAI011967141.1_pt1 | contig 10770 bp, 7 predicted proteins | sample 1539321 | NCBI WGS metagenome assembly ODAI01 (sample SAMN02144231, study PRJEB22623) | gut metagenome | biome: sheep rumen | host: Ovis aries | place: New Zealand | reverse complement strand
TTTCCAAGGGCAATGATATTGTTCAGGGACTCATCGATGGCATCAAGAGTTCGGCTTGGCAAAGCTTAACATCTATTCCTGGAGAGATTTTCCACGCAATTGTAGACCCGATTCTTTCGTTCTTTGGAATTCAGTCGCCTTCGACATATATGCGCGATACTGTTGGCGCTAACATTGTTCAGGGACTGATTGACGGTCTTAAGAATTCGTTGGGATTGCTTGGGGACGCCGCAGGTAATATTGTTTCCACAGTCAAAGACGGTCTTGGTGGCTTGGTTAACACTGGCATCACCAAGGCTAAGGAGTTCGGCGGAAACTTCATAAACGGAATTAAGGGATTTGTCGGCGGCGCTCGTTCTTCGTCGGAAAGCGTTGGGACTGGTGTTGTAGACGGACTTCGTGCGCTTAAGAACAACATGGTGACTAAGGCCAAAGACGCTATGACGGCGTTTACATCATCGATAACGAGCAAAGTTGGTGCTGTAAAGACTGCCGCAACCAGTCTTGTTACGTCGGCGAAGAATGGCCTTGGACAACTGAAATCCACGATGAAAACATCCGGTTCCAATGGCGCATCTGGACTTGCCGCAGGTCTTTCTGCCGGAAAGGGTAGCGTTTATAGCGCATCGAGTTCGCTGAATAGCTCTGCTAAGAGCGGCTTAGGTTCGCTTTATAGTTCGTTCCATAGCACTGGTAGCAACGCGTCGTCTGGTCTTGCCAGTGGCATTTGGGCGAATGCATATAAGGTTGTTTCTGCCGCAGAATCTGTTGCCAGCAAAGCAGCTGCTGCGATGAAAAAGGCATTGAAGATCAACTCTCCTTCCAAAGTCACAATGGCACTTGGCCGCGGAATCGGCGAGGGCTTGATCCTTGGTATGTATAAAGAAGAGCAGAATGTAACCCAAGAAGCAGAGACCATGGCGAATGCGTTGCTGAATAGCTTTAACGGCATAAGAGTTGATGCTGAGGATCTCATCTCCACGGATCTTAACCCAGTAATAACCCCTGTGATTAATCCAGCCGAGTTCGATTCCGGTATGGCTCAACTTTCTATGAGTCTTGGTACGCTTAGCGCCATGTCGGTTGGTAATCTGAACTATACGCAGCAAATGTCTAGCAAGTTTACCGATTATATGGATGCAAATGAAGCTGCTATGGAGGCAATGGCGAATAATGCTATCGATTATGACCGTCTTGGTGCTTCCGTTGCCGCCGCTCTAATCAATGGCGGTTTCCATGTAGAAATGGACGGCGGAGAGTTTATGGGATATCTTGCTGGGCAGATTAGTGATACGCGTCGTATGTACGCTAGATAAGGAGCTTTACTATGGCTGAGCCTGCTGAAGGCGTTTATGTTGTTCTTTGCGTTGGCTCATCTAAAGCCATGGACGTCAAAGGCGACAAAGACGCTAGCGGAACAAACGTTTTGCAGTATACCCACAATAATAGCGAAGGTCAATATTGGTCTTTTGATAAGCAAAACAACGGTTGGCAGATTATTTGCTCGCTTACCGGAAAAGCGCTTAATGTTCAGAACGCTAGGTTTGCTGCTGGGACAAACATTCAGCAATATTCAGACAATAATAAAGCTGGACAACGCTGGACTGTAGCTACGGATGGGAAGTCCTTCACGTACAAGGGGACTTCCTATCCTAGTTACACAATAAAATCAAAATCGAATGCTAATTTGGCAGTTTCTATTCGAGGAAATTCCTCTGCGAATAACGCAAATGTGGAATTGGCAACGGCTTCAACATCTAATTATCAGCGATGGATATTAATCCCAGCTCCGATTTTTAGAAACAACGGAACGTATGAGATTGTCTTGGCGGCCGACCCGAAAATGTGCGTAGACGTATCGTCTGCTTCAACATCTAATGGCGCGAATGTTATTGTGTGGAATAGAACCAACGCAAGCAACCAGGTATTTAGAACGGCCGTTGATGCACAAACCGGATTAACAACATTCTACAATCATAAATCCGGAAAAGTTCTTAATGTTCGTGGAAGCGAAAGCAGCATTAAGGCTGGCTCAAATGTTATTCAATACCAATACGATGGTGCAGCAAGACAAAGATGGTTGCCTGTGAAATCCGGAACTGTCAGAATAAATGGTGTTTCGGTTCCGACATATGTTTTGCATTCTCAGGTAGGAACGAATCTTGTTCTCGATTGCCAAGGTGGAGGTAAAAAAGCCAAAACGAACATCGAGGTATGGACTAATAAAAACGCCATCAATCAACGTTTTGCTTTTGTAAAGGCCGAAGCAACTGACTCCAGAATTGCTGTTCCTGGTGGAATTCAGCAAACGTTATTCACGAGAACCGGACCTGGTAAAATTACAGTAAGCGGTCTTACTTTCGCAACAGGAAAGACGCTGTTTCAATCGAGATATCGCCTTCGTTATTACAGAAAAGACGGAACCGTAAGTCAAACTAGCGCATGGATGAGCACAAAAGACAACTCTAAGGCCCGAGAGGGTTGGGGTGATGCTTGGTCTTACACATTTAAAGCAACACCAAAGCTAGGAGTTGTCACACTTCCGTTTAATAAGACATTCGATCTTAATTTAGAAAATTGTGCATCGATTGATGTGTTGTTTGAGGTTCGAACGTATGTGGAAAATTATGGCGGATTTAAAGTTCATAGTGCAGTCAAATCAAGCACCGTCCGGATTCGACAAAAACCGACTTTAACTTTGAGTTCTGCGGCGTTTTATGTCGGCGATAATGCGGTTGGTGTGCGCACTACTCTTACGAATTCTATCGAAAGCGGATGCGTTCGTCTCAGAGGTAGATTAAAAGGTTCTGATGGTAGGCCTATTAGCGATTGGGTTGATACAAGCACGCTAACTCAAGATTTCCCACTTGGGACAAAGCTTAGACGACTGCCTAATGACAATGAAAAACTCACATACGAGTATACGATAATTCTTAGAGATAACATAACCCTGAATGAAAGTAAGACGGCAAACTTCCAATTTAAGAACGGGGAAGCTAGTCTTACGCCTGAGGTTAGTTTCGTTGAGAATGGTTCGTGTAGTTTAGAAATAACATCACCAAAGCATCAGTATGATTGTTGCGTTATGGAAATTGGCGATATTGAAGGTAAGAAGTTTATACTTTGTCCGCAGAAGTCCGTCAATGATACTACGAGAGTATGGAAATGCATACCGCCTCTTAATAAAAGCGTTAAGATCACAGTTTATGGTTATGCGTCGAATACCGAGTGGAGCTACGGAGTTAAAACCGTCAAAATCAAAAGTCATTCGTTCATTTGGAATTGGACCACTGATGGCTCGAAACCTTATGAAGAATTCGCTACGATTCTATTCAATGAGGGTTCGCCGCCTCAACAGACAAGGCAATATTCTTCGAATCTTTCGTATCAGTCGCCTGCTGGACGAGTTTGGCCTGTCGGGTTTGCTACTAACTCTTTGACGCTTGATGTTAGTGTCGAGGGTACGATTGTTGACCCAGATGCGAACTATCATGCCGTGGGACAGCTTCCGGCTAGAGGTGCTATTGAGAATATTAGAAACCTCGTATCTCTTGCTGGTAAGGGAATTCATCCGATATATAGAACTCCTTACGGCGACTATTATCAGGTTGGCATCGAACAAGTTAACGTGTCTAGAAACGACATGTGGATTTCTAAAGCATCTGTTACTCAGCACGCGCTGGAGGACTAAGTTATGGATTGGACAAACACCGGATATTCTTATCTGGTCGAGGCTAATGTGGTTAGCCAGACGAATGTGGATAACACGCTTGGCTCATTATCCGGTGTTGTCCTTGATGGCTTAACCGTTACAGAAAACTACAACTCTGATAGTAGAGTACAAGCCAAAATTTCTACTGTTGTCGCTGACACGAAAAGTGACGGGTATATTGACAATGCTCGAATCCGAATAATCTTGTCTATACCTGAAAGAAGTTGGCACCGAGAACTCATCACCGGGTACGTTTCTAACATTCAAGAAACTACCCAGAATGGTTATACCAAACGAGAGTATACGGTTGAAGGAACCATCTGGGGGCTTCTTGAGCATAAGATGAATACGTCTGTTGTCATCGGCAAAGGCGCTAAAATGATTAACGTCTGGACGACTCTTATGCGTACTCAGACCCGAATGCAGTATTCAGCAACAAATGCTCAGGACAAGACTTTCGGAAACAACGCTGTGTATGAACCTGGAACGGAATTGAGTAAGATTCTGTTTGAGGTTTCGTCCGGTTACAATCGTATGGTGGTCGACGGACACGGGATTGTTCTGTTGGTTAAGTATACCACTCCATCGTCGCAGAAGCCGTCTAGGGTAATCGACTACCATGACGTCGACGGACTTGCTTTATACCCACTAAGCTACTCATCATCAAAATGGGAAGCACCCGGGCGAGCCATTGTCACTGCAAACGTGTCTACGACCGACTCGAACGGTAAAACTACGCAGCAAATTATTGCAGGATACTACGACGCTCCTAGTTCTCACTATACATCCATAGTAAATCGTGGATATTTGAGGGCTAGGAGCGATTCGTACTCTGGCGTCAGTGAAAAACCGACGCAAACAGAACTGAATGACATAGCCAAAAAGAATTGGCAAAACAATGTTGATAAGGGCATTGCTTGGACGTGCAGTTCTGTTTATGCCGACTATCACGCCGGTGATGTCTGCACACTCATAACGCCAGGGGACTACAGTTCGAATAATTTTGTTGGGCATAAGGTTCTGTTACAAAGTGTTCAGACAAATCTTCAAAGTTTTACCCAAGACCTAACGATGAAAGAAGTGTAAATGAATAGGACAGAAGCGGCCATGCTTTTGGCCGGAGTTACTTCGACCGAACAGGATCAAGCTTCGGCTCCGACGAATTTGCATCTCATTTCGGGCGAGGTTAGTGGTAACTCAGAAGAAGGGCTTGCGACAGTCGCTATTGATGGACTGGTGTTTTCAGAGGCTGACGACCAGTATGTCGAGATGGATACTCTCGGAGGCCTCGAAGATGGCGACATGGTTACGATTCTTCTTTCTGGAGAACAAGGCGGAGCTATGACGCCACTGGCAATTGGTTCTCCGGGATCAATTGATAGAATTTCGTTGCGTGTGTCTGAGATTGAGGCTGATTACGTAAAAGCCGAAGTTCTTGAAGCGAACTATGCCCACATTACCGACGGCGTAATCGATAATGCAAAAATAGGATACGCCGATGTAGATGAGCTTGACACAAATTACGCTCGTATCGATGCCGCCAACATAACCACTGAGACCGTACAGAACAGTTGGATAAACACACTGATGGTCCAGACGGGCCTGATAGCGAAAGAAGGCACGGTCTACACCCTTGATGCGATCCAGGTCAACGCATCTAACATTACAGCAGGCACTATCGACGTCGAGCGGCTTATCGTCACAGTTGGTGGCGAGAAGTACATGGTCCACGTCGACCCGACGACTCTATCTCCGACATACGAAAAGCTTGATGGTAACGTTATCGAGGATCTTACAATTACTGCCGACAAGATAGTCGCCGGTGCCATTACGGCAGACAAGATTACAGCGAACAACCTTGTCGGTACTGGTGGATGGATCAATCTTCATAACGGTACTTTTGCCTACGTCAACGCTGTGACTGGGGATGGGATATCTTGGGATGGTTCGCATCTTTCCATTGGAGCTGCTTCTCAGATAGGCGGTGTAAGCGCAGAGAACATTGCGAACATCGCCGACCAACTTCAGTATGACCACACGTATGTGTATGACAGCGCGACGGAAACATACACGTTTACCGCGTCTGTGTATCGAGCAGGAGTCGACGTAAGCAATCAGTTTGGCGACGAATTTTTCGTGTGGTATCTCAAGACCGAAGCGGATACGACGTTGCTTGGACACGGCAAGACCATGACCGTGCAAGCATCGGCTGCTCTCTACACAGGCACAGTAATCGGCGGTCTCGAGGATTCGGTCGATTACCAGATTGTTGATAACTTCGTTACGGGAATTGTCACCGCTGCTGGTGACGACATCATAGCCAGAGTTCTAGCACAGGAGGTCTAATGGCTTACGTAGAGATTAGCGAGGACCTTAGAAAGATGACAATCCCGTCATCCGAGAAGGTTCTTGGGTGTGTTGGCGACAGAAACGTTCGCCATGTATATTTCAGGATGCCTCGGTATTGCGACGATATCGACATGTCGGAGTTCCGTATCCAGGTTCACTACACGAATGCAAACGGAACCTCAGACTATTCCGAGGTGGCAGCGCGGACTGTCGAGGATGACCACCTGATATTTGGCTGGCTCGTCGCACGTGTAGCTTGCGAGGCTGTTGGTAATGTCGAGGTGAACATTAAGCTGCGGTCATACGACGGTGAAATGATCGCTAAGGAGTTCAATTCTGGCGTCGGGCGGTTCAAGGTCAAGCCAGCGTTCACAAGTGACCCGTATGGTGACTCGCTCTCCGACGGATACGGAAACATTATTGTGGTTCATACTGACGATGGAGAGTAAGCATGGCTACAAAACGAATTATTGACCTGCCGACTACGTCAGATATTTCGGCTGACGACTATCTGATGCTTGACGGCAGTACGAATGCAACGAGAAAGTATTCTATCAAGACGATTACAGATGCTATCGACGCAATCGAGAGCGGCACCGGTCTTGACGACGGCGCTGTTGGAACCTCTGCGTTGGCTGATAACGCGGTCACGTCCGCTAAGCTCGCAGACAATGCGGTTGCGACGGCTGATATTCAGGACGGTGCCGTGACCCTTGCCAAGATCGCGAGCGGTTCTGAGGCGACGAGCTCTGCGTCTGGTCTTATGTCGAGTACGGACAAAACTAAGCTCGACGGTTTCTCTTCCGCTTCCGACTATGTGCTGAAGAGTGAGATTGTCGGCGCTTATATTTACAAGGGAAGTGTCGCGACGGAAGAGCTGCTTCCGACCACCGGCATGGTCGTCGGTGATGTGTACAACATTGTGGCTGCCTCGAGTTACGGCGCTGCAGGTTCGAACGTTGCGTGGAACGGCACGGCATGGGACGCTCTTGGTGAGACGTTCGAGATTGGTGATGGAACCATTGTTGAGGGCAAGATTGCCAATGGCGCTGTTACGACCGCTAAGATTGCCGATAATGGCGTGACGACAGCAAAGATATTTGACGAGAATGTCACAGAAGCCAAGCTGGCCAATGGCGCTGTGTCGACCAACAAGCTTTCTGATCAGAGTGTTACTGATGGCAAAATCGCCGATGGTAATGTTACGACCCTCAAAATGGCAAACCAATCTGTAACTGAGGCTAAGCTGGCAGACGGTGCTGTTACTACCGACAAGATTGCATCAGGTAGCGTAGTCACAGACAAGATTGCTGACGGCTCTGTTACTACAAACAAGATCGAGATTGCGGCGGTCACCAAAGAGAAGCTCGCCGAGGACGTCACAGACGAGTTCGATGCCCTGTACAACGGCATCGACATGCTCAGGCATGACATCCGCACGGCAGAGGTCGAGGGCGGCATCGCAGTCACCGAGAACGCGGCAAATGCTGTTCCTGTCGACCTGACGGTGTATGGCGTGAGTGAGCAAAATGGCACGTTGACGCCTGATGCGCCGGTGGATATTGTGTCGGCAGAGAATCCGGTGCTTACGTTTGCGGGGAAGAACCTGTTTGACCCATCTGACGTGACATCTGGTACCTACATCAACTCGTCTGGCCGGAGGGCTAGTGGCAACTCCAACACGTCCACTAACTTCATACCAATCATCGGCGGCGAGAAATACGCATTCACCTACGGCGCTGCATTGGCGGCTGGCAACTACATCGCATGGTACACGGATGCAGACCAGTCAACGGTGACGGGGAACAGGGTAGACGCGCGCAGCCAGACTAGCTTTGTGGCCACCGCACCAAGCGACGCAAGATTCGTGCGATTCTCATTCCAAACAAACACCCTGAACAACATCCAACTCGAACTCGGCTCCACCGCCACCGCCTACGAACCTTATGTAGGCGTTAGCGCCACCCTCCCTGTGACGCTTCGCAGCCTCCCAGATGGTACCAAGGACCAGCTGAACCTCACCTATGACCGCCCCTCTAACCGCAAGGGATGGGCGTGGTACAAGGCTTGTGTGACGCGCAGGGTGGTAACCGACGTCATCGATGGCAGTGAGACAGATTGGTGGAAGTCAACGTCATATGCAGGCGGCTACTATCGCCGTGCTTGGGCATCCAGCCGTGGCATCACACGCACAAGCAACCACCTGCAAGACCGATTCGTGACAGCGACTAGCACGGCCGACTACGCAGTAGGGACCTGCCTCATTGACGAATCGCTCAACTTCCGAGTGGATAACGACCTATACCCGACGCTGGCCGACTTCAAGGCGTGGCTAGTGGAGAATCCCGTCACAATTCAGTATCCCCTCGCCACTCCCACCACCGAGACGCTTCCCGACATGGAGCTTCCCATCCTTCCATTGAGGGAAACCACAGTCTACTGCACCAGTGGCTCCTTGCAGCCAGAGTGGCACATGACCTACCAGATTGACGCTGACGCCGAGCTGGTGGAGGTACGGGAGAGGGTTGACGTTCTTGAGTACAAGACCGACCACATGTGGGGAAACCGCCTGACTGGAAGCATGAGCGGCACCGTGCTCACGACTGATGATGCGTATGCTGCACCACCTCTCGAAGTCGAGGTGGACGGCAAGAGCGAGCAGTTTACGACTACAGGGAAGAACCTGCTGGACGAAGCCAATAACATCGTTCGCGGGTACTTCTACGCGAACACCGGAAGAATCGAGGCTGGCGGCACAACCGTCTATGCACCAGTAACAGAGAACACGGCCTACACCGTATCAGGCGGTAACGGCAATCGTCGTATCATGGCGTTCACCGAAAGCATGCCGCAGGTAGGCACGGCAATCTTCGGCGGCGTGAGCATGCCGGACACCTACAGCGCGCAGACCTTCACCGCACCAGCAGGCGCGAAATATGTGGCCTTCTACATCGACAGCACGAGCAACAAGACACCAAGCGGCTATCAGCTTGAAGCAGGCTCCACCGCCACCGCCTACGAGCCCTACACAGGTGGCAAGCCCTCGCCGTCCCCTGACTATCCGCAGGAGATAGTGAGCGTGGTTGACCCGGTGGTGACGTTTGCGGGACGCAACATCTGGGGTGGCGAGAAGCTCAAAACAGACGTAATGTCTCGAGCATCAGCATCGGTCACTGGTGAGGATGCCAATGGGCCATATGTCCTATACTATCTAGGCGACAACTCGGGCAAGGCAATCTGCACAGGGCCGTTCAAGGAGAACACGCGATACACCTTCCTGCTGTACGTAATGCGTGCAGGTACTACCAGTGCAAATGTGAACATGAGCATACGTTATACGGACGGCACCACTGCCAACTTGCAGAGGACTACGCCGCCAGACGAGAACACGCCATCGTATACCAACTTCGTCAGCGCCGCAAACAAGACCGTACAGGAAGTCTATATCATCAACCATGGTGGTACCACCCGCCTGTACTACGACAAGTGCGGTGTCTTCGAGGGTGTAGTAACGCTTGATGACTTCGAACCCTACCAAGGCACCGCCGTCACCCTCCCCGTGACACTCAGCAGCCTGCCAGACGGCACGCGAGACAGCGCGACGCTGACCTACCTCCGACCGTCCAGCCGCGATGGGTGGGCGTGGTACGCGGGAGAGGTGACTGCGTACATCGGATATAACACCATAGCCAACGCGTCAAGCTGGGGGACTGATAGTAACCCTCAAGTTTGGGTAGGCGGCTATGTATCAGACATGGCTAAAGAAAGCCACCCGACAGGCAAGCTCGTGATGTGCGACAAGCTGGCTGCGGAGAAGGCACGCGCCTACAGTCAGATATCCTCCATGGCTGATGACTCGATATGCAAGAGAGGTAGTCTAAACAAGCTGTTCGTCAAGACTAGCGTGGAATACGGCAGCGTAGCTAACTTCTTGTCAGCACTAGGGGACGCTGTTATTTACTACCCTCTCGCCACTCCCGTCACCACCACCCTCGAACCCATAGAGCTGCCCGTCCTGCCCGCGCCAAGCGTGACCATCTACGCCACCGCAGACGCCACGCCAGAGCTGCAAGTCACCTACGAGCGGGACGTGAATATCACCATCGCCGCACTAGAGGAGGCACTTGCAGACGTCGTAACGAGCTAAGGAGTTAAGGATGGTCGAAATTCTGCTTCTTACACTACATGTGATAATGGGCGGATGTAGCGTTTTGTTTATAGCAGGTATGTATTTACTTGCTTTTTACTACATTTTAAACGGCTAAGGAACAATAATGCGCATGACTCATGAAGAAGTTAAAAAGAAATTCCGATTCGAGAGGCCTTCTGAGAATCAGGATGATCGTCTGAAAATTCTCAGCGCTAAAACTCAAGAGTTCGCTGAAATGCTAGACAACCTTTGTCCTGATGGTCGAGAAAAGAGTTTGGTGTTTACCAAGCTTGAAGAGGCATTTATGTGGGCAGGAAAGTCGATTATGAGTCGAGAAGCGTAGACATCCTAACGAATTAAAGGAGAGCATATGGTATCAGCGGCAAGACGTCGAATTGTGTACAACAGCATCAAGTCGTCCATCATCAAAGGTCAGGAAGTCGAATACTGGGCAATGAAGATGTACGAGCAGCAGGATGCAGGGGTTCTCACGGATCAACAGGTTTCTGAGCTTGAGGTGCTCATCGAGGGGAACTACAGAAAGCAGGAGGCCAATTCG
>ODAI014741233.1_pt1 | contig 10771 bp, 8 predicted proteins | sample 1539321 | NCBI WGS metagenome assembly ODAI01 (sample SAMN02144231, study PRJEB22623) | gut metagenome | biome: sheep rumen | host: Ovis aries | place: New Zealand | reverse complement strand
CTCTCCGCCAATTTCGGGCAGACTGACACGCGATATGTGGGTCAAGAGGCTGAAAAAAACAGCAAGCGTACCACATTGAGGCGATTGCTTCATTACTACCGCCTTTTCGCGCATCATTCCTATGGTGAGGCTACAGGTTCACTTATGAAGTTGATTCATCAGAGGCTGAAAGAAAAATTGAGTGGAAAAAGTATAGAATAAATCATCATATTTGAGCAAGAAAAATAAAACTACAGTATAAATATGAAAACATTTGTAAGATTATGTTGTTTGTTTGTCGTCGTAATGATGACATCATGTGTGAAACGAGGTGACTACATTTATCTCCAGGATATGGATGAGAAACTGGAATACCCCGTTGTACAGAAGTACGAGACTGTAATCCAAAGAGACGACAAGCTGAGCATCAAGGTCAGTTGCAAGAGTCCCGAACTCGCACTGGCGTTCAATATCTTCGGAGAGAGTGGTTATACGGTGAACAACGATGGTTCCATACAGGCCAGCAACACCAACATGTCTGCTGACTCAAGAGCAGCTGGATATACCGTTGGAGTGGATGGCAACATCACTTTCCCCATGCTTGGAGTGCTTCATGTTGAGGGACTGACACGCAAGCAGTTGGTTGATATGATCACTCAGAAAATCATCGACATGGAATTGCTCAAAGATCCTATCGTCATCGTTGAGTTCCTGAATATGAAAATTTCTGTTTTGGGTGCTGTTGGACATGTGGGTACCATCAGCCTTAAAGGTGACCGTTTTACCTTGCTCGACGCACTTGCTGCTTCAGGCGACTTGACCGACAACTCCCGCTACGACCGAATTGGAGTCATCCGTGAGCACGGCGACACCCGTCGTATCTACTGGAATGATATCCGTTCAAAGGATGTATTCCTCTCTCCAACCTTCTATCTACAGCAGAACGACATTATCTACGTAGAGCCAACGAGTAAGAAGGTGCACTCTGAAAACCGACAGAACCTCTACTTGATTCAGTCTGTTTTTGCCTTCATCACATCTACTATCTCCTTGGTACTGCTATTCAACAAACTTTAGTCATTTCGTTATTTCGCTTTTTCCCCTAATCAGTTAATATCATCATATGGTAAAATTAAGTGACAATCAGGATTTGGCACCTGAGAAAACCATCGTCAGCAAAGGTTTGAATATCAACCCTATTGATATTGTCAAGTATCTGCTGGTCAATTGGTTCTGGTATGTCATCTCTTTTGCGATCTTTTTGGGATACGCATGGTACAAGTATTCCACAACTCCTTTTTCCTATTCCAGCCGAGGATCTGTCATTTTCAAGAACGTGGGAGTGGTAGCTGGTATGGACCGTTTCCGCAACTACACACCCCAGGTTAATATCTCGAATGAAATACTTCAGTTCAAGTCCACCAAATTGATGCACGACGCTGTAGTAGCCCTTCATGCCGAGGTGAGCTATACTGTTATGGACTATATGCGTGTGAAGGAACTCTACACGCAGGCACCAGTGAAGATTACTTTCCACGATGCAGATGAGAGCATGGTGCTGAGCATGAAGGTCACACCATTGTCCAAGAACAAGGTCAAGTTGTCGGATTTCTCCATGGGTAGCAGTCCAGACTTGATTGCCAATTTGGGAACCACGGTGAAGACACCCCTTGGAGTGGTGACCATCACACCGACACTTTACTATTCATCCCAATGGTATCGCACACCTATTACCGTGACGAAGAAAAACGTCAATGCCTTTGTCAGCGAGATATCGCCCAAGTTGGTGATTACTCAAGCTGAGATTGCAGACCCCCGGGGTTCGTTGATGGGTACTTCTTTTGTATCCTCTTCTATCCTTAACATGACCCTCACTGACTTTTCGGCTGTCAGGGCAGAGGATATTCTCAACCAACTGATCACCTTCTACAATGAGCAGACTATCCGCGACAAGAACATGGCTGCAGTGACCACTTCCAACTTCATCAACGAACGTTTGGAAATCATTTCGAAGGAATTGAGTGGTGTGGAGAGTGAATTGGAGAACTACAAAGTGTCGCATAATCTGGTGGATATCGGTTCCGAAGCCAGTACGGCTCTTGGTGAGCGCACCACATACACAAACCAGACCAAAGATCTTTTGGTACAATCGGCTCAGGTCAATGCCATGAGAGATTACCTGACCGATCCGTCGAAGGATATGGAGCTCATTCCCACCAATACAGGTATTGGTGACGGAATGGTTGAGTCGCAGATTGCTCAGTACAATACAGCAAAGATGCGTCGTGATAAACTTCTTGAAGAGAGTAGTGACAAGAACCCCGTGGTTCAGGAACTCAATAAGTCGTTGCAGGCGATGAAGCAAGGTATTATCCGTGCAGTTGACAACAAGAACAACAACCTCAGCCGACAGATCAGCAATATACAGGGACGTGCTGGCGAGGCTCGTTCACGTGTGTCGAGCGTTCCTAAGAAACAGCGAGAGATGCTGGGCATCGAGCGACAGCAGCACATCAAACAGGAGCTCTATCTCTACTTGCTCAATAAACGTGAAGAGAACGAGTTGGCTCAGGCTTCCACTCAGTCCGACGCACGTATTGTTGAACCAGCTCGTGGAAGTGACGTACCTGTATCGCCCATCCTTAGCCAAGACATGGGTAAGAGTGCCATGTATGCCTTTATCATCCCGACAGCTTGCTTGCTCTTCTTCATGTTTTTCGACACTCGCATCAAAGACCGTAAGGATATCGAGGACCTCACCTCTGTACCTTTCCTTGGTGAGATACCAGAAGACAAGAACAAAGCCAAGCTCAACAAGCTTGGGGTGAAGAGCAAGGAAAGTGTGATTTCCGTAAAGGCTCAGGGTCGCGACTTGATTTCAGAGGCCTTCCGAATCATCCGAACTAATATGGACTTCATGCGTGTCAACAGCAAAGAAATGAAAGTGATCACATTCAGTTCTTTTGGTGCATCATCGGGTAAGACTTACATATCGAGCAACCTGGCAGCTACTTTCGCTCAGACGAATAAGAAAGTGGTATTAGTGGACCTTGATATACGCAAGGGTACGTTGACTTCGGCTGTGAGAGGTAGGAAAGCATTAGGTGTGACCACTTATCTGACTGGCCATGCTACCATTGACGATATCATTCAGAAGGATGCGCTTTGCGACAATCTTGACGTCATCACAGCAGGTAAGGTGGCGCCTAACCCCGCTGAATTGTTGTTGAGCGAGGGTTTGGACAAACTCATCAACGAGTTGCGTCAGCGCTACGACTATGTCTTCCTCGACAACGTGCCATACGGACTTGTTGCTGATGCAGCCATCACCAACCGTGTAGCCGACTTGACTATATTTGTCATCCGTGTGGGTCGTCTCGACCGTCGTATGATGCCAGAGATTGAGAAAATCTACCAGAGTGGCAAGTTGCACAATATGTGTCTGATTCTCAATGGATCCATCATTCGTCAGTTGGGCTACAGTTATGGTTATGGCTATGGTTATGGCTACGGCTACGGTTATGGCTATGGCTACGGTTACGGTTATGGCTACGGCAGCTGTTATGGCGAGGAGAAGAAATCCTTCTGGCAACGCCTCTTTGGCAAGAAAGAAGAGCACCATCATCACCACCACCATCATTCATCTGCTGATGGTGACGATGCTACTGCCGAAAGCGATAATACTGCTGACGATAATACTTCTTCTACAACAGAACAGGCGTAATATATGTTTGGATTCAAAAGAAAATACAAGCTATTAGAATCAGGAATATTGAAGGGAGCGACGGATATTCATTGTCATGTACTACCAGGGGTGGATGATGGATCGCCCGACCTTCAGACCAGTTGCCAACTTCTGGAGTTCATGTCGGAGAAGGTCGGTTACAGCAAGATGTGGCTCACTCCTCATGTTATGCGTGACTTACACAACACAGCGGAGAAGCTCTCCGCTGTGTTTTCTCAGTTAAAAGAGACCTATAATGGACCTGTGGAGCTTCATCTGGCATCTGAGTATATGATGGATGAGGGCTTTAGTGAACGTTTGGCCACCGATCCCTTGCGGCTTGGTTCAGAACATCTGCTTGTTGAAACTTCCTATATGAATCCCCCTGTAGGTCTTGACAACATCTTGATGAAGGTGTGGGAAGCTGGATTCCGTCCGCTTATCGCACATCCTGAGCGCTACATTTATATGGATAAGCGCGACTATGAGCACTTGAAGGAATATGGTTTTGATTTCCAACTCAATATTATGTCCCTTTCAGGCTATTACGGTCCTCGTCCGAAGGATGTGGCCATCAAACTTCTGGAACAGGGTATGTATGATTATGTGGGAAGCGACCTCCACCATCTCGATGTCTATCAGCCCATGATGGAGCGCATGAAGCTCACAAAGAAGCATCTCGACGCCATAGATGAACTTGTCGCCAACAACAATTATATCTAAGTCCTTTACGATTCTTTTGTTGTGTTGCTCTGCAATTCTTTTGTTGCTATGCTGGATGGGCGGTACCTTTGGAGCATACATGGAATTGCTGGCGCTTTGTGGCTTCTATGTACTTGCAGCCGACTTTGTCGTGCTCGTTGTCCACGCTCTTCAACGTCAATGGAAGTTGGGCCTTACGGACTTGTTTGCACTCCTCTTTGCTCTCTTTCCACTCGTATGTCATCTGCATGTGAGGTGGAGTGGAGCAGATGAACATGATTCTGCCAAACTGAAAGTAGTGTCTTGGAACGTGGGCAATTTCAGCCTCAAAACCAAGTGTCTGGACGACCTTTCTAATGTGATGCTCAGTGAAGAGCCCGATATCATCTGCCTTCAGGAACGTCCTCACCAGCATCTCATGTCGAAGAAAACGATCGAGTCACGATTTCCTGACTATCCCTATATCGCTTATAACGACAGAGAAGACGAGGTGTTGAATCTGATGGTGCTTTCAAAATATCCCTTGTCAGGCCTCAGCAACCATTATTTTCCTCATTCTTACAACAAGTATATGTCTGTTGATGTGGATGTGAATGGCAGAAAAGTGCGTCTTTACAATGTACATCTCCAAACTACTGGCATTACCGACATTGCAGGTGCCAATTTGGTCGGCAAATTAGGGTCATTCATCGACAATGCACAGATTCGTTGTCAGCAAGCCCATCAATTATCAGAGGATATCCACTCTCAATCAGGCTGTAATGTGATGGTATGCGGTGATTTCAACACACCTGCTTATTCCAGCTCATTTCAGACTATTTCACGAGGTATGTATGATGCCTCATGGAGCAGCATGTTTTCACATTTACAATCATCTTATATCGTTTCCTCGTTCTTGCCTAAGATCGACCATGTCCTCTTTTCCGAACCGATAGCTTGCCTGGACTATCAATTGCGGGAATTTGGTTGGACGGATCACAAGATGCAGTGTGCAGTTTTCAAAATCAATTGATAGAGATTTATTCAGTCTATGTCGGAATCGTTACAGAGTAAAACTTTTTATGGATTCATCTGGAAATTTGCCGAGAGTATCTCTATCCAGGCCTTTGGTGTGATCCAAGGTATAGTCCTTGCCCGCTTATTGATGCCTTCTGATTATGGTGAGGTAGCTTTGGTAGGTATTTTTTTCGCTCTTGCCAATTGTTTGGTTGACTCAGGTTTTACCAATGCGCTGATTCGCAAAAAGGAACGTACAGAAATTGACTATTCCACAGTCTATGTCACTTATGTCTCAATGTCTGTGGTGATGAGTATTGTGCTATGTCTTTGTTCTGGACTGATAGCCGATTTCTACCACGACCCACTTATTAAGAAAATTGTTATCGTCAATGCCATCTTGCTTTTCTTTCAGTCGTTCGTGGCAACTCAGGGAGCAAGGATGAAAATCAACCTTGAGTTCAAGAAACTCAGTATCATAAAGACCACAGCCACCATCTCAACGGGTATCTTTTCCATTATCCTGGCCTATATGGGCTTTGGTGTCTGGTCGCTGGTTTATCCTCATTTTCTTCATGTCGTTATCAGGGCTGTTTTGTTTTGGAGGGTACAGCATTGGTTTCCAGGCTTCAGGTTTTCTGTTCAGTCTTTTCGTGAATTTTTCTCCTACGGCTCAAAACTAATGGCCACAGGGGTGATGAATATTCTTTTTAGCAGCATCAATCCCATCATCATTGGCCGATGGTATTCCAAAGCGGTGCTTGGTTATTATTATAAAGGCTCCACCTATGCCGGTCTGCCCACAAATGTGTTGATGGGGTCGCTTGGTGAGGTTTCTTTTCCCATATTGGGCAAGATACAAGATGACAACGAACGACTTGCCCATGCCTACCGCAAGCTTATCAGTCTTTCCGCATATTTGGTCTTTCCTATCACCCTTTTGGTAGCTGTGCTTTCAAGACCTTTTGTGATGGTTGTGCTGACCAGCAAGTGGGAATCGATTATCCCTTTCATGCAGGTGCTTTGTTTTGCAGCCATGTGGAACCCTATCCACGGTCTTAATCTGAATCTCCTGATGGTCAAGGGACGTTCCGATCTGTTTTTCCGTTTAGAGCTGATCAAGAAGATTTTCTCCCTTCTTGTAGCTTTTATCTGTATTCCTTTTGGCGTTCTTGTCTTGTGCTACGGCACTGTATTTTTTGCCTTGGCAACTCTCTTTATAAATACTTATTATACCAGCAAACTCATCCATGTCACCTTGTTGCGTCAGCTTCTGGATATTTTTCCCTCGTTGGTTTATTCATTGATTATGTTGGCTGTGGTTTTCACGACCATGTTGTTCTTACCCAACGACCTTATCAAACTTGTTGTAGGTGTGGTTGAAGGCGTTGCCGTCTATTATGCTCTCTCCGTTGGTTTTCACTCCAAAGACCTTGCTTATCTCAAACTGGTCATCAAGGAGAATGTGATCAAGCGATTCAAACATTGATTTCTCCTTTTCCGTTATGAAGGATCTTTCAGTGATTATACCTATGTATAATGTTGAGGCATACGTTGCTCAGTGTCTTGACAGTCTGTTGCCATATATGAGAGACAATATGGAGGTGATATTGGTCAACGACGGTTCCACAGACTCGACATTGTCGATATGTATGGATTTTAAGAAACGCTATCCAGAGATTCTTATTGTAAACAAGGAAAACGGTGGTTTGTCAGATGCGCGCAACTATGGAATGAAATATGCTACTGGCAACTATACCTTTTTTCTTGACAGCGATGACTGGCTGGCTCCTGATGCATTAATGCAAATGCTCTCATTTTTGAATAGTGAGCAATGTGATATGGTACAGTGCGCGGCCTATTACGTGGATGGTGACAACTATGGCTATGACACTCGTTTTGTTCAACCTGATACACCTCCTTACGTTGTGGATCGTCACAAGGCCATTAGAATGTTGCTCGACCAATTTGAGTTGAAGAATTTTGCTTGGGGGAAAATCTATAAGACTGAATTGGTGAAGCGTTATCCCTTCCGCAAAGGTGTCTATTTCGAGGATGTGTATTGGCAGCACTATATGATCCACCATTCGGAGCGCATTGGCATCATGCCTGCACCTCTTTATTATTACCGTCAGCGTCGGTGTGGCATATCTGGTGCTTTCTCTCTGAAGAATCTCGACTTATTCAGAGGTTATGAGGAACGCCTGCCCTTCATCAAGCAAAACTATCCCGAACAGTATTACTGGGCATTGACCCGATTCTGGGATGACATCTATACAGCTTATTTCTTTACTCGTCGTTACATGAACGATGAAATCAAGAAAGTGTTCATGGACTATTTTTTCGATTGCAATGAGAAGTATCAGTCCGACTTCGATGAGTACCTTCTCCCTCGCCTACAGAGGTACCGTTTTTTTAGGAAGCATCCTAAACTGCTGCCTCTTTACCACTTTTACGACACCTATAAAGTGAAATTTGATGAATGGATGAAGTATAGGAAAAAGCATTTAAGGCAGTGGAGGAAGAAAGATGAATCCGAAGTATAGTGACATGAAGTGTAAAGGTGTTTTTTCATCAGTCAATGAGTTGTTCGCTGTGCTCAACTCAAACGAAGCAGATTATCTTGTGATGCGTAATCACGAGAACTTGCTCACTTCTTCTTTCTTCCTTGACGGCCATCCCGATATTGATATACTTTGCAAAGACAGCGATGCTATTGCACGTCTATTGGGTGAAACCCCCACAAGACATGATCAGTCTGGTCATATTGGAGACGGTACTCACTTCTATGTATTTGTTGGCGGACGAAAGGTGAGCATGGACCTCCGCCACCTTGGCGATGGCTATTTCTGTCTCAAATGGCAACAAGATGCCTTGAAAAGGAAAAAATACAACGGACATTTCTTCGTCATGCATGATGAAGACTATTTCTACACTCTTGTTTATCACGCCATTCTTCAGAAGCCTTCCTTATCCGCTGAATATCAACAACGTCTGATTTCTATGGCCGAAACCATAGGCGTGGAATTGACAGATACATCAGCACGTGGTCTCATCAATATCCTGCATGTATTCATGAGAGCGAAAGGCTACACTTTCACTTATCCATTGGATGCCACTGTTCCATTGCATACTTCGCTGATCGATCGCTCTATGTTGGAGTGCGATTTTTTGCCGATGTTGCGTCATTTTCTGTTTGATGTCAAGGTGAAGACTATTGATGCCATGGTGTGTTTGAAACATGCCATCCGACTCTAAGCGTTAAGGATATCCTGCTCATGAACACTACAATATCAGATAGCGGCATAAAGAGCGGTAATGGAGTTGACCTTTCTTTGTTGCAACCTCATACTGTTCAGCTTTACCATTTGGCAGAACATCAGTGTGTGGTGCGCAAGGTCAAAGCCCGTTCTTTGCTCTATCCTCGTCGGTTCGACCTTTTCGCAAAACTCTACTATATCCGTCTTCGTGAGGAAAACCGTGACCAGGCACTGAAGGTCTATACACAACACATCAAGGCTTTCAATCCCGATGAAAAGGAGCCTGGACGCGATGACAAACAGTCATTAGATGATTTTGTCGCATATTTCGACCATTTGATCAATCATTTTGCCACATCGTCTTTTGATGCCACTGTATCGGTGGTACCTGTCGATGCCAACGGCATTATCCTTGATGGCGGTCATCGTGTGGCAGCCCTTGCCTTTTATGACAAAGATGTAGTTGTCGGCCAGTATGCAGCTGTCCATTCTGTAGCAGATTTCGATTATCAGTATTTCCTCAAGCGTGGACTCTCGCGACGTGTATGCGATATTGTGGCTTTGGAAACCATCAGGTGGTGTCAGGATGTGTATGTGGCTTGCCTTTGGCCTATCATGGGTAAGGATAAGAAGAAAGCCATTGATAAGATTCGACAACTTGCTGTTCCATTCTACGATAAATCCCTTTCAACTTCCCTTAGATCCTTTGGCAAGTTCATCACGCAGGTCTATAAGGCCCAGTCGTGGGTAGGAACAGAGTCCAACCACTATAAAGGAGCTATGGACAAGGCGGCTCACTGCTACGCATCACATGGAGAGATGAGTTTTGTCTTTTTCTCCACTTCCAAAGGCTTGGATGCCGTTCTTCAGTTGAAGGACCAAATACGTTCAGATTATCCGTATGGCAAGCATTCCATACATATCACCGACACCAAAGAAGAGACAAAAGATATAGCGTGTCTATTGCTTACCCAAGACGGACAGAACACATGGCAAGACACACAAGGCTATAGAGGATGGCATGCCCGTCTGTCCAACTATCTCGATGAGCGTCTCTTTGTCCTGAAAAACGTCTATCTCACCCGTTTGAAGGTCAAGGTTTATTATTGGATGAGAAAATTCCGCAATAATCGATAGATTTTTATTCATCAATAATGTATCGATGATTCGTTTAATCGTTTAATCGAAAAAACGTTTAATCGTTTAATCGAAAGAACGATATTTCGTTGGTTCGTCATATCGAAGTCGAGAGCCTTATGTCAGAGTCTAAAAAGAAGAGATTGTTGTTTGTGATGGACTCTCTTTCCGCTGCAGGCGGTGAGAAGAGTCTTGTCACCTTGCTCTCGCTTATCGACTATGATCGCTATGATGTCAGTTTGCAATTATTCAACTATGGCGGTGAGTTTGAGCGTTTCTTGCCTTCTTGTGTTCGGGTCCTCAGTCCTTTTCGCTTTATACAGCAACTGAACAGTGGCAAGTTATCTTTACGTCTGCTTTTGTCGAAAGCATTGTATTCCATCCAGTGCCAAAAGAAAGGTTTGAAGCTGAAGGCCAAGGCTCGCTATTATTGGAGGCGTTTTTCTTCCTATGTGCCAGAAACAGAAGAATATGATGTAGCCATAGCTTATAGCCAATGCCTTCCCACATATTACGTCGTGGATAAAGTCAAGGCGAAGAAAAAGATAGGGTGGGTGAACTGTATCTTCCATCTTTCTGGGTACGAGAAGACATTCAACGAGGAGTATTACCGTCGTTTGGATTCTATTGTGTTGGTGTCTGAAGCCGCTCGCCAGCATCTTGAAGGAGTCTATCCGGCATTTTCAGACAAGATGAGTGTTTATCCCGACATTGTTGATCCTGATTTCATTCGACGTCTTTCCGAGGAATCCGTTACGAATGAATTGTTCAAATCGGGAGAAGGACACATGCGTCTGATAACAGTGGCTCGATTAGACAGGGATGACAAGGGGTATGACATCACCCTCGAGACATGTCGCATTTTGAAAGAGCGGGGTGTGGATTTCCGTTGGTATGCGATTGGCCGTGGTCCGTATCGTGGAGAGATAGAGCGATTCCTCAAAGAGAATCAGCTGGATGGTCATTTTTTCTT
>ODAI013839910.1_pt1 | contig 10771 bp, 11 predicted proteins | sample 1539321 | NCBI WGS metagenome assembly ODAI01 (sample SAMN02144231, study PRJEB22623) | gut metagenome | biome: sheep rumen | host: Ovis aries | place: New Zealand | reverse complement strand
TCGTTGCTCTTACGTTGATGATTGCAGAGAGTAAGACAGAAGAGAAGGACGTGATGGTAAAAGTCGTGGTTAATTTAATCAATCAGAAGAACTAGTTACGTCATTTATCAACATATCCACGTCACATTATTATATTCATAAAGAATAAGAGAAAAGAATAGTGCACAATAGGGTCGGTTCCGCTGTGCACTCAATGGAACACTCACCTGTTCTGATGTTTTTAAGCTCATATATGTTAATGTATCATAAATAACCAACCTAAAATAACGAAATCGGGTTTAGGTATGTCAGTTTCTTCGTATTAGCCTTATAACCAAATAGTGATTTGATATGCATAATATGAAAACGAAATTGGCAATTGTTGGGACAAGGAGTCCAAAACTGAGTTACAAGGAATGGGAGAAAATACTTCTCCAGGAGGTTTCTCCAAGTAATCTTTCACTTATTGTCTCTGGTGGTGCTACTGGCATCGATACTTACGCAAAGCTCTTCGCTGGTCGACATCATATTCCTCTGATGGAATTTCTGCCTGATTACTCTAAATTTGGGATAAAAGCCCCTCTATGTCGTAATACACTAATAGTAAAGGAAGCTTCAAAGGTTATTGCTTTCCCTTCCGTTGACTCTCGTGGTACTTTTCACGCCATTTCTGAGGCTCGAAGATTAAAGAAAGCCGTTGTTGTGAAAAAAATATAGTATTTGCTTTGTGTTTTTCATTAGTTTTTAGTATTTTTGTATCTAAAAGTTGCGCACGACACGGACATAGTGTGGAAACGTATGATAGGAATGGCTAAACAGCAAGGAACAAATGTTATGGTTTACAGTGAAACGGGCAGTTTTATGTTTAACAGGACTGGTAATCTTATTGGTTATACGTCAAACACTGTTACTGTGAAGCAAGGTGGTACGACCTATGTTTATGGTGAACATGGGGAGATTAAGTTTACAAAATAATTCAATTATGAACAAGGATATAATATCAACAACACTCCATCTGTTGGCTGAGAATACTGAGTGGGAGGAGCGATATGCCAAATACATAAGAAGGAATCTCATAAGGAAAAGCAGCAAGCGTCCTTTCAATAAGCCTGAAGGTCTGTCGTTATACAGCTCTGTCAGTGGATATAAAGGACAAACCTACGATTTGCGCTTTGATGGTCAGAGTGTAGGAATAGTGTCTTGCTCTACAGAAGGAGTAATGTTGTACCCCAGAAATGAGAACAACAAGAAATATGTTGGACTGGATTTAGACAAAGAAAAGTATAAATGGGACAGCACAGATGCGACCCAATTCAGGAAGCATTTTAAGGATCTTGCAAACTCTTCCGTAGATATTAAATTGAAAAGTCCAGAGCATAGAGTTGAAAATAGGTTGCTTAAAGAGTTTTCTAAACGTACGAGAGCAGAAGGAAAGGCTCTTTGTAATATTCAACCCATCACTCTGTACGGATGCTATTTTCAAATGCCGACACCGATAAAAGCAAGCGAACATCATCCTGAATATGCAAAACAATATGGTGGAGGTATTGATATATTAGCTCGTGTCAAGTCAAGTAGCGGTGAATCTCGTATATGTGTCATGGAGGTTAAAGACGAAAACAAACCTTCTGAGAGTCAGTCTGCAGCGATGGAACAGGCTTTGACCTATGCTATATTTATTGCAAGGTTATTACGAAGTAAATCAGGGCAAGAATGGTGGGATTTCTTTATGGATAGAGAGTTCGTTTCAAAAACAATTCCAGATAAAATCGACATTGACGTAGTGACGATAATGCCCCAAGGCGAAACGGAAGAATATTGCGGAGAAGATATTGAGGTGAAAGAATTATCAACGGTACTCCATTGTCATTCTCTGTATTACAATCATGATGATTTTAAAGAGGGTTATTTCAACTTCTCAGGCACATACATAAGCCAGTTAAGGAAATGATGAAATATGAGTGACGGTATTAACAAGTACGAGTTTCCAAATGCCAAAGGCATCGTGGTAAGTGGCGATATTCATGGCGACTTCACTCAACTTGTCTTTAAGTGTTGTATGCAATATGGTATGACGGATACTCTTATCATCGTGGCTGGCGACTGTGGCTTTGGATTTGAGAGGTCAGGCTATTATGAGAATGTGTATAAGAAATGTAGCAAACGTCTGACCAAAGCTAACAACTGGATCGTGTTTATTCGTGGCAATCATGATAATCCAGCCTATTTTGAGAAAGGTCGTATTAACTATAAAAGATGGATGACAATACCTGACTATTCTGTCATAACAGCCTGTGGGCATAGCATTCTGTGCGTAGGTGGCGCAACCTCTGTGGATAGGCTATACAGGATAATGGATAAACATTGGCATCCTATTGAGACGAATGAGCCACTGGCTCCGAATGTCTATTGGCCAAACGAACAGCCATTCTATGACGAAGCCAAATTGGATGAGATTGACAAGGCTTTTGCCATTGATATAGTCATTACCCATACGGCACCGTCATTCTGTGAGCTGACATCCTATCAGGGATTACACGATTGGGCCATCCGTGATGAGGACTTGCTGGATGATGTTAAATATGAGCGGAAGGTAATGGATCACTTACAGGCTTATCTGTATGTCAAGAATCATCCTTTGCGCTACTGGTATTATGGCCACTATCATCAAAGTTGGCATAGTGAGATTGAAGGAGTGAAATACAATATGCTCGATTGTATGGAACTAAGGGAAATAAAAAACGAAAACGATTGAAGATATGAAGATTACAATCCATCGTGGCACGCACCAGATAGGCGGTTGCGTCACAGAATACGAATATAAAGGCTGGAAGCTTTTTGTTGACTACGGCGAGGAATTGGCAGGTGGTCACAAAACCGGGAAACTTGAAATCGAAGGATTAACGAGGGGCAATCTCTCAAAGAGCGCATTGTTAATCACTCATTATCATGGTGATCATATAGGTTGTATCACTGAATTGAAGAAATCCCTGCCAATATATATAGGTAAGGTAGGTAGAGACATTCAATTGGTGCTGTCAAAACACCTTGTGTCAGTCGATGGTTTGCAGAGGAAGATGATCAACAGACTGCAATCGGCTAATACGTTTACCCCGGGAGAATCATTCTCATTTGGCCCATTTACTATTATGCCTATCGTCATTGACCATTCTGCCTTTGATGCCTATGCTTTCAAGATAGAAGCAGATAACGTTAAGGTGTTCCATACGGGCGATTTCCGCACGCATGGGTTCCGAAGCGGAAAGCTGCCCAAAGTGATTGAGAAGTTTGTGGGCAAGGTTGATTACGTTGTTTGTGAGGCAACGAATGTCAGCAGACCTGATGCGACTAGCATTTCTGAGAGGGACCTTCAACAGCAGTTCATAAAATCGTTCAAGAAGAATTCTGGCAACGTTGTTTACCTCTCATCCACCAATATCGACAGACTCTTTGCTTTGTATCATGCTGCGCAGAAAGCTCATCGACTATTCCTGGTCGATGCCTATCAGAGACAGGTGATGGATGTCGTTACGCAAAGAGATAAGCTTTGGGGGAAGTCTAAATTGTATCAATATGGTGATAATGAACCAATGGTGCTGCAGTATGAGAGAGGGGAATTCAGACTCAATGCTAAATTCAAAGCTCTGCTTGAAGAGAAAGGTTATGTCTTGATTGCTCGTGCCAACAAGCGTTTTGATAGTTTTGTCGAGAGATTGCCTGGCAATAAGCTAAGATACTTATCCATGTGGAAAGGATATGTTGATGCGGGTAACGAAGCCTACAATGAGAACTTGGCTGCAGCTTTGGGCAAAGACTTCAAGTTGCTGCATACAAGTGGACATTGTGATATGAACAATATGAGAGAACTCTTCCGTATGCTGCAGCCAAAGGCCATTATTCCAATCCATACAGATAATCCTACGAAATTCGCAGAACAATTCTGCGATGAATGGCCAGTCATAACGCTGAACGATGGTGAGTCTATATCTCCTATATCGTCTAAAAAGATGGATCACTGTAGTCCATTTATATGTTGTTTGGGGAAGAAGAAAAATTCAGAGGTCATAGGTCCTGATAACAAGGAAACCTATTGGGATATAGCCCGCAAATGTCTTGGCTCTTTTTATTGGAAAGAAGCAGCCTTGTTTGCTCTCAATCACGCAATATACCGTCCAGATGCTGTCCTGTTCAAAGAAGTTGAGGAAGAGGAGGATTATTCTGCTGAGTATATTCAGACCTACGACAAAGACATGAATCCACTGAGTACTTATGTTGAAGGTGAGCATTGGCCTGATGGGGATAGGTATCAGGAACCATGTGGGTTCGCACCAGGTGACAAAGTGCTTGCTGCAATAATTCCTTCGTATAATACAATCATACCTGCAACTATTATCGGCCCTGTAACGCCTGATGCTTACCGCAAGGTATATGAGGAAGATGAATTGTGTCACAATCACTATGATTCATTTGAGGATTTCGAAAAAGAAATATGGGATTTTGATTGGGACGCTGTCGTTGTCCGACCACTTGTTAGGCTTGATGGTATGTCAGAAGAAGTAATAGTGCCAAGAGTGTTTTTGTTCCCATATCGCGAGGTTAATGACTAACCTCGCTTATGGTTCAGTTTTAGACAATTGTAGAAGGTGTCTTTGGTAATTCCACTGACACCTCCTACAAAATCTATCTTACGGAGATTCATATTATAGACGAAGGTGTCTACTGTCGTAAGTTCCACTGGTTGATTGACGGTAATAGATTCTACAAAGCTGTTTGCACTGAAATCAGCAATTCTTCTAACGCATGCTGGTACCACGTAGTTCATTTGTTGAGTCCAGCAACACAACAGTTCTTGTTTTTTATCATCAATCAGGGCATCATTCTCTACGTGGAAACCTTCAGCATGACAGATGACTCCTTCAAAATACTTATGAGCTGTGACAATACCACGATCAATCTGCTTCACAGAGTTAGGTATGACCAATGACTTCAAACGATTGGCACAAAAGAATGCCCAATAATCTATCTCTGTTACGCTTTCAGGAATCTCAATGTTCTCGATGCCGCTATTATCAAAGAGCTCCGAGGTAATTCTTGTAAGTTTGGAAGGCAACTTCAAGTGCTTTAGTGACCTACAACCTTGGAAAGTGTTGTCGCCAATATAATCCACGCCATCAGGGATTTCTATTTCAGAGAGTAGATCACATCCGCAGAAGGCACCAATATCAATCCGTTTGAGAGTTGAGGGGAGAACGACCCTTTTCAAATGATGGCAGTCCTCACACATCGAGCCAGGTATCTCTATCATTCCTTCAGGCAGAATCAATTCCTCAAATGTCGCGCCAATGAAAGCATTTGCCTTTAGCTCTAATGCTGTTCTTAATTCGAGTTTCATATTCTATTCGTTGATTAAATCACAGATTTTAGATACGAGCAGAAGAGAGCTATATATAACTTCTCTTCGTTTTAGAAGCTGATTATACTCTTCTTCTTTATCTTGAACAAGTAACAACTCTTTTCTCGGCATTTCAATGATTACTTCATGGATAGCTGGAGAATACCCATATTCCTCCGAAAGCTTTTTAGCCGCCTCCTTGGGGCTATCACTATTTTGAATGATATTGAGCGTCTTTTCGATATTGTTTTTGCAGGCGACTTTCAATAAGGTCCTCAGATTAAATATTTGGCTGACTTGGAGTCCTACCCATTCATTGATATGTTCTTTGTTGAGATTCCCCTCAATAAAGTCAGAGAGTATCCGACAACTACGCGTTTTCATTCTGCTTTTTGCCCTGTCATGAATATCAATAATATTCATTTCAAATAAATCATTCTTTGTAATATCCATAATTATTTCTATTTTGAAATTAAACTTTTTCCTTAATACGAATAACAAAACATTTCAAAGACCCCCAAAAACAACTTTGGGTCATTATTTAGTATAGTTTAACAAGGAACTACTGATGGGGATTGAAAAGCGTGTGAAAGGTGAGTGGGGACATGAAAACGTGAGGACTGGTACCTGTTTCACGGAGATGTCTGAGGTATGATGGCTGAGGGCTGATGTATGAGGGCTGAAGTCTGATGGCTGATGTCTGATGGAAGAAGGGGTGGGATTGAGTGTGCCAAAGGATTTAACGATTATTAAACAAAAGTAAGTGGTCTGGCATTTTGTCAGGCCATTATTATTTTGTACCTTTGCGGTTCAGTAGGAAAAAGTATGAAGGAATATCGTTTTAGAATATCGGGCGTGCACTATGCTGCTAATCCGGAGGCCGAAACCAAAAGGCTGCCGGATACGGAGGAAATGCATATGCGCACACGCGAACTTCTAAAAAAGATAGACCGTGAAAGACCTCTGGTGTCGCTATTTGCCGAGCCTACCAACCTGTTTAACCCTGACTGCGTTATGGCTTTTTCGAGAGGAAAAAGAATTGGTCGCGTGGCTGATGAGTGTGTTGGTGAGGTGAAAAGTCTGCTTGCACAGAGTGACGATCCCATATTGTTTGCGCATGTGGAGGAAGTTGCTATCAAGGAGCATGGCTACCTGATTGTTTCTGTGGAGGCAGAAGAGTTGACCCGTATGCTGCCGCTACAATCATTGGAGATAGATTGGGGAATGTGGCTCGAGGATGATATGATGCGCTTGTCGCCACACCAGCAGGTGTTAGCCGAGAAAGAGGCGTACTACATGCTGAAAAAGCATCTGATGCCAAATATTGACGAGGCTGATATCACAGACCTGAAGATCTATCTGGGGCTTTGGATGAAAGGCAGCTGCCACGACCTGAGCCGCGAGACGCGTGAAGCGCGAACAGAGTTCATTGCTCAGCTGGAGAGAGCTAAGGACAAGGAGGTACGCCTGCTGAACGAACCGCTAAAACAACAGCGCACGTCGATATGCGGTCGTATGGCACTGATAGAGCTAGCCTCGCAGTGGTGGACGGAGCGACTGGAGTCTGAGGAGATGCAGCGGCTTTGGATGCAGTGGTGGTTAGCTAACGAAGGACTGCTTTGGAGTGGATTAAGGGAAATTGACGAGAAGCTGCGCCAACTGCCTGGTCAGCTGTATAACGACATCGGCAAGCGGGATGTGGTGCTCTCTCGCCTGTATTATATGATGACACCACGCAAAGCATTTGATGCTATCCTGACGCAGCTGATGCTGCGCGAACTGACATGTAGGCAGCTAGGCATAGAGATGAAGCCGATGATAGAGTCGGAATATGGTTCAGACAGGGTTGTGGAGGAATGTGACGAGCCGCAAACAGAGAGTCCTATTTATCTGAGCACGACAAAGGGGCAGAAGATAGACTTGATACGCATACTGAACGTGATGTACGAACAGGGCAGGTTTACAGGTAAGGACGGTTCGAAGTTGACTAAAAAGGAATTCTTTATCGAAGCAGGCCGTGCCTTCCATGTCGATTTGTCGAACTATGACAAGGACTTGTCGCGCTCGATGTCGGACAGCACAAAATTGGAGAAACATCTAAAGCCTTTCGAGGAGATGAGGGAGAAGATGATAGAACTCTGGAATTCTAAATAAAATCATCGTAGGGTTTACATAGGGTAAACGAAGCGCCCCACTAAAACTTCGTATTTTTGCACTCGTAAGACGGAAAAATCCGTTCTTGCGAGTTTTTTTTGTTTAACCCGAGTTGCGTGAGAGTTACCTAGGAGAAAAGTCGACAAGCTCAGCACATCTCACAAAACTTGGAATACGAATGAAACAAGTATTGCTGAGCATCGAGGATGATGCTTATGAGAAAGTGATGGGCATGCTGAGCCTGTGCCCCAGTGTGAAAGTGGAAAGCAGCGTGGATGTGGCAGACACGGAACGCGATTGCGACACCTGCGTGAAGTATGCTATCAATACGCTGCGCCAGAACGGGGTGTTCCGTCATGTCTATGACTACACCTGGATTATGATGGCTATCAACCAAGGTCTGATAGAGGGTCTTGACACCTTCCGATCTCCTCAAGCCTTTATTGACTATCTTTCAGCGTTAGGTATCGACAAGCTGCCCACCCGTTTTTCTATCTCGCTCGCTTTTTCGAAGACTCTCGACACGTATCCTGACTGGACCTTTATCGACGTGACGGATGCGTGTGAAATTCTCAGGAGAAAGAACGTGGTAAAGCAGTTTTTGAGTGCCTACGGGGTGGCAAAAAGGGGAATCTTCAACGGTTTCTTCAACAAGTAACCGATTTCTTCAACAACTCCTTCTACAACTGGATTCCAGCTATTTTTTGCCCGAAAAAGTCTTTCTAACTTTGCCGATGCAAACAAGAAGCAAGGCGCTCTTTGAAATACTGAAACAACGGAACTCGATAGTTTATGAACCTATTAAAAATAAAAAGTATATGAGACAAAGAAGAATCAAGTTCTACTCGCTGGACTACCTGACCTACGTAAACGAAGTACGGATACAGGAAGAAGAGCAGATAGAAATGGGATGGATGGAGGAGCAGGAAAGAGCTTCGATGTCCGAAATATATCGCAGATACTCGGAGACAAACGGAACCGAGCTGACTGCGAACATTAAAAACATTATTTATTAATCTTAAAGGTCGAATGAAAGGATGCGACGTAAAACAAAACAATTTTTATGAGTACAAAGAAAATTAACAGTGTGGTAAAACAGAACACCCACTTGGGTAAGTCCGCTCACTTCTTCACAAGTGTGGACGAAATGGAACGCCAGTTTGATAATGACGTAAAGGTCATGACGAAACAGTTCCAGAAGGTGACCGACTGCTTTGACCTGCGAAACCCCTGGGATGAAAGCGTTATGGGGTTCATCGTTACAGACATCATAGGTTTTATGCTGGCTAACGCAGAGCGAGGCGGTATCAACCTGGAGGGAACTATGAAACAGGCTATCATGGACAGTCGCGAAACATATCGCAAGGCTTTCGCAGAAAAGGACAAGTAAACAAGAGTAACAAACCTTGAGTGTAGCGAAGGGAATCAATTGAGCATCCGGTATGCGGATGTAGGGCCCAATCTCAACGTGAACCTCAGCAACATTCAAGAATTTATGAAAAAGTATATTTTTGTATTAGACGCCATCAAACTGCTGGCTATGCTGGCATGTGGCAAGCGAGTTCAGGGTGTTCTGTTTATCGACCAGAACACAGGTAGATTAACCTTTAAGCCTTACTACAGTCGTGGGGTGCATGGAGCAAACGACGTGCTGGTAAAGACGTTGGAGCACGGGTGGGTGAAAGAGAGTCCGAAGCGCATCAAGGTGTACGAATCCATGCCGAAGGAAATCGGTACTGCCCGCATGATGTCCACGCTGGACCGCGAGATGAAGGTAGCGAAAGAGGCACTCATCGACCGAGAACTATTCGATGTAATCTAACCATAATAAACCATATATGTTTTGCTATCAGAAGAATTTCAGTAATCCTACGTTGCCCATTGACGAAGCGCAGTTCTATGCGCTCGTCAGGGCTGCGCAGTGGAACGAGAACATAGACAAGTATCGTGAGACTCACGAAGCCTCGCTGAAGCGCAAGTTGCCGGCCTTCATTTTCCAGGCTACGTTTGACGAAACCACCTCGAAGAGCGGTAAGACGGGGGCATGGCGCAAGCAGAGTGCGACACGACTGACGGGACTGGTGGTGATGGATATCGACCATGTGGGGGAGCAGACCCACCCCCAGCCCCTCCCTGTCAGTGAGGGGAGTAATATGATGCTGCCACCACGTGAGCTATTTGTCAAGTGGCAAAAGGAGCACTCAGAACTATTTGCATCCCCCTTGCAGGGGGATAAGAGGGGGGCCATCCTGCTCATCTATATTACACCGTCAGGACAAGGACTGAAAATCGTGTTCAAGGCACGTACGGAGTGGGGCAACCTGATTGACAACCAACACCGGATGGCAGAGATACTGGGCGTGGAGGTGGACGAGAGCTGCAAGGATGCCAGTCGCATGTCGTTCATCTGCAAAGAGTCGGACATTCTATTTATTGACAAAGAACTATTTACCTATGAGAACAAGGAGTTTGCTGAGAAATACAACAGTGAGTATAGGGCTGGTCATAGTGCTGCTGACAATACTGGTCATGTGGCCTGTGCGAGTGATAAACAAAGGGCAGAAGACGGCAGCGTGGTGGCTGCTGACGCAGTTCCGATAACCTGGCGAGGATATGATGTACAGTCTATTATTGATGCTCGCTATCGAGACAAGCTGCCCTGCAAGGACGACTCTAACCGTCATACCGAGTCGCTCAAACTGGCTACCGACCTGCTGCTTATGCTCGACGGCGACAAACAACAGGTGCAGCGCATGGTGGAACGACAGCCGTGGGTGCAGGAGATCATCGAGGAAAGGGGTGAGAACGTCAGCCAGACAGTTTCCTCAGCCGCTGACTGCATGGCACAAAAGGAGAAGAAATATACCTCTTCTCTTCCTTCCAAGGCTATGCAAGAAGCAATCCAAAAAGCCACGGGTAAGACGTTTCAGGAAATCACGAAAACGCAGACGGCGGCGGTGGTAGTCACCAGTGAGGACGACATCAGCCGACAGCTCTGGGAGTGGGGCGCACAGATAGAGGCGCTGTTTGACGACTTCCCCGTGCTGCGTGACATCTGCAAGGGTTTGAAGCGTAACCAGTATCCGGCTGCCCTGTTTGTGGCAGGGGCCTTCGAAATGACGCTGATGACGCGCTGTACCTACCGCTTCTACCACCGTCCCGAAGAACTGCGAAGGCTGAACAGCTCAGCCCTGATCATCGGTGACCCTGCCTCGGGTAAAAGCTTTGCCACCCGACTGTTCAAAC
>ODAI012283731.1_pt1 | contig 10771 bp, 5 predicted proteins | sample 1539321 | NCBI WGS metagenome assembly ODAI01 (sample SAMN02144231, study PRJEB22623) | gut metagenome | biome: sheep rumen | host: Ovis aries | place: New Zealand | reverse complement strand
GTTCAGCGCTTTCTGGTCAGCAAACGCCTTCTTAAACAAGATACTGCCACTCACGTTTGCCGGAATGTTGAGCATCTCCCGCAGCGTCGTCAAATACATCTGCGCAGTGGTACCGCCGTTACGCAGCGCCAGCGTAGCCTTCGGTCCGTTCCAGCTGGCCCAGCCATAGACAGCAGCCCTGCTGCCGTCCCACGGATTGCCGCCCACCCAGTGGGCGTCGGGCAGCACATCGGCATTGCGCCGCTGCCACTCTATACACTCAGCCAGGTCACCCCACAGCTTGCCGCCATTGATAGAGTTCATCAGCTCATAGTCGTTATACAGTTCCACCAGCCCACTGCCGCAGGCAAAGGCACACCTCAGCTCACGCCTCACCGCATCATAGCCATAGTCATTGCTCACATTGCCATACCTGGAGAGGATAAACCCGTGAGTCATCAGCGTATTGATAGGACAAATCGGCGAATTGCAGACATAGTTCTGATACACCAGCCTGTCGCGATAGGTAATCCAGTTCTCTCGGCTCGACGTATTGTTGCCAATCCTGTCATAGTCATTCTCCTGCCGCCATGTGGCATCCGTGTAGTGATACCAGAAAGGGCTGGCCCACGTGCCTACCGTAGTGTTAAAGAAGATATCCTCCTTCAGATTCTCCCTCACATAACGCTCCAGCCTTATTATGCCCTCAGCATTCTCATTGCCGCTGTCACCGCTGTCGGGCCCTGTGGCACTAAACTGCGCACTGATGCCGTCAAACTTAAAGAATCTGAACAGCCCCCTGCCCTCGTCGTCAGTGCCCTGGTTGCGCACCAGGTTAGCAGCAGCATCCAGAAACACGTTGTAGTAATTCCTGTTGCCCAGCACCATGCTCTGCCCCATATTGCTCCAGTACGCACGGCGGTAGTTGCCGCTCTGGCCATATCCGCCCACCGGTCCCAGCCATGCACCCACGCCGCTGCCCATCTCGTCAGCCAGCGCTGCAATGTCACGCATCTCATTAGGAAAACCGCTGTGAAACGTCCATGTGCCGTAGTTGTCCCATCCGTCGTCAATCACAAAAGCCGCCGGTGCCGTCCCATAGACATCATAGAAATCCTCCTTCCAGTGCCTCACCACGTCCATCACCTGATTAGCATTCATGTTTTGCGTAGGGTCAGCAGCATTGTTGCGGTTGATGTTCAGTTCATACCAGCTGATATAACACGGAAACGGCCTCCAGGGCACCGCCCTCTCCCTCTCGCTGTAAGCCAGGAAAGAGCGCCTCTTCTGCGTCTTGAGGATATCCGCATTGCCCTCCGTGCCGTCCTGCGCTATCAGGCCCACCACGGCACTCACCTTCCATGTCTCGCCGTTCTGCAGCATCGTGTTGCGGCTCCACCGTCCCTTGATGCTCACCACGTCATCATCAATCACCACACCCTCCTTAGCCTTATACACAGCCACGTCCATCACCGACGAAGCGTCAATGCTCTCCGTGCCGTCCTCCACAAAAGCCCTCAGCGTAAAGTTGCCGCTGCTGGGCACCACCATCGAAAACACATTATTCTCAGCCTTGTTGCCCGAAAAGCCGCTGTGATAGTCGCTCGCCACCACCGCCCCGTTGGCGTCCAGCAGGTCCACACCACCGAAGTTCAGTCGGTGATTACCGCTGCGGTAGTTAATGCCAACCTCCAGCCTGTGCCCCTTCTCCAGGGCCATGCCCTCGCGGCTGTAGCAGTAGATATTCGGGTAGCCGTAGCCCGTAGCCTCCACCACCCTGGCAGGCACCAGTCCCGACTCCACCCTCTGCCAGCTGCCCGCCGTCAGGCTCGTCGAGGCCAGCCGGCTCACCAGCTCCCATTTGTCCTCGTCGTCAGCACCGTTGCCCACCGTGTTATACCCCATCGGAGTCTCCAGGCCGGCAAAGATGCGGTCGTTCATAATCACCGCACCGCGCGTATTGCCTACCACCACGGGCACAGATCCCGCCTCGGCAACGTCAACGCTATACATCATCGGCACCACATTAAACATGTCCACATCGGTGCGTCCCTGCAGTTCCATCTCCGTGCGCAGGTAGTGGCTGCCGTCGCGCAGCACGGCACGCCACACCACCTCCAGCACCCTGCCGTCGTCCACATACTTATAGTTGGCCTCAATCTGCTGCCCGGCAAAGTGGCACGCACCGTTCACAGCGTCAGGCTCAGCCTCCAGGGCCTTAGTCCTCACGCTGCGCAGTATCATCTCGCTGGCATTCACCACCTTCTCGCCTTCGTCAAGAGCCAGGCTAAACAACTCCGTTCCGCCCCTCAGGTTCATAGCCTCACAGCCCCCGAACATCAGGGCTCCGCCAGAACGCACAAACGAAGCCGCCAGCACATTATTATATAAGGTATATCGCGTCAGCGTCCCATCGTCGGTAGTCTGCTCGTCAATATCAACGCGAGCCTCACCCACAGCCTCCTGTTGCATAGGGTAAACCACCGGCAGTTCATATACATCCACGGCCACCTGCCCATATCCCGGCATCATCGTCATCATGCTGCCCAGCAGCACAGTCAGTCCAAAAACAAATCGTTTCATATCAACATAAAAACTTGTTGATGCAAAGGTAATCATTTTTTGTCAATAATATAGCAGTTGGCATTAATATGGCAATAACTGTTATTTCATACACCCCTGTCGGTCATAGTTACTTTCATACGCCCCCGCCCTTTCAGGGCACCCCCTCTATCTTAGAGGGGGAGCTTGCAAGCCGTTCTACCGCAAGCCGTTCTGCTTTTGATGGCAAGGAGACGGCTCCCCCTCTAAGATAGAGGGGGTGCTCCGTAGGAGCGGGGGCGTATGATACAAACTTAACAGTAACAGGTGCGTATGACCATTTCGCAGGTAGTGTTATCTGTGCCAACATCTATATTATTGCCTTCTCTTTTTACGACGGTATTTGGAAGTGCTGGGCCAGTCCGCCCTCGGCTGTTTCTTTATATACTGAGGGCAGGTCGTGGCCGGTTTCCTTCATGACCTGTACCACCTTGTCGAAGCTGACGGAGTGGCGCCCGTCGGTGAGGGCGGAGTAGAGACAGGAGTCCATGGCCCTGACGGCGGCGTAGGCGTTGCGCTCGATGCAGGGTATCTGCACCAGTCCGCAGACGGGGTCGCAGGTCATGCCCAGATGGTGCTCCAGACCCATCTCGGCAGCATACTCAATCTGGGCTATGCTGCCGCCAAAGAGCTGGTTGGCAGCGGCGGCGGCCATGGCACAGGCTACGCCCACCTCGCCCTGGCAACCCACCTCGGCGCCCGATATGGAGGCGTTTTCCTTCACCACATTGCCGAAGAGTCCGCCGGTGGCCAGGGCGCGGGTGATCTGTGCATCGGTAAAATGGTGGCGCTCCACTATCTGGTAGAGCACTGCCGGCATCACGCCGCACGAGCCGCAGGTGGGGGCGGTGACAATGGTGCCGCCTGAGGCATTGACCTCGGCTACTGCCAGCGCATAGGCAAAGGTGACGCCCTTGGCCTGCAGCGAGGGAGTCATGCTGTTGGCGCGGACATAGAATTTGGCAGCCTTGCGTTTGAGATGTAGCACTCCGGGTAGCACCTCCTCATCGGCCAGACCCTGCTGGATGGCGGCGCACATGGTGTGCCACACCTCAAGGAGGTAGTCCCATACGTCGGGCTGCTCACGCTCCTTGACATACTCCCAGAAGTTCATGCCCTGACGGTCGCAGTAGTTGAGGATGTCGGTCATGGTGGTGAGGTCGTAGATTTCGGCAGACTCATCGTGCAGATACTTAGGCTTATCTTCCTTGAGTGCTCCGCCTCCCACGCTGTAAGCTGTCCAGTCGTCCAAAATCCGGCCCTCGCTGTCAAGAGCCTCAAACTTTACGGCGTTAGGGTGAAAGGGCAGAAATTGCTTGGGTTGCCATATTACCTCCACGTTTTTGTTGGCCTGATTGAAGGTCTCGTTGATGGCAACATCGGTGAGGTGGCCTTTGCCTGTGGCTGCCAGGCTGCCGTAGAGTGTGGCGCGGTAGGACTGGCAGTCAGGATTGTGTTGTATGAATATCTCGGTGGCTTTGGCGGGCCCCATGGTGTGAGACGAACTGGGGCCGTGGCCTATACGATAGATTTCCTTGATTGATTTCATGGCGATTAATGGGTGGTGTTGTCAGGGTATTGAATATTTCGTGCTGCGAAGTTAGTAAAAAACGCAAAGAAAATGAAAAAGTTTTATTATTTTTGCATACCAAATAGCGACATGTGCGTATAGAAATATATAATAATAGGAGTAGAAATGAAAATAATCCATACTGCCGACTGGCATCTGGGCGACAACTTTCACGGCTACGACCGCACTGCTGAGCATGAGCATTTCCTCCACTGGCTGGAGGGCGTGATTGCCGACGAGCGGCCCGATGCCTTGCTTTTAGCTGGTGATGTGTTTGACAATGCCAACCCCTCGGCGCAGGCTGAGGAGATGTTTTACCGGTTTCTGGCTAAGGCCACGGCACTGCACCCCGGCATGCGCATAATCATCACTGCCGGCAATCATGACTCAGGCCGCCGGCTGCAGGCTCCCTCTGAGGCACTGCGCTCGCTGGGTGTGGAGATTCGCGGTGTGGTGGAGCACGATGAGAAGAATCAGCCTCTTGCCGACAATCTGATTATCCCCGTGGGGGCCGTAGGCAGTCGTGAGGTGCAGGCTGTGGTGATAGCCTTGCCTTACCTGCGCACTGGCGACATAGAATTTCGCGACAATCTCAGCCGCAGCGTGAGAGAGTTTGTGCAGAATCTGGTAGGCAATGTGCGCAAGGTGTATGGCAGGGAGATGCCCATTGTGCTGATGGCCCATCTGTATGCCGCCGGCGCAGAGATTGCCCAGATGGAGCATTCAGAGCGCTTGGTGGTGGGCGGCGAGGACTGCATTGACGCACGCGGCATCGATACGGGCGTGGACTATGTGGCCCTGGGTCATATACACAAGGCCCAGCAGGTGGGTGGCGACGACAAGATGATGTTCTATGCCGGCAGTCCCATGCCAATGAGCTTCAGCGAGAAGGGCTATTCCCACGGAGTGAATATGCTTACCATCGGTGCCAAGGGTGGTGCCGTGGTTGAAAGGCTGGAGTATAAGCCGCTGCGCTCTGTTCAGTCTCTGCCGGCCAAGGGCGCTGCTCCGCTGAACGAAATACTGACTCTTATAAAGGCGCTGCCCAAGGCTGACAAGGTGGATCCTGCGGAGTGGCCCTATGTGGAGATTCGCCTAAAGGAGAGCGAGGCCAACCCCAATGCTCAGAGTGAGATAGTGGCGGCCATGCAAGACCATGCCGCTACGCTGTGCCGTCTGGTAAGGGAGGTGCCGCAGGTTGAGAATGATAATCGCCAGCGCAAGATGCAGTCGCTTGATCAGCTGCGCAATATCAGTCCGCTTGATATAGCCCTGGATACATACCTTACGGAAACGGGGCGCGAGATGAGCGATGAATTGATCAAGCGGTTTAAGCAGGCGGCGGAGGAGGTTTGAGAGAGGAGTTAGGAGTTAAGAGTTAGGAGTTAGGAGTTAGGAGTTAAGAGTTAGGAGTTAAGCCATTAGTCTTTCTTCTTTCGAACTTTTCAAACTGTAAACCGTAATCCGTAAACCGTAAACCGTTTCAGGAGTTATGAGGATAGACAAGATAGAGATATGCAACCTCGCCTCCATAGAGGGTGAGCAGCAGATAGATTTTACCAAGGAGCCGCTGAAGTCGGCGGGCCTCTTTGCCATTACCGGCAGGACGGGGGCAGGCAAGAGCACCGTGCTCGATGCCGTATGCCTGGCTCTGTACAACGAGGCTCCGCGTCTGGGCAACAAGGAGAGAGGTGCCCAGGCAGCCGATGACGATGCGCCCAGCATATATAACACATGTAATATGCTACGCCGCGGCACCACTCAGGGTTACAGTCATGTAACATTTTCGCTTAACGACGGGTCGCAGTATCTGGCCAAGTGGGAGGTGAGCGTCAATCGCAACGGCAGGTTTCGCCCCATACAGCGTGAGCTGGAGCAGCTAAGGCCCAAGCATACCGTCCTGGCTGATAAGAACACCGAGGTGCAGAACCTCATTATGCAAATTGTGAGGCTGGACTACAGCCAGTTTACCCGTACCGTTATCCTGGCACAGAATAGCTTTGCCAATTTCCTCTCAGCCAAGAAGGGCGAGAAGTCGCAGTTGTTGGAGAAGATTACCGGCACCGAGATATATGCCAAGATATCACGCAATATATATGAGGAGACCAAGTCTGCCGAAAAGGAATACAGCATAGCCCGTCAGCACATGGAGACCCTGTCGGCCAGGGCAATGACCCCGGAAGACCTGCAGCAGACAGAGGAGAGCCTGCGTCTGCATGCCAGCCAGTTGGGCAAGGCTAAGGAGGACCTGGCACTGGTGCAGCGGCAGATGGAGTGGATGGTGCAGCATGGTCAGGCCATGGCCGAGTTGGAGCAGGTGAAGGAGAAACTGCATGACGCCCGTCAGCAGTATAGCCAGCTATACGACCGTCAGCGTGAGTTGGAGCGCTATGACAAGCTGCAGCCTTTTGCCAAAACCTACTCTAATATCAAGCAGACGGAGGAGACTATTGCCAAGCTGAAGGAGGAAACCACGGCTAAGGAAGCCGAGGCAGAACAATTCAGGCGTGACGCAGAGATATGTCATGGCAGATACAGCGAAGCCAACGATCGCCTGCTGACAGCCAGACAGACCCAGAGCTACCAGCAGCCCAATATCAACAGAGGCCGCCTTATCAACGGCCGCCTTACGGCATTAAAGGATGACCTGAAGACGCTGCAGGGCGATATGGCCCGCAGTGATGATGACCTGCGGCAGCGTACGGAAAGCCGCAATAGCAAGGAGGCCGAGTATAATGATACCCGCAAACGCCTGGATGAGGCACGCCTGACTATGCAGACTATGCGCCAACACCAGGCCATGGTTGACCAGATGGAGTATGTGCGCACACACCTGCAGACGATTAATGATCTCAGGCACGACATCAAACGTACGGAGAATGATATCATCTCTTTCAATAAGAGAATCAGTGTCGGCAAAGAGGTGGCCGCTACCGAGGAGAAGAACAATCATAAGCTGCAGGAAACCGTCAGCCGCCTGAAAGGCGAGCTGATGCTGCACGAGCAGGCCAATAAGGGACTTACCTCCCATGACATACAGAGCAGACTGACCCGGCTGTCGGAAACAGCCATGCGTTCTGGCAATGCCATAAGGCTGTGGCAAAGTATTGCCCGTCGCTATGACGAGATCAACGATAAGGCCGACGAACTGCGCCGACGCCACACCCTGCACCAGCAGCAGGCCGAGGACGTGACAACGGCCAAGATAGCGGTGGAGAAATGCTCCCATGACTATGAAAATATACATCAGGTCTATACACTAAATCAAAGCAAGGACGTGGCCAGCATGCGTCAGTCGCTGAAGGAGGGCACCCCCTGTCCGCTCTGCGGCTCTACCCACCATCCATACCACCCCGATTCGGTTCAGCAGCTTGATGAGTTTTTGGGCAATCTTATTGAGATGCACCAGCGTGCATATGATAATTTGCAGGCTGCCAAGCAGAACCTGGTAGAAAAGCAGCAGGCCTATGATACCGAGCATGGACAACTGCAAGTGGAGGAGGAGGGACTCAAACGGATGAGAGAAGAGCAGGCCGAGAATGAAAAGGCCTGGGCTCAGTACGCCGATCTCGACAGAAGCTTTGCGCAGTGTGATGAGAATGTCAATCGCGACAACCGCCGCATCATCCTCATACAGATATACGAATCCTCATGCAAGGAAAGAGATGCCGCCAAAGCCAGGCAGGAAGAGTTTACCAGACATCAGGACGAAATCAACAAGCTCAATGCCGAGATAAAGGAAGTGCAGCAGCAGATAACCGAGAGTTCACGCAAGCAGACCCAGATAAATGCCGATATACAGATTCTGGAGAACAAAATGGCTGCATGCCAAGGCAATATAGAGAAATATAAACACACCCTTGCCGAGGAAATATCGCGGATGGAGCCCATTATGACCATCACCGGCTGGAAAGAACGGTTAGTTGACGCCTACGAAGCCTTCGACCGCGAGCTGGCGGAGATAAAGAGCAAATGGGACACAGCCCACGAGGTGCTGCAGCAGGAGGAAGACAACAGTTTCCGCTTGCAGCAAGAACTTAAAACCCTTGACAAGGCTATGGAAGACCTGCAGCGACTGCGTCGTGACCAGAAAGGCAAGCAAGACGTCAAGCTACAGGAAATAAACAGATACGAGACCGACCTGCGTACACTCTTTGGCGACAGCACACCCGACGAGGAGGCCCATCGCCTGGATGCCGCCGTGGCAGCCGCCGAGGAAGATGCTCAGAAAGCCACAGCCAAATATAACGAAGTGCGCAAGAGCCTCGACGGGGTGGAGGGCGAGATCAAGAGCCTGCGCCAGCAGAGCGCAGCACAGGAGAAGATACTCCGCGAGATGCGCACCAACCTCGACATCGAGATATCGCGCTTCAATACCGGACAGGAAGACACCCTGCAGTATTTTGAGCTGGACCGTTACTTCAGTAATCCGCAGAGCGGGAGCGAGCTGCGCGAGACGATAGACGAGCATAAGCGGCGGGTAGCAGCAGAGAACGTAAAGATGGAAGCTGCCCAGCAGGCAGTGTCAAAACTGGAAGCTTCGCCCAACAGGCCGGCCGAGCAGGAGGAGAACCAAGCCCTTCTGGCAGACCGTCATGACCAGTTGACACTGCAGATAGAGAGCAACGAGAAGGAGCGCAGCCAACTGGAGTATGCCGTCAAGCTGCACCATGACTGCACAAAAGACATGAATTTCTATCGCCCCACACTGGAGAAAGCCGAAAAGAACTGGGCCGCATGGAAAGAGCTGTGCGACGTGCTCGGCAGTTCCGATGGAAACGCCTTCCGTGAGAAAGCCCAGCGCTACACCTTTGAGTTCCTGGTGAACTTTGCCAATGAGCAGCTGGCTGACCTCACCTCGCGCTACAGGCTCCAGGTAGGCCGAGGTACACTGCAGCTTGAGGTCATCGACCGCTATATGCTCGATCAGGTGCGAGCCGTCAACTCCCTCTCAGGTGGCGAGACATTTATCATCAGCTTAGCATTGGCACTGGGACTGTCGTCGCTCTCCAGCAACAATCTGGAGATAGGCAGCCTCTTTATTGACGAAGGCTTCGGCAACCTAGACAGCCAGAATCTCAACATGGTAATAGACGCACTGAGCAACCTGCCCAACACACAGCACCGCCAGGTGGGAGTCATCAGCCATACCGAGCTCATAAAGGCGCGCATCTCACCCAAGATAAATCTCGTGCCAGAGCCGGGAGGGCGCAGCAGAATAGAAGTGAGAAGTTGAGAATAGAAATATGTTTACCGTTTACGGTTTACAGTTTACGGTTTACGGTTTGAAAAGTTCGAAAGAAGAAATACTAACGGCTTAACTTCTTAACTACTTAACTCCTTAACTACTAAAAAAAAGATGATAGAGTACAAGATTCGCCGCTACTTGCAAAGAATGCGTCAGCCGTTTGGCAGCAGGAGTGTCCAGTCGCCCGGCGTGTACACCTTCATCAGCGAAGTCATAAGCAACCGCCAGCCCTACTACGCCTATGCCGACCTGGCCGCCCACCTCAAAAGCATGAGTCGGCACGACCGCAAGGTGGCCAAGCTGCTCTTGCGGCTGTCCAACTACATAAGACCAGCCGTAGCCCTGCTGCCGCAGGACAGCCGACACTTCGTCCCCCTTGTGGAGCACGGGTGCAGGCAAACAGCCATAACCCTCTATGCAGCGCACCCCGACATCAACCCCCACACAGGCGCCCCGCTGCTAATACACATAGACGCCACCAGGGCGCAGCCGCCCTGCAGCCCCCCGCCCGGGCAGTCAGCCATAGTAGTGCATCACATCTATCACAGCCGCACCGCATTACAGACATGGCGCAGACTCGCCGCCACACCGTGGGCCACCATCACCATAGACCTCGGCATAGCCGGAGTAATATACACCAATACCAAATATTCCAAACAACACTACATAATAAACATTTAATTTACAGGTCCTATGAAAATATATACCCGCACAGGCGACAGCGGCCAGACATCACTAGTAGGAGGCAAGCGAGTGTCCAAGACCCATCCGCGCCTTGAGGCCTACGGCACCGTTGACGAGCTGTCCAGCCATCTTGGCCTCCTCTCATCGCTGCTAACCGACCACCATCACCGCCAGACTATCCTCACCATACAGCAGACCCTCTTCAGCCTCTCAGCCATCCTCGCCACAGAGCCAGAGTCCAAATGGCAGCCCGAGCCCCTGCCCCCATCACACACAGAGAAACTCGAGGCAGAGATAGACCACCTTCAGCAGCAGCTACCTGCCCTGCATTCCTTCATAATCCCCGGCGGCAGTCAGGCCGCCTGCCAGGCCCATGTGTGCCGCACCGTGTGCCGTCGTGCTGAGCGCTGCATCCTTGCCCTGACCGAAGAGATAGAAGTTAGCGCCGATGTGCTGCGCTATGTCAATCGTCTATCCGATTACCTGTTCGTCTTGGCCCGCCATCTCAATGTCAGAATGGGGATAGACGAGTTAGAAGTTTGAGAGTTGAAATTGAATATTTAGGAGATAGAAGGAGATAGATGAAAGGTTATAGGTTAGTGGTTATAGGTTATAGAAGGAGTTAGAAGGAGATATAGGGAGATAGAGGGAGATAGAGGACGATAGTCATGACTAATGGCTTAACTACT
>ODAI012748333.1_pt1 | contig 10772 bp, 4 predicted proteins | sample 1539321 | NCBI WGS metagenome assembly ODAI01 (sample SAMN02144231, study PRJEB22623) | gut metagenome | biome: sheep rumen | host: Ovis aries | place: New Zealand | reverse complement strand
CTGGTTGCCGATGTTCTCCACCTGCTTGTCGCCGCCGAAGTCCATCACCAGGGCGCGCATCAGCGTGTAGTCCTTGAAGTGGGCCCAGCCGGCCATCGCGTAGAGGTAAGGCATCAGGCGGTAGCGCAGCTTGTCGTAGTATACGAAAGACTTGTAGGCAGGGTGATTCTCCGGTGCGATGTTCCATATCTCGCGCAGGGGCCACTGGCCGTGGGCGCGGAAGAGGGGGATGAAGGCGCCGAACTGGTTCCAGCGGGCCTGCAGCTCGCGCCACTCGCGGAGGTCTTCGTTCTCCTGGCCGGTCTTGTCGAAGAGCTGCTGGGCGGCCACGTAGCGGTTCTCCACGCAGAAGCCGCCCTGGTCCATGCCCCAGAAGGGGATGCCCGACATGGAGTAGTTCAGTCCGGCCGTCATCTGCGCGCGCATGTCCTCCCAGCGGGTGGCGATGTCGCCGCTCCAGGTGGCGGTAGAGAAGCGCTGCTCGCCGGCGAATCCGCTGCGGGTGAGCAGGAATACACGGGGTTCATTGAGTTTACCCTTCCACACGGAGCGCTGGCCGTTGTAGATAGCGTCGGCATTCACCGTCGAGTAGGCATTGAAATACTCGGTGGCCGTGCCCAGGGCCGTGGGGCCGCTCAGGGCCTTGCGGTACCACATCGGGGTGCAGTCGCGCACGTTCGGCTCCGAGGCATCCATCCACCAGGCGTCCACGCCGGCGATGCCGTCGTGATTGTACTTGCTATAGAGGTTCTCGTCCATCTGGCGCCAGAACATCTTGCGGGCCCCGGCGTCGTAGGCATCGTAGAACGAGCCGCGGAAGCCCAGCCAGTCGTGGATGTCGTCCTTCACGGCCTGATGGTACATCCAGCCCTGCTTGTCGAGCTCCTTGTAGTTGTCGACGGTATCGTAGAACTTGGGCCATACGGAGATCATGAAGCGCCCGCCCATGGCGTGCACCGAGTCGAGCATGGCCTGCGGGTTGGGATAGCGCGAGGTCTCAAACTGGTGGCTGCCCCAGGAGTCGAGCTTCCAGTAGTTCCAGTCCTGCACGATGTTGTCCACGGGGATCTGGCGCTTGCGGAACTCGGCTAGTGTCTGCTCGATCTCGCCCGAGGTCTTGTAGCGCTCGCGGCTCTGCCAGAAGCCCAGCACCCACTTCGGGTAGAGCGATGCCTTGCCCGTCAGCGTGCGGTAGCCCGAGATCACCTCGTCGAGGTTGTCGCCGGCGATGAAGTAGTAGTCCATGTCCTTGGCCATCTCGCTCCAGATGGAGAGCTGGCCGCGCTCCTCGGCCGAGCGGGGCTCGGCCACGCGCAGACCGCAGTAGGCCTCGCCGCCGTCGGGCTGCCACTCGATGCGCAGCTGGTTCCTGACGCCCTTGCGCACCTGCGCGGTGAACTTATAGGTGTTCGGGTTCCAGGCCGTGCGCCACCGCTCGGGCACCACCTCCTTGCCGTCGATATACACCTTCACGTAGCCCGAGTAGTAGAGGATGAACTGACGCTCCTCGGCCTTGCCGGTACATTTGGCTTCGCCGAGTTCCGTCGCGACTCGGCCATTCAAGCCAGCTTGATGGCTCTCGCTGCTCCGTCCCTTACCGCAGCACTCGGGCTCGATGAATCCCTCGTAGGTGACGGTGGCGCCCTGCAGGTTGAAGCCCTGCGGCAGGTTCTTGATGCCGCCGTTGTCGGTCTTCACGGCAATCTCCGACGTCTGGGGGAAGCCGTATTCGTAGTAGATGGAGTCCTCGTCGCGCACGAGCCGCTTGCCGTCACTGGCGACATAGGTTCCCGTGAGATGACCCTCACGGCCCTGCTTGTCGTAGAGCTTGAAGGCGCGGTTCAGCTGCAGGTAGTCGTTAGGGTTGCCGAAGCGGCAGTAGCTGTACGAGTCCCAGAGCAGACCGTAGTTCTTGTTGGAGAGCACGAAGGGGATGCTGACCTTCGTGTTGTACTGGAAGAGATCCTCGTTCTTGCCCTTCATGTTGAACTCCTCCGACTGGTGCTGCCCCAGTCCGTAGAAGGCCTCGTCGTCGGGCGAGTCGAACTTCATCTGCCAGGTCAGTCCGTGCTTCATGGCCTCGGTGATGGCGGGGCCGCCCTTGAGACCGTACTCACGCTCGGGCACGGTGAAGTTCTTGAACTGCTTGCCGTCCTTGGCCTCCTGCAGCAGCAGATGGCCGTCCTCGTCGTAGAAGGCCACCGCGCCCGTCTGCTTCGACACCTCGGCCCTCACGTCGTCTGCCTTCACGATCACCTTGTCGGCGGTCTCCTCGATGGTGTAGGAGCCCTTGGCCGGTGCCTTCTGGGGCACGATCATCAGCGAGGCGGGCTTCTGGGGGAGCGTCTCCTCCGACGTGGCCCTCACACGGATAATCTTGTCGTTCATCACTTCCAGGCACACCACCTTCGCCTGGCCTCCGTCAGGCCGGATGGTCACCCGGTTTCCCACTGTCTGGACGTCTGCTGCATAGAGCGTTCCTGCGGCGAGCAGCGCAGACATCGTCATTGCAATTTTCTTCATCTTTTTCTTTATGTTATTGTTTTAGTTTTGGTCATTCTTCTTCGTCCATCATGACGGCCTCTTCGACCACGATTTCCTCCCGGCAGGGAATCTCGATGGTGAATACCGTGCCGCTGCCCTTGTTCTGTGAAGCATTGATGGTGCCGTGATGGGTCTTCACGATATCAAACACCTCGTGGAGGTTGGGGCTGTCTTCATCACCGACAATCTGTTCAAACAGATGGGGCATCACTTCCGTGGGGATGCCGATACCGTTGTCGGCCACACGGATGACAGCCTTGTCCTGATTCTGCTCTACGAAAACCTTCACCTTACTATTGTTGGGTGAGAAGTTGGCAGCGTTCTCGAGCAGTATCTGTATCATCCGGCGCAGTTGTATCTTGTTTCCCATCACGTTGAGCGTGTCGACAAGGGGGAAATAGGAGAGACGTATCGTCTTGCCTTGGGGAGCCTGGAACTGGTCGCACATCTTGCGGCAGAGGGGCACGATGTCGATATGTTCGAACTGGGGGAGAGTATTCGGGGAGGCCGGGCTATCCGGAGCCTCCGGATTTTTGGGGTTTTTCGGATTTCCCGGGGTTCCCGGGTTATCTGGGCGGGCTTGGTGGCCCTCTTGTTCCAGTTGCTTGCGCATCTCGCTCATCCAGTGGCGTTTCTCGGTCTCGCGGCGCATCTGTTCGAGTTGCATGCGTTCCTCTTGCTGTTGCAGGAAACGCTTGTACCACAGCCAGACGGCGAGGGCGATGACGAGTATGTAGAGCAGAATCATCCAGGGGGCGCGCCAGAGTGGCGGGCGGATGGTGATTTCAAGTGTTGACTCCTCGTCATACATTGTGCCGTCTTCCTTCAGGATGCGCACGTGCAGGATATAGCTGCCGGCACTCAGCGAATTGAACGTAATGTTTGGGTTCAGCTTCGAGGTCTTCACCCAGTTGTCGTTGAAACCTTCCAGAAGGTAGGCGAAACGTTTCTGATTCTTGATGTCCACCTCGTTGGTGGCCAGTTGGATGGTGAACTGGTCATTATACTTCAGGCTAATCTTGCGGCAGATGTCGAGGGCCTCGTGCAGGATAATGCGGCCATCAAACTCTTTACCGACAGCCACGTCCTGATCGAATATCTGAAGTCCGCTGAACACGGGACGCTCCTTGCTGTCCTCCTGTTGCAGCTCATTGGTATTGATGATGTCAAGACCTCCCTGTCCTCCGATGAGCAGACGGCCATCGCGTGTCACCCATGTAGAGCGCTGGTTGTAGGTTGCCTTCTGCAGACCGTCGCGACTGTTGAAGCTGCGGATGTTGAACTGCCAGGTGCCATCGTCCTGCCTGACGGGTACGATCTGTGATACGCCGTGATCGGTTACAGCCCAGATATTCTTACGGTGATCCTCCGTGATAGAGTTGATGCCCGAGCCCAGCAGACCGTCGGTCATGTCGAGCAGAACGATGAACTTGGTCATCGGGTCATAGACGGTCAGTCCCGACGAAGAACCCTGCCATAGGAGCCCACGACTATCCTCGATGATATAGTTCGTATTGGAGGTGGTAACAGTGATGTTCGGGCTTTCGGGGAACACTTGCGTGACGAGTTGGCGACTGACGGGGTTGGTCAGGGCATAGTAGTAGCTCGTTCCTGTGAGCAACCAGCCTTTCTTCGTCCATCCGATCGATGAGAGATAGTCGCTGGGCAGTTTGGTGTTCTTCGTATTCCAGGTGGTGAACTCTCCTGTCTTGGGGTCGAGCATCTGCAGTCCGCCGCCGAGCGTGGTGAACCAGATACGGTGCCACTTGTCCTCGGTGAGTGCCCACACGCTGTTGTTGGCCAGTCCGCCGGGAGCAGCCTGCCAGTTGACGATGTGTGCTTGTGTGGGATCGGCTGTGGATGGGATGCAGCGCGAGAGTCCGCCGTTGTAGGAACCGAACCAGATGCTGCCGTCGCTGGCGGGCCAAGAGCCCACCATAATGTTGCCGGCAAGCCCACTGTTGTCGCGGGTAAAGTGACTGACCACTTCACCGCGCTTGGGGGCGTAGACGAGTATACCCGAGTCGTTGGAGCCCAGCCAATAGTTGCCGTAGCGGTCTTCACAGACGGTATTGATGTCACCCACCTCTATGCTCTTCAGGCTTTCCATGCCTTTCACATATTCGTTGACGCCATTCTTGTAGTTGCCTATCCACATGTGACCATTGGGATCATGGTAGAGACGGCGGGGGGAATTCTCGCTGATGGTGGTCTCGTCGTACTTGTTATTCTTAAACTGCTTGAGCTGTCTGTTCTTCACGTCAATCACGAACAGGCCTTCATGGTCGGTTACCATCCACATCCATCCGTTGTCGTCGAAGAAGAAGTCCCACACTTGCAGCTTCTCAGGCAGATTTTCGAATCCCTTGGCCTGCAGGTATTCCACCACCGTGCGATACCAACGGTTCTCCTTCTTGATGTGTATGAATGTGTTCTCAAGGGCTATGCACCAGATGTTGCCCTCGCGGTCGATGGTCATACGGTAGTCTTGGTTCTCGGGGCCGCCGTTCTCTTTCATCCACTTGTTCTCTTCGATGATCTTGCCCTGCTCTCCGTTGAAGACAATGTACTCGCCGTTGTAGGTGACGGCCACGACATTGCCGTTGTACTCGGTAAACATCGAGATGCCGTAGACGGGATTGACAAAGCCTTCTTCGTAGCCCTCCTTGAAATGGTGTAGCTTCTTGGTTTTTGGGTTGTAGTAATAGATGCCGTCTGCCACCGCCTTCACCCAGAAGTTCTTGTTTTTGTCGATATAGATCTTCTCTATGCCGCTAGTGATGCCGAATTTGGAGAGAACTCGGGCTGACTGGCGCTCGAAACTGTCGGTCACTGGGTCGTAGATACAGTAGTTCATGCCCTGCTTCAGCCAGAGCTTGCCGTCGTAGGCCTCGTAGATCTCGTCGGTATAGTTGTCGCGCATCGATGTAGTGTCGCGGATATTGGAGTAGTAGTTGCGGAAGCGGAAGCCATCATAGCGGTTCAGTCCGTAAGGCGTTCCAAACCACATGAATCCCCGGGAGTCGCGGTATATGCAGTTGACTTGTGAACTGGAGAGTCCGTCCTGCGTGTCCAGCCGACGGAATTTCATGTCGGGAATAAGCTTTGTATCGGCGCAAACCGACATGCTGACGAGGGCCAGAAAGGCAACTAAGAATTGTTTCATATGCTATGTTAGGTTTCTAATCCGCCACAAAAGTACGTAAAAAAGCCCGAACCACCAAATGTTCGGGCTGATTTTTTATGCATCGTCGTCCATCATGACTGCTTCTTCAATGACTTCCTCTTCGTCTGCGGGTTTTATAGACAATGAGGGCCGTCAGCAATATGTAGAGCGTCCAGGCCCACCAAGAGCGATACCAAGGGGAGAGGATGGTGATGCGGAGTTCACTTTCCACGTCGCCCATCGTGCCGTCGTCGCGTAACATCCTGACGTAGAATGTATAGTTACCAGGCGAAAGCCCCATGTACGTGATGTCGGCATTGCCGATGGGGGTCTTGATCCACATGTCGTTGAATCCCTCTAGACGATAGACGAATCGGGTCTTGTTGCTCACGCCACCATTGTTGGAGCTCATCTGGATGGTGAACTGGTTCTCTCCGTGTTTCAGAGTGAGGCTGCGCTGCTGATTGAGGTTCTCACTGAGTATGATACGTCCGTTAATTTCTTCTCCGACTTCCACAAGATGGTCGAAGAGAACGAGTCCGCTAAAGATGGGTTGCTCCTTGTCGTCGCCTTCGTTGAGTCGTGTAGTAGCGATGATGTCCAGTCCCTCTTGGCCGCCAATGAGCAGGTGACCGTCTCGTGAGCAATAAATGGCGCGCTGGTTGAAAGGGCCGGGCTGTAGGCCGTCGCGGTCGTTGTAACTACGCACTACGAAAGTCCACGTGCTGTCCTCCTGATGCTGGGGAATAATGTTCGACACTCCATGGTCGGTAGTCACCCACATGGTGTGACGGTTGTCTTCAGTCACTGCAACGGCATTCGATCCATGCAAGCCCGATTTCATGTCAAGCAGTGTTGTCTGATTGTTCTTGCGGTCGAAGATAGCTACGCCAGCGGGGGAGCAGAGCCAGATGAGCCGTCGGCTGTCCATGACGGCGTGTGAGGTGGCTGTCGACACCGTGAGGGCTTTCGCCCCCTTAGTCTCTGCTACCCAACCGTTGATGACTTTGAACGTGCTTGGATGTATCAGTGCGAAATATTCGGAATTGCCCAGCATAATCCAGCCGTTGGTGGCTGTTGAGATGCTGTTAGTCCATACGGTCTTCAGTACCGAGTTGTCAGTTGTGAACGACCGTTGCTTGCCTGTGTGCTTGTCTATCCTGACGGCTCCACCTCCCAGCACGCCGACCCAGATGTTGCCCCATCGGTCTTCGGTGATGCCCCAGATATTGTTGGTCACTAATTGACTGCCTTCATCGGTGGTGCGGAAGTTTTTCCACTCGCCGTTGTGATATTTCAGGATACCTCCTTCATAAGTGCCGAACCAGAGACTACCATCGCGGGCGGTATAGCTGCTCACTATGATATCACTCGGCACGCCGAGACTCTGTTTGGTAAAGGTTTCTACAGGTTCCAGCGTCCGGGGATCCATCTTGACGATTCCACCGTCATTACGGCCAATCCAGTAGTAGCCCTGGTGGTCTTCGGTGATAGTGTTTACATCACCGACGTTCAGGCTTACGAAATTTGACATCGCCTCCGAGCACATGGCCACTCCGTTCTTGTATGTGGCAATCCACATGCGTCCCAATTGGTCGAGGAAGAGGTGCTTGCAGGTGATGTCGGGAAGAGAGGTGTCATCGCCCTTGATGTTGGTAAACTGCCTCCACTCTTTGGTCTTTGGGTCAAGTACCAGCACGCCCATGTGGTCGGTAGCTGCCCAGAGAAATCCCTTGCTGTCATAACAGATTTCCCACACGAAGATGTTTTCTGGCGGATTCTCATAGCCTTTCAGCAGCATATATTCCGTCATGGATGTCAGCCAGCGTTTCTCCTTATTTAAATATATATAGGTACCCGTAGAGTGGGTGATAACCCAGATGTTGTCCTCTCTGTCTACCGATACCCAGTAGTCATTGTAGGCATCGAGGGCGCGTTTCACGTAGTCATTCTTCCATAGCACCTTGCCTTCCTCACCATTGATACACATCAGTTCGCCATAGGTCGACACCAGTATCATGCCTTCCTTGCTCTCGGCGTAAGCACTGACTCCGAACTCCTTTGAGAATTCCTGGGGGCCGTAGCCGAAGTTGAAGTGCTTCAGATTCTTGGTCACGGGGTTAAAATAGTAGAAGCCGTCGTCAAAGGTCTTCACCCAGTAGTTCTTCCCCGAGTCCAGGTGGATGCTCTCAATGCTGCCGGCAATCCCTTGTTGGTTGAGCCAGCGGGATGGTGTGCGGTCTACCTTCTCCGTCACCGGGTCATACACTGAGTAGTTCATTCCTTGTTTGAGCCACAGTCGGCCGCCGTAGCCTTCCTGAATCTCGTCAATGCGGTTGTTTCTCAGAGTGGTAGTGTCTTTCTCATAGGAAAAGAATGTGCGGACGCGATAACCGTCATAGCGGTTCAACCCATAGCCTGTTCCCATCCAAACATAGCCCCTGGAGTCACGTATGATGCTGCTGACCATCGAATTGGACAGCCCCTCACGAGTGTCGAGCCGCTTGAATTTGAGGTCAGGAATCACGCCTGCTCCGACAGCTATGCTCACAGCCATCGCTATTATCAGTAAAAAGTGTCTTTTTTTCATGATGTCTGGTAAAAATATTTGTTTGAGTTACAAAGTTAGATAAAATCCATTAATTATGCAAACATTCAGGAAAAAAAGTGCATATTCGCCAAAAATATTTGGAACTTTCGATAACTTTATGTAATTTTGCACGGATTATTATCGACAATTACCAATAAAGAATTAAATATAAGTATGAACCAACAAACGGAACAAGGCAGCAAATCCTACCTTATCAGTATCGTGATGGTCGCCGTACTCGGTGGCCTGCTTTTCGGTTATGACACCGCAGTAATTTCAGGAGCCGAGAAAGGCCTCCAGGCATTCTTCATGGAAGCTAAGGACTTCGCTTATACCGACGGGTGGCACGGTTTTACGTCGGCTTCTGCACTCATCGGCTGTATCATTGGCTCGGCACTCTCTGGATATCTGGCCACAAACCTGGGGCGCAAGAAGTCGCTCATCGTAGCAGGCATCCTCTTTTTCATCTCGGCCTTGGGCTCGATGAAGCCCGAATTCCTCTTCTTCACCTATGGCGAACCCACATATTCTTTGCTCCTCATGTTTAATTTCTACCGAGTGATCGGTGGTGTCGGCGTAGGTCTGGCTTCGGCCATCTGCCCGATGTATATCGGTGAGGTGGCTCCTTCCAATATCCGAGGTATGCTTGTGTCCTGGAATCAGTTCGCCATCATCTTCGGCCAGCTGGTGGTCTATTTCGTCAACTTCTTTATCCTCGGCGACCATGTCCAGCCACTGGTGGAGGAGATGGGTAAGGGTATCGCTGCCATCAATCCTGCTGCGCAGTGGACGGTGACAACCGGATGGCGCTATATGTTCGGTTCTGAGGCTGTACCTGCCGGACTCTTCGCCCTGCTTATCTGCTTTGTGCCTGAGACGCCGCGCTATCTCGTCAGTGTCGGACAGGATCAGAAGGCTCTTGGCATTCTCTCCAAGATTAACGGTTCGGGCAAGGCTGCACAGATCCTGCAGGACATCAAGGACACCATGGTTGTAAAGACCGAGAAGCTGATGACCTACGGAGCGATGTGTATCTTTATCGGCATTATGCTGTCGGTGTTCCAGCAGGCCGTTGGTATCAATGCCGTGCTCTACTACGCACCGCGCATTTTCGGCGACATGGGCATGGACGACCCGATGATGCTGACCGTTTTCATGGGTATCATCAACATCTCGTTTACGCTTGTAGCTGTGTTCACCGTCGAGAAGTGGGGACGCAAGCCCTTGCTTATCAGCGGTTCTCTTGGGATGGCTGTCGGTGCCTTGGGCGTGGCTCTCACTTTCGGACACGCAGGTCTGGAACTGCTGACGGCAGCTTCGCTGCTCATCTATTCTGCCTCGTTCATGTTCTCGTGGGGTCCCATCTGCTGGGTGCTTATCGCCGAGATTTTCCCCAATACCATCCGTGGTGCTGCTGTGGCCATCGCCGTGGCCTTCCAGTGGATATCGAATTTCATCGTCAGCTCTTCGTTCGTGCCCATGTTCAACATGCACCTCACCGAGGGTGATGACTTTGGCCATTGGTTCACCTATGGTCTCTATGGCATCATCTGTGTGGCAGCTGCCTTGTTCGTGTGGAAGCTTGTCCCTGAGACCAAGGGCAAGACGCTCGAGGATATGACTCAGCTTTGGAAGAATCGTAAGTAAATTGTCTAACCATAAAAAAAGAAGAATTATGAAGAAGATTTTCATGTTGATGCTGATGTTCGTTGCAACAGTAGGCATCCAGGCACAGACCAAGTTTCACGACGTAGAGGCCAACGACGCCAAGGGAGCTGTCAAGAAGATGACTATCAACATGATGGGACCGGAACAGACCATCAACTTCAGCCAGGACGGTAAGATGGAGCAGAGTAACACCACCGACATCGCCTACGATGCCGACGGCTACATCAAGTCGGCCAAGGTCGAGGTTCAGGGACAGAAGATGGAGGTGAAGTACACTTGGGAGAACGGCCGCGTGAAGAGCCAGTCGATGGAGATGATGGGACAGCCGATGACCGTCACCCATAAGTACAACGAGAAGGGGGTGAATACTGCCGACGAGATCAATGTGGCTGGCCAGACCATGGAGACGCCCTATTCAGACTACAAATTCGATGAGAAAGGCAACTGGATTAGCCGCAAGACCAGTATGATGGGTCAGGAGGTGGTTCAGACGCGCTCATTCGAGTACTATGAGTAACGCTCACGACGTATTCCCTCTGTGTGATAGAAGCAAAGAGGCCCTGCCAACTGGCAGGGCTTCTTCATGTCATCATGTCTGAAATGCGTCGGAGGACTTCTTTCTGCTCCATGGAAGCTCCTGGCAATTGTCAGGAACTTCCGTACAGCCGCCAGGAACTTCCGTAGACTTGCCAGGAACCTCCATGCTGTGGCGGGAGCGGTACTCCTCCGACTGTTTCATCACGGTGTAGCGCAGTTATTAGAATGGTTTTCAGCTTCATGTTCTTATATTATAGTTGTTATATG
>ODAI010524827.1_pt1 | contig 10772 bp, 3 predicted proteins | sample 1539321 | NCBI WGS metagenome assembly ODAI01 (sample SAMN02144231, study PRJEB22623) | gut metagenome | biome: sheep rumen | host: Ovis aries | place: New Zealand | reverse complement strand
CAATAAAAATATTAAAACCAATATGAAAAATAGAAGTAGAAAAATGGCATTAAAGCAAATTTACTATATATAACAAATATCAAACTATAATTATTAAAAAAAATAGAAAATAATAGAACAAAATAGAAAAAATAAATTAAAATAACGAAATAAAAAAATAAAAAAGAAAAAAAATAATTTCTTAAAATTATCTGAATTCTATCTTATCATTATTATTGATTAAAATTCCTTTACCAATCATAATATCTATGACTTCAATAATCTTATTGGATGTCTTCTTAGAAGTGGATCTAAATCCAAAAGTTCTTGAAACCATTTTAGCCAATTCTTTAACTTTCAATGATTTTTCAAAGCTTAAAACCAAATCAATAGACTTCTCAATTTCCATATTGGAAATTAAATCTATATTAGGTTTATCTCTTTTTCTAACCTTAATTTGATCATAATCAATGAATAAGAAATCATCTTCACGAATAAGATTCATATGAGATTCATTACGGTCAATTGCTTTAAAGATAGCCTCTTTAAATTTAGTACCTGCTCTAGATAAGTTACAACTTTCCCTAATCCTACGTATGAGCATATCCACATGAATAGGGCCTTCAGCAGTTACAATATCCATTACAGCTGTAGCAACTTTCTTCTCATCATCATAAATCTCAGTAGCACTCTTAATGATGACATCTTCAATTTCTTCATAAGGAACTATATAGTCCTCTAATTTACCTGTAGGAGTTAATCTAGTATTATCCACAGGGCTTAAGACATTAGATTCAATTATTCTTTCTTTTTCAAGTTCCTGATAATTTTGATCCACTTCATCAATAATATGTTCAAATTCATCATCATCGATTTCAATGTCCTCGTCCATATCTGTACTATTATCTATTGAATCAAAACTAGGAACATCTTCAACTATTCCTTCAGCAACAAGACCTGATTCGAAAAGACTATCAGAAGATGTTAAATCATCTGAAGCTACGAAATCCTCTTCAGTTTCAATATAAGCAGATTCATTCGCATATTCTTCAATCTTATCCAAATATTGATGTTTATTAGAATTAAATAATGATTCGCGCTTAGGACTTATACTTGTATCTACAGAGTCAGAATATGTATTTGGAGAATCATATTGGCTTTGGGAAGAGTATTCGTCTTCAATATCCTCCCTATGGATAAAACTCTCTTCAGGGGAAATAGTGTCAACATATTCCTCATCATATTCACTATGCTGCTTATTATTGGAAAATCTTTCCTTATTTGCACTAATGTCATCATGATAATATCTGGAATCATATGCATCAGAATAATCTCCTTCCTCTGAAGGGTCTATTGTATATATTTTTTCTCTTTCTGTAGGATTTTCTATTTCCTTAAGAGAAGCATTAATATAAAGCATTTCATCTTTTAAGCTTGAAACTGCACCTACAAGACCTTTCTTATTTCTATTATTAGACTTAGGGTAATGAACAGCATTCTTTTTAAGGGAATTTTCTATCCCTACTGCACTATAATAATAAGAATCATTCTCCTCGACTTGAGAATCATATTCTTGATCATGATTCAATTGATTAGAATCAGAAGAATCATATTCTGGGTTATAATGATTCATTTGACTAGATTCAGAAGACTCAACAACAGTTCCATTATCTAAATCAGAAGCGGAATAATCTGTTTTAGAATATTTTTCCCTATTAGAATAGACCTCATTATCTTCAATATTCTCAGAGATTAATTCTTCCAAATCATCAATTTCTTCCCTATCATCATATTCATTTTGGATAGGAATGATAACATCTGCATCGTCAGAGTAGCTTCCATTTTCTCTTGCTCTCCTTTCAGCACTAATAGGAACTATAACATCTGCAGAATCATCTATTATCTCTTGATTGACTCTTCTTTTAGAAACTTTTTTATCTTGTCTCATATTTTCAATATCCTCAGACTCTTCTTTTTCTAAATATTCAAATTCATCATCTTCAACATAATCATTAGAATTACTAGATTCAGAAAACTCTTCTACATCATCTGCAAAATAATCATGAACTATGTCTTCTTCCTCAAATTCATCTTCCAAATTGACTGAATAATCTTCTTCAAATTCCTTAGAATTAGATTCATTTATTTTAGCAGAATCAGGTTCATCTAAATCAGAAGAATCTTTATCATAATTAACATTATCAGAATGGTTAGAATTATTTATGTATTCCTCTAATTCTTCCATTGTCTTATTATTTTGATTAATTAATTCCTCTGTTTTAGAATTAACTTTATTGTTGTTAAATGATTCTGATTTGATTCCATCTTCACTATCAAAATTGTCTTTTTTATCTAGATCATTTCCAATATTATTATCATCATTGTTATTTATAATATTATCTTTTTTAGCAGAATCCTTAATAAACTCTTTAGATTTTAAATCTTCTGCTTTAATAAATTCTACATCAGAATCTTTAGAACCATCTGATTTAGTGATAACAAATCCTTCACCAATATTTTTTAATCTATTGAGTATAGATCTATTATTAGCTTTTGGTTTTGGAATATTTGCTTTGGAATCAGTTGATTTATTATCTGATTTATTATCTGATTTATTATCTGATTTACTATCAGATTTATTTTTAAATGATTTATTATCAATAACTCTATCAATATTAGATTTATTTTTAATTGATTCATTATCAATAATCTTATCAGCAGATTTATTCTTAACTGACTCTTCATCTAAAACCCTATTAGTCTTAAGAGTAGCATTAGAAGATTTTAAATTATTTTCTATTTTAGTTTCACGAACAAAACTATTTTCAGATTTTTTAGTGACATTATTAGATGTATCTTCTTCAATATTAGAATCTAAAACATCATCATTATCACCATGTTCGGATTCATAATCAACATCATCTAAAGAACCATCATCTAAATCATCAATTAAATCATCAGATCCTATTTGGCTATTTGGAATAATATTTTCACTATTTTCATTTAAATCAGAAGATTCTGATTGGTTAAGATCTTCATAATCATCATCAATATCATCTACTGACTCTAAATCATCATCAAAAGAATCGTCATGATCAATATTTTCTACAAACTCCAAATCATCATCAGAAGAATCAGAACTATCATCTATATCTTCATCATTATCTTTATTTCCATTCAATTCATCATCAAGGTCCTGCAGATATTTATTGATTAAATCTTCTTTTTTCTCATCAATAGGAGAGGAATCTACTTTATTAGTTTCATCATCTAATCCAATGCCAGAATCATTATCAAATTCATCATCAGACTCTTTTTCATTATCTTTACCTAAAACAACAGTTGTAACAGGATTTATCTGCATTGATTCAACAGCTTTAATCTTAGATTTTAATTCATTGACTTTGGAGTTTACAATAGTGTCTTCAATATGTTCTAATAATCGAGCTCTAGCTAAATCCCTATTTCTATACCAATCTGTTGACCAAATATGATAAATATCCCAACCTAAACCGCCTAAAACCTGCTCTCTTAACCTATCACGATCTCTTGCAACTTTGCTTGAAGCGTAATTATGACCATCACATTGAATTCCTAAGATGTATTTTCCAGGATTGTCCTCATCAATTATTGCAAGATCCACTCTAAAACCTGCACAGCCTATCTTCTTATCAACTTGATAGCCATTATCCACAAGGAAATTATAAATTGCATCTTCAAATGGAGCCTCATCATAATCCTCATCTGCTATAAACTGATTAAGTGACAAGTTTTCAGCATATTCTAAAAAGCTTTGCAATGATTTTACACCAAATGGAGGGTTTGCAGTCAAATGAATATCATGAGCTCTGAAATTAGTGAAAACTACACATTTTTCCCTTGCTCTTGTAATAAGCACATTCAAACGTCTTTCTCCACCATCTTGGTTAAGAGGACCGAAGTTTAAGGACATCTTGCCTTCAGTGTCATATCCATATCCTACACTTATTAAAATAACATCCCTTTCATCCCCTTGAATTGTTTCAAGGTTTTTAACGAAGAATCTTTCTTCCCTTTTATCAGAGAATAAAGGTTCATATTCTGGATGAGCTTTTCTTTCTATTTCTAATTCCTCTAAAATAGCATTCTTTTGAGCAACAGAGAATGTACCAACACCTAAACTTTTCTTATCACCATATTTTTCAAAGTGCTTGAATATCTCTTTTACCACATATTTAGCTTCTTTAGGGTTAGCGGAACCTTCTCCCCTATGATATGCTGTGTCAGGATGATAATGGAATTTTAAACCTAATTCAGGGTCATTATGACAAGGAGATGGATAAACCAACAATTCATTATCATAGAATTCCCTATTTGAAATATTGATTAAAGACTCATGACGGCTTCTGTAGTGCCATTTAAGCATTTTAACTGGGAATGACAATTTACATAAATGCAATATGCTTTCCATATCCAATGCTGTCGCAACTTCCTCACCGCTTTCACTATCTGTCATCTGATCAAAAAAGCTTGTAGGAGGCAATTGTTGAGTATCTCCCATTACTACAGCAGTCTTTCCCCTCATGAATGCACCTAGTGCATCCTCAGGCTTAACTTGACTTGCTTCATCGAAAATAACTACATCAAACTGTAATTTAGGATTTGTAGGGTCAAGATATTGTGCAATGGACAAGGGACTCATCATAAAGACTGGCTTGATTTTCTTGATTGTTCCTCCAGCCTTTTCAAGAAGGGTTCTAACTGGCAAATGGCCGCTTTTTCTTGTAAACTCTCCTGCCAAAACCTTTGCCTCAGGGTCGTTTGCTCCACCAAAGATTTTAGGAATCTGGCTGTTTAGCTTATTGAATATTCTTTTTCTGTTAAGGTTAATAATCTTCTTATCCAAGTCCTTAAATTCAGCTATACGATTTTCATGCAATTCTCCAATGAATCCTGCTAAAACATCATTTTGAGCAAATACAATATTTAAAAGACTGTCAGCAAAATTACCTAAGACTAACGCTTTTACATCATCCTTCTTAATGTTTCTTTTTTCAACTGTCTTAATGAAGATTGATGCAGGAGTATTCATGCATGCCCTTTTTGTATTTGAATATTGGGACCATAAATGAAGACTTGACAATTGTCCTTTCCATTTATTAAGCTGAATTTCCCATTTTTCAAATGGAACATCCTCACTTTCCTTTTTAAATATGATCTTACTTCTAGGATTCAATTTAGACTCTAGCTTTTTAAGGGTTTCATAGAACTTATTTCCCTTTTCAATATAATCATTGATTCCCTCATCGATTGATGGATGGAACAAGTCATTTGAAAGCATTTTAACAGTGCTTTCATTAAATGTGCCATTAGATAAAAGCTTGGTGAACTTTCTCATCCAAATTGAAACTTCTTTTAGCTCTTTAACATCTGCTTTCTTGCTCCATAAGTCACCAAAGTACTTGACAGCAAGTTCTTCATTATCATTAAAACTTTGGCGAACCTTAATTTCCTTTCTGACTTTAATTAAATCATTTAAAGCCTCTTTTTCAGATGGAACACTTCCCTTGTATAATCTGGACAATTCCTCCTTATGTGAATTTCCGCCAAATAAGCGGAACTTCTTATTCAAGTCCTTATTTAAGTCATGAATTAAAGTATCCAAATCTGCAATAAGCAGATAATCAGTGAACTTATTGAATAAGTTAGAAGAATGCTGATAATTAGATAATAATTTTATTAAATGTAAAGCCTTATCTGGTTCGTTAAACCATTCTCTTCTAAGCAAAATTGAACTGTCAATTAAATTAACAGTAGGGCTATTCAAGAGACTCAAAGCAGTAATGGAATCCTCATATTCCTGTAATGTATCTGGCACCTTTATTCCATAAACCTCATTAATTATGTCCATCTCATATCTAAAGTCGTTTAAGGACTCTAAACTGTCTCTTATTAACTGTTCTATTTCCCTTAAATCAGCAGGAAGGAGACTTTTTGGATTGCAATAACTCCATGGATTATTTTTGGATATGGTTGAATAAAGCTCAGATAAGTTTTCTAATGACAAGATCATATCATCTAAATCCTTCATGGATAACTCTTCAGGATTATTAAAGCGAACTAGAGGCAATAATCTGCTTTGACGTGAGAAATAATCCTCTGAAGATTCCTTCATACCGTATAATTCAAATGGACTTAGATTAACCTTAGCCATAGGCTGATGAATAATCTCTGCATATTCATCTAATTGATTACGTAAGTTCTCTAGTTTCCTTAAGGTTTGATCAAGCTTTAAGTCCCTGGTTGAGCGAACATTGGTGGCTTTTTGAAGGTTTTTCAATAGTTTCTTCCTTCTTGTCTTATGGGAATGTAATTCAAGCACAAATTTACCAAGTCCTACACTATCCAATCTGCTTTTTACAACCTCAAGTGCAGCCATCTTTTCACTGACAAATAAAACTGTTTTGCCTTCTGCAATAAGCTCTGCAATAAGGTTTACGATAGTTTGTGACTTACCTGTACCTGGAGGACCTTCTACAACTAAGTTATGTCCTGCCTTTACATTTTCAATAACAGCAATTTGAGAGGAGTCAGCATCTAAAACCTGATACATAGTCTTATAATGCAATTTTTCATCAACATCTTCCTCTTCAAAGGTATCCTCATAAACATTTTTGCTTGGATTAAAGATAGCCTGAATTAACTCATTTTCAGTCAAATCTATATTTTCATCCCAACTTTCAGGATTTAAGTCATTATACATTACAAATTTAGTGAATGAGAAGAATCCTAATGCAATATCATACTTAACATTCCATTTGGAAAATGGCTTAATGGCCTTTCTGACATTTTCCAAATAATGATTGACCCCTTCAACATAGGAAGTTTGTTCAAATTTTGGCAATTCAATGCCTGCTTCACGAAGTTTAGCCTGAATGGAAATGTTATTCTGTAAGTCTTCACCAGTCCAAGAGAGAGAAAATGAATTACCTACTTTCTTACGTTCCATTTCTACAGGAATAAGAATTAAAGGAGCTAAATTCTTTTGTTTAGGCTTTTTCTTATCAATCCATTCTATAAAACCTATTGCAATATATAAGATATTGTAACCTTGCTCCTGAACCATAGTCTTTGATTGCTGGTCTATATAGAACAATCTTTTTTGAAGTTCACTAGGTGATAGGTCTGCCTTTAAAGTTTTATCTGATTCTTGAGATAAAAATTCCTTGGTTTGATCTATAAAAGCATGAGCTCTGGATTTCTTGTTTTCCTTTTTATTAGCTGAGAAAAACATCTTTTTATTTTCTAAAACAAGGGTCCTGTAAACATTTATTGGTGATTGGTTAATGATACTGAGATTTCTATTTCTAGCTTTAAAATTAAGAAGAGGATTTCTTAAAGTTAAGTCTAAGAGCTCTTTTCTTAAATTTTTAAACTCTTTCTCAATATTCTTATTTGAATCTTTTTTAGATGGTGTTCTAAATTGCATTATTAATCCCTTTACTTTAGAAAATAAAACTTTTAATAAAATGATGGACAATTATTAAAGAAATATTAATTTTTGATATATCTCAAAATCATATAATATATAATAATTCATAAAAATTTTTAATAAATCTACAAATCATATAATATATAATAATTCATAAAAATTTTTAATAAATCTACAAATCATATAATATATACTAATTCATAAAAATTTTGATATATCTACATCATATAATTTTTAAATATATTTAATAATTTTAAATAATTTTAAATAATCTTTGATACAATACTATTTTTAGTTTTTGTAATTTATAAAGGTTTGTAATTGATTTATTATTAGTTAAAATTTATTTTAATAAACTATTTAAAATTGAATTGAAATATAATAATATTTCATTTAATTATTTGATGTTTCAACAATGTTAAATAAATCTTTAAAAAAATATTAAGTTTTTTAAACAAAAAACAAAAAAATAAGAATAAATAAGTCAAATAATAAGATTTAAAATAATTTTATAAAAGTTATTTTATGAAAATTGAATAAATTACATATATCAAATAAAAACATATAAATAGTATATATAAACATTAATTTAATTAAGAATTTTATATTATCTTGATAAATTAGATTAAAAACAAAGGAATAAAATTTAAAAAAAAATATATTTTAATAAAAATATTATTTAAAATTTTTAATTTTGGAGCGATAAAATGACATATAAATCTAAATTCGGTTTTGGATGTATGAGATTGCCTCAAACAAATCCAGAAGACCCTACTGCAATTGACCAGGAACTATTTAATGAAATGGTAGATATCTATATGGAAAAGGGCTTTAACTACTTTGACACATCTTATGCTTACCATAATGGAACAAGTGAAATTGCAATTAGAAAAGCTATAGTAGAAAGATATCCTCGTGAATCATTTCAAATATGTGATAAGATGCCAACTTGGGCTTTGACTTGTGAAGAAGACAATGACAAATTCGTGAGCGAAATGCTTGAAAGACTTGGAATTGATTATTTCGATGTCTTCTTTATACATAACATTAATGCGCCATGGGTAAAATTAGCTGAAGAACATAAGACCATAGAATATGTTAAAAAAATAAAAGAGGATGGAATCGCTAAAAAAATAGGATTCAGCTTTCATGAAAAGTCTGCTTTGCTTGAAGAGTTTCTAAACAAATATGATGGCGTATTTGACATTGCCCAATTAGAATTGAACTATCTTGATTGGGAAGACCCATCTATTGAATCCAAAAAATGCTACGATATATGTGTAGAACATGGACTAGATGTATATGTTATGGAACCATTAAAAGGTGGAGTGATAGTTAACCAAACTGAAGAAATAAAGAATGACTTTAAAGAGTTCAATCCAGACAAGTCAATTGCAAGCTTTGCTATAAGATTCTGCGCATCTCTTGAACATGTTAAAATGGTATTAAGTGGCATGAGCAAAATGGAAGATCTTATTGACAACTGTGACACATATGAAAACTTTGAGCCATTAAGTGATGAGGAACGTGAATTTATACTTAATGAAGGTGAAAAATTCAAGAAAAATCTCGCAGTTCCTTGCAGTGAATGTGGATATTGCTTAAAGGCATGCCCATTAGAAATTCCTATTCCAGAATACTTCAATATTTATAATATGCAAAAGATACAGCCTGAATCTAATATTTATAGATTGTATTATGATAAGCTTGCAGATGAAAAGGTTCCGGCTAAAGACTGTACCAAATGTGAAACATGCATTGATTACTGCACTCAACAAATAAACATTCCAGATGAACTTGAAAACTTATGTGAGTTCTTTAAAGAAGGATTCAGTCCATATGCCGGAGCGCCTTAAGGAATAAAAATAGAAATATCCAATAAAATAATTATTAAATAAAAATTTTGAAAAATAAAATATAAAAATAGAAAAAATAGTTAGAATTTAAATAATTCTAACTTTATCTTTTTTTAAAAAAAAAATAAAAAGAGATTTTAAATTAAATTTTAAACTTATATTAAATAAATTAATGATTTAACTCATTTAAAATTCATTTAAACTTATTTTAATAAATTAATGTTTTAACTTATTTAAAATTCATTTAAACTTATTTTAAGTAAACAAGCTTATTTTAAACTGTTAATAGCAGCAACAATTAATTCAATAGTGTTTTCTACGTCTTCCATACTTGCTACACTAACAGTTGTGTGAATATATCTAGTTGGAACAGACAATACTCCAGTAGGAATACCTTCTCTAGTAAGGTGAATTGCAGTACCATCAGTTGTACCGCCGCTGCTTACTTCAAGTTGGTAAGGAATGTCATTCTTTTCTCCAGTGCCAATCAAAAGGTCTCTAACTACTTTAGGAGATATGATTCCTCTTCCGCTTGCATCAATTAAGATTATAGCAGGACCTTTACCAATCACTACAGGAGCCTCTTCAGGCTTAATTCCTGGATGGTCACCAGATAAGGTTACATCAAGAGCAAAAGCCATATCAGGATTTAACTTGAATGAAGTTACTTTTGCACCTTTTAATCCAACTTCCTCTTGAGTTGTTCCGACACCATAGACAGTAGCTTTAGAATTTACTCTCTTCAATACTTCAATCATTACATAACAGCCTAAACGATTGTCTAAAGCCTTACTCATTACTAAATTATTTGGGAATCTTTCAAACCAAGACTTAAATGTGATTGGATCTCCAATACTAATCATTTCTAAAGTTTGTTCCTTATCTTTTGCTCCAATATCAATAAACATGTCATCATATGGAACAACCTTTTTTCTCTCTTCAGGTTTAGTTACATGAGGAGGTTTTGAACCGATTACACCAGTCACATCCCCATTTTTAGAATGGATAACTACAGTTTGATTCATTAGCATTTGGTCATTAATTCCACCAATTGTTGCAAATTTAATAAATCCTTTATCGTCTACATGTCTTACCATTAAACCTATTTCATCCATATGAGATGCCAACATTACAGTTGGTCCTTTTTTAGAAGAACCTTTTTTAGTAGCTATAATATTGCCCATATGATCTATTTCAATATCATCTGCCACGTCTTTTAATTCTCTTTCAATAATTTCTGCAATATTTTCTTCAAATCCAGAGATTCCTGGAGTCATACAGAGTTCTTCTACTAAATCTATTTTTTCGTCAAAAGTCATACTTTTCACCTTATATTATAACTATTAGTTAAGGTAATTTATAAAATTTTCTTATTATTAATACATATAATAATTTCAATAAAAAAATCTATAAAAATTTCTAATAATCATAAATATAAAATTATCTTAATCAAATATTTTTAAATT
>ODAI013860411.1_pt1 | contig 10773 bp, 5 predicted proteins | sample 1539321 | NCBI WGS metagenome assembly ODAI01 (sample SAMN02144231, study PRJEB22623) | gut metagenome | biome: sheep rumen | host: Ovis aries | place: New Zealand | reverse complement strand
ATTTCCAAAACCTTATAGGCATCTTCCAGGGTGTTACTCTTTAAGTTCAGCAATGAGTCAACCTCCGATTCCGACAGCCTCATAAACGAGGCCACTTCCTTCAGAGCCTTAATCTCTTCAGAGGCTACACGCCCATCACTTTGGGCAATCCTCACGAGGAAGTCCAGCAGTTGCAAACGCTGGCTGTAATCCATGTTTGCAGCAATCTGAGCTCCACACTCCTGAATCGTTGTCCGGAAAGCATAAGGGTTCCGCGCATTCATCTGTTTCTGCTGCTCAAACATTTTCAACAAGATTTGCTCACCTTGTGTCACAGCAGATTCGCCGAAATTCACACGCAAGAAGTTCCTGACGAACTCCATCTCGCTATGCATCACCCTACCATCAGCACGGATGATATAGGATGCCAGTACCATCATGGAAAAGAAAAAACTGTTACGTTGTCCCTGATAGGTTTGTTCACGAGTGTATTCTCCTGTCTGATAGCCTCCTCCATCGGACTCGATAGAGAAACTACTACCTTCAAAAAGTGACCCAATAAAATAACCGGCCAGTGCACCCAGTGGTCCACCAACCATCCAACCAAGGAAACCTCCAATCCACTTTCCCAATCCCATCTGTTACAACAGTTTTAAGAGTTCAGCCTCGACATCGCTCATCTTTGCCGTAGGTTCAAAACGTTTAATCACCTTTCCATTCTTGTCAACCAAGAACTTGGTGAAGTTCCATTTAATATCCGGACTATTTTTGTAATTTGGATTCTTCTTCGACATACTTGCATCGAGGAACTTGCCAATAGGATCTTCCAGGTCAAATCCGGCAAATCCTTTCTCCTTCTTCAGATAAGTAAACAAAGGAATCTCATTCTTCCCATTTACATCCACCTTATCAAACTGAGGAAATTGAATATCGTAATTGGCAGTACAGAACTCGTGGATCTCGGAAATAGAACCCGGAGCCTGCTCACCAAACTGGTTGCAAGGGAAATCCAATACGACAAAGCCTCTCAACTTATATTTTGCATACAGTCCTTCCAAATCCTTATACTGAGGAGTAAAGCCACACTTCGTAGCTGTATTCACAATCAACAGCACACTTCCCTTATACTCAGAAAGAGAAACATCTTTCCCCTGAGCATCTTTCACACTAAACTCATACACATTGTCCTGAGCTGCTACTGATACAGCCAACAAAGCAAATAGGCCCAATAAAACTTTTCTCATCTTCTTCAAATTTAAATCATCGCAGCAAAGATAATGCAAAACGATCATTCGAACAATACACGAAAGTACAATATACTGTTGGAAAATATTAAAAGAAAATAAAAAGCGCCTTCGGGCTCAGATAAATCGGAGTACTCAGACTGAAAACTCAGTTTTTGGTCGAAAAGACTCGGTAATTGAACAAAAATATACGACAAATAAACGTAAAAGCACTGAAAACATCCTTCAGGTTTACAGATTGGCATCGTCCTCGTTAGCTGAAGGATGCAAAAAGGGTTGTTCCCATCAGAGAACAACCCTTTCTTTCCTATAAAGATTTCTATTTTAGAAAGCTTTTTCGTTACTCATCCACTTAGCCCAGATATTACCCGGATACAACTTAACAGCTTCGCCATAAGCTTGCTTAGCCTTTGCATCGTTTCCTTGTAATTCCTCAACCAAGCCACTGAAGTAGTTCAGATTACTGTCTTGAACATTCTTGTTTGCTTCACCAAACTTAGCATAGTTATCAACCAAGTTCTTCTGCATATTGTCGCGTGCAGCAACCATCTGCTTCAAAGCAGCGTCAGCATCAGCTGTGCGGCCTAACTTACGCAATGACTTAATCTTATAATAGATCAAATCAGAGTTCTGTCTTGCTCTTGCATCTGCAGACTTCGTGAAGGCTTCCTTAGCCAAATCAGCCTTACCCAGCCCTTCATAAGCAATACCTTGCAAGTAACGAGCCTTTGCCTCATAACCGCCACCGGATGATGGAGCAACTTCCAAGTTAGTTGGATATTGAGTAGCCAATTCAAACTCGTCGATAGCCTTCTGATAGTTCTTCTTCTTCAAAGAAGTCATACCATTGAGCATGTGAGAGTTCACGTAAATCGTGTGGATTTCGCCACCACCTTCCCACAAGTGGAAGTGACGGTTGTCCATAATCTTGGCAGCCTTATCGTAATTACCTGTTTCGTTATAGATTGACAACAGACGCATTACAGCATCATCATGCTTCATGACAGTCTTGATGTTCTTCTCCATTCTCTTCAGACGAGTCTGGATCGGAGCACCTGCCTTCTCATAGATCTTATCCGATTCAGTCATCAGCAATGCATCGTTCGGATTAGCCTTGATTGCCATATCATAGAACTTCATAGAAGCATCCAAGTTACCTACCTGACCTTCACCAAAGCCGACGTTACGACAAGCGAATGCGTTATTAGGATCGATATCAGCAGCCGTATGCCATTCAGCCAAGCCTTTTTCCTTCTGGCCTAAGTAATACAACAGGTTACCATAGTAGTAATGCAAGTTGGCATCGTTCGGTTGAACCTTCAACAAAGCTTCGAACATCGGAACTTCCTCGGTACGAAGTGGGAAGTTATTGTTCTTCGACAAGGTCCCGGCCTTTTGGATAGCACTTGTTGCCTCAGCTTCGTTCTCAGGCAAGAGTGTATAAGCACGATACAACTGTACCAATGGATAATCAGCAAACGGAGTGCCAATGGCAATTGCAGCATCCAAAACGGTACGAGCGTCTTTCTTATCACCAAATGTAATGTAGTTTGCAGCAACTTCCAGTAATTCCTGAACAGCGATGATACCTTCACTACGGTTCTTGCGTGTACCTGCCAAGAACGAAGCGTCACCCTTATCCAAGAATGAAGTCTCGAACTCACTCATGTAATCCAATGGGTCGATGCTCTTGATCAACTTAATGGTTTCCTTAGCCTCAGCCTTCTTACCCAACTGACGTAAGATGTAAGCCTTCAAAGTCAATGACTGTAAGTCGTGTGCACCAACCAGCAAAGCTTCGTCAACAAGTTTCAAAGCCTCTTGGTATTTATTTTCATTTGCAGCACCAACAGCCAACTGATAGAATGCAGGATGTTTGAATGCCGGAGTATAGGTAGCAGCCCACAGATTCTCTTCTGATTCAATCTTCTTGCCCATCAAACGATATACATAACCAAGGTAATAGTTACCTTCTGTATTCATTACGCGGGTATAATCATGAGCCAGACGAGCTTGAGCGCGAAGCAAGTGCTCCTCAGCCTTCTCCAATTCTCCCTGACGGATGAAGTGTTTACCAACCTCGATGTTTACACGTGCATCGTTCGGATCACGACGAAGAGCTTCTTCATAGAAGTCCATGTAAGAAAGACGGGCATTGTTGAACTGGTCAACGCGCAAACCTGCCAAATACAGTTCTTCTACGGTATCATAGTCCTTAACAGCCTTTGTACCATCGATTACCTTCGGCAACTCTTTCTTTTCCAACTTAACAGGAGTATAGTCAACCAAGACATCACCATTTGCATTGTACAATGCGGTATAGAGTTCCCATGCCTTTGCTTCAGCAGGAACAGCAACCTTTTCGCAGAAATACTTATCAGGGTCGATGTCGATTCGTTTATCCATCAACACTTGGTCTTTGAATTTCACAACGACACGAGCATTCTTATAAGAAGTAGTAGCATTGTAACCAACCAAGTACTGACCGTTCTCAGCCGGTTCAAAGTTCACAGCACCTTCGATTGTTGCATTCTTACAGCCCTTGATACCTTTGATAGGGAACCAGATCTGAGAGAACTCACGGATCTCACCCGGGTTAATCCAGCTGTAGTCCGGCTGGTTATCTGAATAAGCACCAACCATCAACTCCAGATAGTGTCCATCATTATCCGACAAGATCTTATTCCACATGTGTCCACTTGGAGTGTTACCCCACAAGAAGAATTTCTTTCCAGGAACTTGATGACGGTTTGCCACGTGAACAGTACCGGCATCCTTGCCATAGTCATAACCAGCCAAGAATTCCATCTTACTGTCCCATGCAAAGATAGAACGACCTGATTCAGTAAAGTTCTTCCACCAAGATAGATCTATGTTTTGGCTTGAACGACTAGAGATTGGGCCTTCTTTCCAAGGAGTAAAATATGTTTTGTGGTGGTCAGCACCTGCTTGTACATCGGGTGGGAATATAACTTGGTATTGTTCGTTACAATGTACAGATACGTTTGCCCAATAAAGCATAGACTGAATCATCGGAGTCGGGTTAATTACCTTCACTCTTGCTTCAACCCATGAGCGGTTAGGATGAACAGTTACACCAACCGACCATTTCAGACGGTGACGCAATTCTGTTTCACCTACCCAAGCAGTCTTACTGCCATCTGCGTTCTCTTCTAATTTCCAGTCGACCGGCATATAACTACTTGCACGGTGATGATCAGGAATGTTCCATTCAACACCACCTGAAAGCCATGCACCCAGCATACCAATCAAAGCTGGTTTGATACCTGTCTGGGTATAGAAGAAGTGGTAATTGTTGGTAAGGTCAGTAGCCTGTAGGATACGGCCACCAATTTCAGGAAGGACACCAATATTGATATATTGGTTGTCGAGACGGAGAATCTCGTACTCATGGTCTACCTTTTCTTCAGTTAACACATCGTACAAAGGATATGGATAGATGTAACCTTCCGCACCTTGGTACACACGTCCGGTAAAGAAAATTGGATCCACTTCCGGATTACCAATTTTGTAAGTAGGAATCTTTTCCTTTACAATTCCCATGTTTACTTGCTGTGCCATGACCGGTAAAGCACAAAGCATCATAAAGGGAACTACTAACTTAGACTTTAGTTGCATAATAATTAATTAATAATAAAACTCACTTATCAAAAAATGTGTAACAAATATACTTTTTTTTTTGACAAAAACAAAGAAAAAATGAAAAATTAATGACTAACCATATTCGTCGGTTGATAAGGATCCTGAGGGAATGTCATAAAGTAATAATTATACCAATAGGTATGCTTATACTTCGCATTAATCATCGCCCTATTCTTTTCACCTATAAACGACTGAAATTCATTGAATTGACGAACGAGCAACTCCGGAAACTCCAAACCTTTCAGCCCCATTCCCAACGCATCTGCCAATATCAATGCTTCTTGATAATGCTGCGGGATACCGTTCTGTAGCAGGTAAAGATTCTTCTTTAAATGGTTGGTGAAAGCTAGTAGATTCTTCCGTATCAACAATGAACAGAGGTAGTAATGATTTAACGGAATATTCATATTCCCCGCCTGAACAAAATTATACAGATTATTCAAGGTCATGCTCGTCATATAAACGGTTTCCTTATCCGCCACACGTTCTTTTTTCAAGGAACGCTCCAACTCAACGCGTTGCCGTGCAATCCAATCGCCATAGCAGGAGGCATGTGAAAGAATTTCCATGTATTTATTAGCCATATCGGCGTTCCCTTCTGCGATATTGAACTTAATCAAGTTCATGATAACCCGGAAATTCATGCCATACTTCGACTTTGTTGCTTCCTGGAAAGCCTGATGAATGGCCTGATTGTAAATACCAATATGCTGAAAGAACAATTGATTGAAGAAGGTGCCATGCAAGGAAGCATCTCCCTGAAAGAGGAAAAACTCCTCCGAATTAACAGGGTAATTGAAGATACGATTGCCCAACATGTTCATGTTGCTTAATGCCAATGTCACATAGCACAAGTCCTTCATCTTGTTATCGTCATGATCGCCTATCAAATCCAATAAATCACTCCAATGACCTGTCGACGCCAAGAACTCCATCTTATAATCCCGCTCGTGTGATTTCAGGTCTTTATTGGTAAAAGCAAAGAGGAAGAAACAGATCACAAACATCGAAGGAATGATGTAATAGATCAATTTCTTGCTGCTTTTATTGTTCTTTTCAACAAAATCATCTGTTGTTCTCCACTTGAACAGACGGTAAAGTATCTCGACAAACAGTGCCAATGCGATTGCAATCAACGTAAATCGAACCGAATCGGTGATGAACTCCTCATAGAACTGATGCCATGCTAAGATGAGGGCAGGAATCCATGCCAAGAAGAGCCAAACTCTTTTGACTGGAAGACGGTGCAGGATATGCATGAACGAATATAGCACCAAGGTGGGGAACACAGTCTGAATAAGTGCCCCAAAGAAAGGCCAGCGATAGAACTGCAAGAGGTAATTGCCAATAATCGCAGGCACTCCACCCTTCCCCGCAATCACCGAATGGAAATAATCAGGGGTGAACACAAAGAAACTGGTAATTTCTTTTTCCCAAAGAAAATAAGGGAAGAGAAAATACCAAATAACGAATACCAGTGGTATGATCAATAAGGATATTAATATGATAAAACGCTTGCTCATTTCTTCATCTGTTTAAACACATTGCCAAATGTGGAATAAGAGGTCTTGATTTCTCCTGAAACAAATTCAGGTACATTGTACGACCATAATCTGAATGTATTGTAATCAGGCTCTTTCTGTGGTAACAAGAAAGGCTTACCGAAGTGTCCGTTCCCATCGAAATGGGCAATATACAGACGTGTATACCTGCCATCCAACCTTCTGCTGCTGAACAAAACCCATTTCCCGTTCGACGACCATGAATGATAACTCTCTGTATCCGCGCTGTTCAGGATGTCGGTATTCACTTTTTCACCCGTTTCCAAGTCAATCATCTGCAAGTCCGCCTCCTTATGCCAAATAGGGAAAGTACCATAGGCAGCCATGGTGAAGAGCAGATACTTTCCGTCCGGTGAGATGCGAGGCCATGAAGCACTGGTCGAGTCGGTTGCAGCACAGATCGTTTCCAACTGTTCTGCAAACTCACCGGTTTCTTGGTTAAATCCGACTTTCATGATGCCATAATGAATATTCTTCACGCTATCCGGTACTTCACCGGCTTGTGCTGCTGAAAAATAGAGGGATTTCCCGTCGGGTGACCATGCTGGGAATGTTTCAAAAATAGAATCCTGACTGATCTGAGGCACAGTCGAAGTCTGGTTGTTTTCAGTATTAAACAGGATCAGATCTGAGCTCTGATCAAACACCTCGATCGGCTGCTCACCTTGATGGAAGAATACTTGGAAGGTTGCATTCGATGAGAACGCAATGTATCGACCACTCGGATGCCACATCGGATAAACACCCTGCTTCCCTAAAGGCAACTTTGTGAAATCAATCTTCGTAGAAGCATGATTCTGATAAAGAACGGTACCACCATTCTTACCACGGACATGGAACAGATAGGTATCAGGCGAATAGTTGTAGAAAGAATGACAATTCAGACAAGCATTTTCCGCCATCTGGTTGCTGACAAAGGCATGCTCAGCAAATGAAGACAGTTCCCGCTCGCAGAGTTCGATACGATTCCAACTCTCATAACCTGGTTCTATCAGACGATAAGCGATATAGGGATCGATTTCATCCGATGAGACGTAAATAGGAAATGATTTATATTTAACTCCCGCTGAGTGTTGCTCATCCCAGACAGATACAGTCAACTCGATTTGCTGATTCTCATTTCTCTTCAAGATGTCCGACCACTTGCTTTTCGGAAATTCAACGTGCTTTTTCCCATAAAAAGAAGTAACTGTACCATCCGATTCTTTCAAATCTACTTGAATGGCTTTTGCATTCCTAACACTGAAATTAAGTGGGGAGATGCTGGAAGGTATGGTTACATCCTTATAATCCGGAAAAATGTCGGGAAAGTCGTCTGAAGAAGACTGGGCGGTTTGATGTGATTGACAAGCAAAGAGAGAAATTGCTACTAATATGGTGATATATTTTCCTATTTTCATATGATGATAATTATCCTCACAAAGCTAATCATTTAATATCAAATGAAAAAGTTTATAGACAAAAAAAGGGCTTTGGTTTTCACCAAAGCCCTTATAAATGATTTGATTTATCTCTTCAAACCTGGGTTCAGACTAACGTCTGTTGATGGATAAGGAGCATAGATAGCGCTTTCAGAGAATGAGCCTGAAGGAGCCAATGTCTCTTTCAAAATCACGCCCGGAGCAACCTCAACACCTTCGGTATTATCTTTCTGGCGTTGTGCCCATGCCTGAGCAAACAATTCCATACGTTGTTCATCGAAACGACGAGTCTGGCATGCCATCCAGTTACCTGCAACTTCCCAACCATGTTCCTTTACACAAAGGTCAGCAAATTCAGCTGCGCTGTAATCGCTTTCACTGATAGGATCTTCACCTGCACGTACACGTACTTGGTTCATGCAGTCTAGAGCCTGAGCATTGATAGAACCGGTAGCGCGAGTAGAAGCCTCTGCATACCATAACAGAAGTTCTGAGTAACGCATGTGACGAATACGTTGTTGAGTACAAGCGTGGTCGATCTTCACGTTAGCAGCATAAGTATAGTCGAAGTCGGCTGTACCATTACCAGATGCACAGAAGATCTGATATGCTGGGTGAGCCTCTGAAATGATGTAGTTACCTTCTGCATCAGTATCCCAGAAGTTATGCAATTCACCCTTGAAACCACCAACCAATACCATGATTTTCGGCATGAAAGTAGCGTCCTTACGAGCACCTTCCGGGAATTCTTTCCAGAAGCTGTAAGTACCCCAACCGTCACCCCAACCACCTTGGGATTCGAAGATGTTACTGAAACCAGTTTCATTATCTTGTGACCAAGTGAAAGCACGGTTCTTGTTTACACCAACGATTGTTTCATTATTGTAGTTATCACTCAAAGAATAAACTGTCTTGTATTCTGGACACAATACATATTCGTAAGTACCAGCGTTACAGCCATCGATAACTTGCTTAGCCATGTTAGCAGCATCTGAATATTTAGACGTATCCTTCAAAGGCCAACCTGCCATATTCAGATAAACACAAGCCAATGTTGACATAGCAGCCTGCTTAGTGATATAAGCGTTTGCACCATTATATACACGTGGAGCCTTAGAATAGCTTGTCGGAAGATTAGATACACAGTATTGCAAATCGGAAACGATCAAGTCATAAACTTCCTTCACACTTGACAGCGGAGTCTCTTGTGAGATTGTATTATCAGTATTGATAGGAAGCGGGCCGAAAGTACGAACCAAGTCAAAATACCAATATGCTCTCCAGAAGTGAGCCTGACCTAAGGCAATCTTCTTTTCTTCATCAGAAACAGGAGTATTATCCACGTTCATGATCAAATAGTTGGCAGCCTTGATAACAGCATAATCGCTATTCCACTTTGCTACAACGGTCTTATTATCATCTACCGGAACGAAACGGTCGAACTGAGCATAAGCCTGCTTGTTACTTGCTGGGTGTGTAGTCAAGTCATCACCCATCCAAGATGCACCCCAAGGGTTCGTGTTATTAGAGACATCATTGACCTTTCTCATAAGGGCTGTTACAGCCATATCGAGGTCGTTTTGGGAGGTAAAGTAATTATCAGCAGATAATTTACCTTTCGGATCCTCATCCAAGAAGTCGCTACATGATGTTGCACACAAAGAGAATGCAAGCAAACATCCTAAAAATATTTTGTTTTTCATATCTGTATATTCTTTATATTAGAAATCAAATTTTGCACCGAATGTAAATGTACGTGGAGTTGGGTAACCACCCATATCGATACCACTGTTCACATCAGCATGGCCGCTTGAGAATGCATAAGCTGCTGGGTCCAGACCACTGTAACCAGTGATTGTGAACAAGTTCTGGCAGCTGATTGACAAACGGATATTAGCAAACTTCGTAACGCTCTTCTTCAAAGTATAAGACAAGCTGATGTTCTGCAGACGCAAGTAGTCAGCATTTTCCAAATACTGAGTTGAGTTTGGATACTTCTGGCTTGTTGTACTTGTCAAAGAAGCATATTTCGGATTTGAAGGATTCTTATCCCAGTTATCATAATAAGCATCTCTCATTGTGATGAAACGAGAGTCACCAACGCGGTTAGATCCACCGAATGCAACGATGTTCAAACGCTTAGCACCAAATGATGAATTGAAGAAGAGGTTCAAATCCCAGTTCTTGTAAGAGAATGAGTTGTTCCAACCGAATGTCCAGTCTGGAGTAGACTTACCAACCAAGATACGGTCGTTAGAGTCGATCTTACCATCATTGTTGGTATCAGCATAGATGTTATCACCAGTTGACTTATCGATTCCCTTCCAATCGTACAGATAGAAAATACCGATAGGATAACCTACTTGTGCACGGGTAACACCATCGTCAGCGATCATACCTGATGCAGGAGTAGCACCTGAGATGTATTCGTCACCAGCCAAGTCAAGCACCTTATTCTTATTATAAGTACCGGTCAAAGTAGAGTTCCACTGGAACTTACCACCCTGGAACGGACGAGCTGTAATAGCGAATTCAAAACCCTTATTGCTGATTTCACCGGCATTTACCCAGTAAGTACCACCACCATCGTAGTTAGGAATCTGCTTGCGCAGCAAAGCATCGGTAGTCTTCTTGGTATAATAGTCGAATGTGAAACTCAAGGCACGATTCAGAATACTGAATTCCAAACCAAGGTCGAACTGATTGGTCTTCTCCCAAGTCAGATCAGGAGTTGCCAAACTGTTCAGCCAGTAACCTGGATAGTTACTTGAACCACCATAACCGTATTGAGCTGAAGAAAGCATACCTAATGTGTCGTATGGGCTGATAGCCTGGCTACCAACGATACCATAGCTGGCACGAATCTTCACATCTTGAATAGACTTCACATCTTTCATGAAGCTT
>ODAI014102845.1_pt1 | contig 10774 bp, 8 predicted proteins | sample 1539321 | NCBI WGS metagenome assembly ODAI01 (sample SAMN02144231, study PRJEB22623) | gut metagenome | biome: sheep rumen | host: Ovis aries | place: New Zealand | reverse complement strand
CTCCACCAGTTTCCCGAGGCTCTTGGCCGTGCCCGAGGGGGCGTCCAGCTTATGGATGTGGTGCGTTTCCTCCACGGCGGGGGGGTTGCCGTTCCCCTTCAGCATGGCGCTCACGCGCTCCACGGCGGCGAACAGGGCGTTCACCCCGAGGGAGAAATTGGACGCATAGATCAGCGGCGTCCCGGCCTCCTCGAAGGCGCGGAACACATCGGCCTCGATGTCGTTCCAGCCGGTCGTCCCCACGACGGCCGCCTTGAAATGCTTGGCGATGAATCCGTAATTGGCCTTGAAGGCGTCCGGCCAGGTAAAGTCGATGACCACGCACTCCTTCGCGACCTCCGGGTCCACGCTGCAAATGTCCTCGCTGGCCTCTGCGAGTTCGATTCCCCGCTTGGCCAGTTCCTTTTCCACCATATGGCCCATCCGGCCGTATCCGCTGATAATGACTTTCATATCGTCTTGTCGATTGATTAACTTTTGTTGTTACTCGGGAACGTTTTTGGCCTTTTTTGTGCCCTGCGCCGTGCTGCAGCATGTGTGAGGGCACGTTTGGAGCCTATTCCGTTCCCAGCGCCGTGCTATAAAGTACGAGATACTGCTCTACGGCCTTCTCCAGTTCGGCGATGAGCACGTGTTCGTCGTCGCGGTGAGCGACGGTGATGCTTCCCGGTCCGCAGATAGCTTTGTGCGTGAAGTTCTTGAGGTGCGGCGCATCGCTGCCGAAGGCCACGGGCTTGGACGGCAGGCCTTCGACGGTCCAGTACGTCGCCGGCGTGTCGCCGCCGCGGGGCGTGACGGTGAGACGACCGGAAGCAGGCCCCAGGTTCGCCATCCAATTGCACACCGCCTCATCAGAAACGAAGGTCGTGCGGAAGTAGATCCGGCAGGTCAGCTCCGGCGAGAGGATGTTCTGCGGATTGTTGCTATGGACCAGGCCGAGGTTCCAGGTCGTTTCGCCCAGCACGGGATCCAGGCCGAAGTCCTTCGCTCTCAGTTTGTTCACGAAATCGACAAACAGGTCCACGGCACTCACGCCATACTGCGGATAGCCCGAATGGAAGGCCTCGCCGGTGAACTTGAGGTCGAACGACTTGGTCCCCTTGGATGCGCTCACCATGCAGTTGTCCGTCGGTTCGCCCACGACCAGGTAAGGGGCCCGGAAGTCCGTCTTTGCGAACGCCTTGGCTCCCCAAGAACCGGTTTCTTCTCCCGCGAGCAGCAGCAGTCCGAAGTCCGTCTTTCCTTCCTCCGCCAGCCTCTGACAGGCCGTCACCATCGCAAACACCTGCCCCTTCGCGTCGCAGGAACCCCTTCCTTTGATGACGCTCTCCGGGAATGTTGGCTCAATGTACGGAGGAACAGTGTCCAGGTGCGAGCAGAACACGATCCGGGGCTTACCCCAGGTGAGGAGGAGGTTCAGGGTGCCGTCACCGACCTCATCGACCCGCAGGACGGGCCGGTTCCCCGCGGGGAACACTCCGGGCAGCGTTTCGGAGAGCCACTCGGCCACCTTCCGCTCCTTGCCCGAAGTGGAATCGATGCTCAAGAAATCGTGGAAGAAACCGAAGTCCATGGTAAAGATCTCCCCTAGCCCTTGATCAGTCCCTTCTCCAGCAGGAGCTGGGCGATCTGGACGGCGTTGGTCGCGGCGCCCTTGCGCAGGTTGTCGGCGACGCACCAGAAGTTGAGGCCGTTCTCGACGGAGAAGTCGCGGCGGATGCGGCCCACGAAGACCTCGTCCCGACCCTCGGCAAAGCGGGGCATGGGATAGACCTTGTTCTCGGGGTCGTCCTGGACGATGACGCCCGGCATGGACGCCATCAGGGCGCGCGCCTCGGAAACTTCGAAGGGACGCAGGAACTCGACATTGACACTCTCGCTGTGCCCGCCCCAGACCGGGACGCGGACGGTGGTGGCGGTGACGGCGATGGTGTCGTCCCGGAGGATCTTCCGGGTTTCGTTGACCATCTTCATCTCTTCCTTGGTGTAGCCGTTCTCCAGGAAACTGTCGATATGGGGGAGGGTATTCAGGTCGATGGGATGGGGGTAGAAGTCCCCTTCGCCGCCGGCACGCTCAGTCTTGAGCTGGTTTACGCCTTTCTGGCCGCTGCCAGACACGCTCTGGTAGGTGGACACGACGATGCGCTTGATCCCGTAGGCCTTGTGGAGCGGGGCGAGGGCCATGACCATCTGGATGGTGGAACAGTTCGGATTGGCGATGATATAGTCGTCCGGGCCCAGGACGTCGCCGTTGATTTCGGGGACGACGAGTTTCTTGGTCGGGTCCATGCGCCAGTAGGACGAATTGTCCACGACGCGGCATCCTGCGGCGGCGAAAAGGGGCGCCAGCTCGCCGGAGGCGGCTCCGCCCGCGCTGAAGATGGCGACGGCGGGCTTTTTCGCGATGGCCTCTTCCGCGCTCATGACCGTCCACTCACGGCCCTGGAACATGACTTTTTTCCCGACGGACCGGGAGGAAGCGACGGGAAGGAGCTCCGTCACGGGGAAATGACGCTCTTCGAGCACCTTCAGCATTTTGGAGCCCACCAGGCCGGTGGCTCCCACGACTGCGACTTTCATACGATTCGTTTTACAATTAACCAGCTGCAAAGATACGAAAATAGTCCGCATTTCCATTTCCTTCCCCTGCTGAAAATGCGAAACGTTTGACGGACAGCGGTTTCCTCGCCGGTCTGTGTCCTTTTGGGGACACAGACCACACCGCAAGCCGCTGATTAACAGCGGAATGACTTTGGGTCTATGTCCCCGGAGGGACATAGACCTTTGCGCAAAGCGCTGAGAATCATCGTTTTGACTCTGCGTCTATGTCCTAAAAAGGACACAGACCACACCGTAAGCGGCTGATTAACAGCGTAATGGCTTCGGATCTGTGTCCCCGGAGGGACATAGACCTTTGTGCAAAACGCTGAGAGTCATCATTTTGACTCTGCGTCTATGTCCTAAAAAGGACACAGACCACACCGCAAGTGGCTGATCTACAACGTAATGACTTTGGGTCTGTGTCCCCGGAGGGACATAGACCGCGACGGAAAGCATTGAAAAGCAGCACTTTGCAATGCGAGGACGTGAGATGCAGGGGAACGCGAAATGCAGAGGAACGCGAAATGCCGAGGACGAGAAAAGCAGGGAACGAAAAATGCGGCGAGGCGAAGGTCAGCGCAGGATGTCGTTCAGGAGCGAGGCGGCGGCCTGGCGGGCGCCTTCGCCGGGGCCCTGGATGACGATGGGTGTGGGGTGGAAGGCGCTGCGGATGAGGATGGCGTTCTCCGTACCTTTCAGGTAGTAGGCCGGATGGTCCTCGGGCACTTGCTGGACGCGGATGCCGGCGCGGTAGCCGACGGGCGTCTTTTCCAGGCAGGCGACGAAGCGGCGGTGACAGCCGGCGCGGAGCGCCTGGCGATGCGCCTCGGCAAAGACGGGCTCCATCTCCTCGAGTCCCCGGTAGAAGTCCTCCAGGGGCACGCCGAAGAGAGCGGCCGGGATGATCGGCCGGATGTCCACGTCCTGCTCCTCCAGCTGGACGCCGGCCTCACGGGCGAGGATCAGGAGCTTGCGCAGGGCATCCCGTCCGCCGAGGTCCAGGCGCGGGTCCGGCTCGGTGAGTCCGGCTTCCTGCGCGGCCCGCACCAGCGAGGCGAAAGCGGGGCCTTCCCCATAAGCGCTGAGGATCTGGTTCAGGGTGCAGGAGACGACGGCCTCGATGCGCTCCACTTCATCGGAACTGTTGGCGCCGATGGCCAGGGACTCCAGCATCGGAAGCGCCGCGCCCACGGTGGTCTCATAGCGGAAGAAGCAGCCGTTTTCGCGGGCCGCGGCCTGCAGGGCGGCATATTCCACATAGGGGACGGCGAGGGAGCGCCGGTTGGACGAGACGACGTTCAAGCCCGCCCGGAACAGGTCCGGATAGCGCCGGTACAGGGTCTCGCTGTCGGTGCAGTCCACGAAGACAGCCCCCCGGGGCGCCAGGTCGATGACCGCGTCCACGAAGTCGCCGGCGACGCCTCCGTCCAGGGAGGTGACGCCCCCGCCCAGGTCGATGCGGTAGTGCCGGCTGTCGGCCAGCCCCGCCACGCGGAGCGCCTTCCCGGTGCGTTCGGACACAGTGTCAGCCGTGTTCCCGACCATGGCGCCGAGGGCCCGGCCCACCGCCCCGGCCCCGGCGATGAACAGGCACACTTCCCGGACCGGATGCGTCTCGAAGAAGGACCGGTGCAGGGCCCGGAGCGTGGGCTGCGCCACGGCCTTGCGGACGCGGACCAGGAGGTTCCGCCCTTCGGGACGAATGTCCAGGGCGGCGACGCCGGCCGTGCGGAGCGCCTCGCGTACCTGGCCGGTCGCAGCGCCCGGATCGGCCTCCTGGGAGCCTACAAGGCAGATTTCTTCGCCCGACGAAGTGACGCCTACCCAGGGTGCGGCATCCGCTACCGCCGCGATGCGGGTATATCGGCCTGCGGGCGCGAAAGTGTTTCGGATTTCAATGTCGATGCCCGCCTCCATCGCGGGAGCGACGGTGGGGGCGTAGAGGACCTTGGCCCCGTGCTCCGCCATTTCCAGGGCGGCGCGGTAAGACATTTCGGGGACGGTCCGGGCGGCGGGAACTTCTTTCGGGTTCGCCGTCATGATGCCGGGAACATCGGTCCAGATCTGGAGGGATTCGGCCTGCAGGGCCGCCGCATACAGGGCGGCGCTGTAGTCGGAACCGCCCCGGCCCAGGGTGCATACTTTCCCGGAGGCATCGCAGCAGATGAAGCCCGGCGCCACGATGACGGCGGCGCTTGTCGCCTGCACGGCGTCCCGGATGCGCCGGTAGGTTTCCGGCAGGTCGTCCTTGACGACGAGTTTCCGGGAATCGACCCACTGCGTCTCATAGCCGTCGCAGGCGAGTTTCCTGGCGAGGATCCGGGTGGAAAGGAGTTCGCCGAAAGTGACTTTCTCATCGGCCGGAGCGGCGGCCATCTCCTCGAAGAGGCGGTCCAGCTCAGCGATGGCGTCGGCCCGTTCGCTTCCGGTGAAAAGGCGCCGGACGATGGCGACATGCCGGTTCCGCAGGGCCGGGAGCCCGGAATCGTCTCCCGCCGCACAGGCGAGCAGTCCGTCCGTACATCCGCTGATCGCGGAACTGACCAGCACGACGCGTCCCCGGGGCGTTTCTCCGCCCACGATGTCCAGCACGCGCGACATCGCCGTGGCATCCGCCACCGACGATCCGCCGAATTTCAAAACCCGAAATGCCATCTCGTTTCCTTAAAGTGGTCAAAGGTACGAAATCTTTTGCTAACTTTGCCTTTGAATGGCGAAAGTGCTGGGCATATTCGGTTTCCTGCAGTTCGGGGTGGCGGACATCCTGGACATCGCGATGGTGGCCCTGCTGGTTTTCTTCCTGCTGCGCAGCATCCGGGGAGATTCCACGGTGATCAACATCGTGCTGGTCCTTGCGCTGCTGCTGGTGGCGCAGGTGGTGGCGTCGGTCCTGAACATGCGGATGATGACCGTCCTGCTGAACGCCCTCCTGGATGTCGGTGTCCTGGCGATCATCATCATTTTCCAGCCGGAAATCCGGCACCTGCTGAACCGCTTTGCCATGCAGACGGGCATTTCCCGCCGCACCGGCGACCTGTTCAACCGGCTCCTCGGCATCAAGGAGGAGCGGCTGGGAAGCCGGAGCGTGGAGGAACTGGCGGAGGCGGTGCGGGCCATGTCGGCGGAGAAGACCGGCGCCCTCATCGTCATCCAGCACAAGAGCTCGATGGACGAGTTCATCGACAGCGGCGACCGCTTCGAGGCGGAGATCAACCGCCGGCTCATCATGAACATCTTTTTCAAGAATTCTCCCCTGCACGACGGGGCCATGGTCATCGTGGGCAACCACATCGCGGCGGCCCGCTGCCAGCTGCCCATGACCAACCGGACGGATATTCCCGCCCATTTCGGGATGCGTCACCGCGCGGCCATCGGCCTGACCGAGGATACGGACGCGGATGTCATCGTGGTCTCCGAAGAGACGGGCGGGGTGCGCTTCGTCCGTAACGGCGAAGCCCGGGAGGTGGAGTCGATGCAGGAACTCCGGCAGCTGCTCCAGGGTGCGATGGACCCGGCGAAAGACGAGCCGGGTAAGGAGGAATAGCGTATGGACATGTCGATGGAGAGACTGGAAGGCAAGCTCGGGTTCGACCGGGTACGGGCGCTCATCGCGGACCGCTGTTCCACGGAATATGCGACCGACCGCGTGGCGGAGGAGTCTTTCTCCACGGATCCGGCGGAGATCCGCCGCCGTCTCCAGCTCACCGACGAGATGCGCCTGATCCTCATGTTCGAGGAGAATTTCCCGACGAGCGGCTACATCGACTGCCTGCATTTCCTGGAACCCATCGGCAAGAATGCCTCCATCGACCAGCTCTCCCTGGGACGGCTCCGTACGATGCTCGACACGCTCCGGAAGGTCACCGGATTCTTCCGCGGGATCAAGGACGGCATCTATCCGGGGCTCAAGCATATCGCCGCGGCCATCCCGGCCTTTCCCGAGGTGCAGCACCGTATCGACGGGATTCTGGACCGGTACGGGGAGATCAAGGACACCGCCTCGGACAAGCTCTATGAGATCCGGACCGCCATCCGCGAGAAGGAGATCAATGTGTCCCGGCGGATGAACGCCATCCTCCGGAAGGCGCAGCAGGAAGGCCTTGTGGATGCCGATGCCAGCGTCGCCATCCGGGACGGAAAGATGCTCATCCCGGTGGCCTCGGCCAAGAAACGCCAGTTCCCGGGCTTCGTCTATGACGAGTCCGCCACCGGCAAGACGACCTTTATCGAACCGGCCGAGATCGTGGCCCTTTCGAATGAAATATCCGAACTGCATTTCGCGGAAACCCGCGAGATTGCGCGCATCTTGCACGAGTTTGCGGAGTTCCTGCGCCCGTACGTCCCGGACCTGATGGGTGCCGCAGCCTTCCTCGGGGAGATCGACTTCCTGATGGCCAAGGCGGGCGTGGCCCTGGATTTCATCGCCGGGATACCCGTCCTCTCGGAAAGCGGGGAACTGCAGCTGCGGAAGGCGCGCCACCCGCTTCTGGAACGGGCGCTCAAGAAGGAGGGCCGGCCCATCGTTCCGCTGACCGCCACCCTCACCCCCGCGAAGCACATCCTGCTCATTTCCGGCCCCAATGCGGGCGGCAAGTCGGTGTGCCTCAAGACCGTGGGCCTGCTGCAGTACATGTTCCAGTGGGGAATGCTCATCCCGACGTCCGAGACTTCGGAACTGCCGGTCTTCGACCGGATCATGGTCTCCATCGGCGACGACCAGTCCATCGACAACGACCTTTCCACCTACAGCTCCTTCCTGTCGGATATGCGTTCCGTCCTGGAGGAGGCCGATTCCCGGACCCTCGTCCTGGTGGACGAGTTCGGCTCCGGAACGGAACCGGCGGCCGGCGGGGCCATCGCGGAGGCCATCCTCGCGGAACTGGACCGCCGGGGCGTCTATGGGGTCATCACGACGCATTATACGAACCTGAAGCTGTTCGCCGCCGGAGAAAACGGTGTGGTGAACGGCGCAATGCAGTTCGATGCCAAGAACATCGCCCCGCTCTTCCAGCTGGAGATGGGCCTGCCGGGCAATTCCTTCGCCTTTGAGCTGGCCCGGAAGATGGGCCTGCCGGAAACCATCGTGAAGGATGCCGAGGACCGCGCCGGCGAGGAATACGTAGGCATCGAGCGGAACCTCCGCAAGATCGCCCGGAACCGCCGCGCCCTGGACGAGAAACTCACGAAGATCCGGGCGACCGACAAGACCCTCGAGGCTGTCACCGACAAGTATCAGAAAGAGCTCCAGGATATCAAGCAGCTGCGCAAGAACATCCTGGACGAGGCCCGCAAGGAGGCCGAGGAGATTGTCCGGAACGCCAACCGGCAGGTGGAGAACACCATCCGTACCATCAAGGAAAACCAGGCGGAGAAGGAAGCCACGAAAGGGGCCCGCGGGCAGCTGCAGGATTTCCTGGGCGCCCTCGCGGAGAAGAAGCTGGACGACAAGCGGAACCGGGAAGAGTACCTGGACCAGAAACTGAAAGCCCTGCAGGAGCGCAAGGAGCGGGAAAAGGCCCGCCGCGTGCGCCGGGGGGCGAAGGACGATACCCCGGCCTCCGGGGAAAGCGAGGCGGACAAGATGGCCGCTTTCCGCAGCGCTCCCCTGAAGGTGGGAGAGAAGGTCCGGGTCAAGGAAGGCGGCATGGTGGGCGAAGTGTCCAAGGTGTCCAACAAGGCCGTGACCGTCATTATCGGCAACCTGTCCACGAAACTGCCGCTGGACCGGGTGGAGCGGGTGACTTCCAATGAATATCGCGCGGCCGTGCGCGAGACCCCGAAACCCCGGCAGGTGTATGACGCCGGCATTTCCGAGCGGAAGGCGAACTTCCGCCTGGAACTGGACGTCCGCGGGCAGCGGGTAGGCGAGGCCATCGAGAATGTCATGCGCTATATCGACGACGCCATCATGCTGGATGTCGGCTCGGTGCGCATCCTTCACGGGAAGGGCACGGGCGCGCTCCGCGAGGAGATCCAGAAATATGTCCGGACCGTCCCCGGTGTCCAGTCCGTCGCGGACGAGCACATCCAGTTCGGCGGTTCCGGCGTCACGGTCGTCAAATTCGGATAGGCCTATGGAAACGCGGGGAAAACGGGCGTTGGGCGTGCTGGGAGAGGAGAAGGCCTGCGATTTCCTCCGGGAAAAGGGGCACCGGATCGTCGCGCGGAACTGGCGGGGCGGACATTTGGAGGTGGATATCATCTCCGAGGACACGGACGGCCTGCATTTTGTAGAGGTAAAGACGCGGCTCGCTCCGGAAGGGACGGCTCCCCAGGAAAGGGGGGACGGCCGCAAAAGGCAGCGCATCGGCGCCGCCGCCCTGAAGTTTTTGAACGAATCCGGATCCGACCGGGAAGTGTTCTTCGACGTGGTCTCCGTCCTGTTCGACGGCCCGCGCACCGAGGTCCGCTATTTTCCCCAGGCCTGGATACCGATGTATGTATAACACATAATTGCCTGTATGAGCAATCACAGATACTGTGTCATCATGGCGGGAGGTGCCGAACTTTCCGCTTATCTGAGAATGACTTATGATCGCTTCGCGAGCTTCCTTCCCAAGGAGAACATCCTCGTGGTGACCCTGGAGAAGTACGCCGCGACGGCGCGGATCCTCCTGCCGGAGCTGCCGGAGGAGAACCTGCTGCGGGAACCGCACGCCCGGAAAACCGCCCCCTGCATGGCCTATGCCGCCTATACCCTGCTCTCCCGGGATCCGGAGGCCCTCATCGCCGCCACCCCGTGCGACCTGGTCATCCGGGACGAAGCCCTGTTTGCCAGGACCATCGGGGAAATGTTCGGTTACGTGGAACAGCACGACGTGCTGATGACCCTCGGGATCGTTCCCAAGAATGCCGACGTGAATTTCGGCTACATCCAGGTCAAGGAAGGTAAGAATGCCTGGGAGCTGGGCTGCCCCCTGCAGGTGAAGACCTTTACGGAAAAGCCGCCCCAGGAGCTGGCCGACGTCTTTTTCCGGACCGGCGAGTTCTTCTGGAACTCCGGTATCTTCCTGTGGAAGGCCTCCGTCATCCGCGAGGAAATGGAGCGCTACGTCCCCGACGTGACCGAACAGTTCAGGGGCTGGGAGGCCGGCATCGGCGATCCGGCCTTCATCGAGCGCGCCTATGCCGAGTGCCCCAAGATCTCCCTGGACTACGGGGTCATGGAGCGCACCGACCGCGCCTGGCTCTATCCGGCCAAGTTCGGCTGGGCCGATGTGGAGAGGCTGTAACCTTGTTGAAAAAGTTGTTGAAAACCGCTGAAGTCATTTGGAAATCAGCGGTTTTCTTCGTACCTTTGCGGTCCGCAAAAGTGTGCGGGCCGTGTTTTTTCGCGGTTAAAGTACTTATAAACAATTAATTAACAAACACCAATGCCTGGTTTAATTGGAAAGAAAGTCGGAATGATTTCCGTCTTCGGTGCTGATGGAAAGAATGTTCCATGCACCGTCGTTGAGGCTGGTCCTTGTGTTGTCACGCAGGTTCGCACGGTCGAAACCGATGGTTACGCCGCCGTTCAGCTTGCCTATGACGAAAAGAAAGAGAAGCAGACCAGCAAGGCTCTGAAGGGCCATTTCGAAAAGGCAGGGACCACCCCCAAGAAGAAGGTCGTCGAGTTCGAGGCCGATTTCGCGGGTGAGCCCAAGCTCGGTGACATCCTCACGGTCGCCGACGTCTTCACCGAGGACGTCAAGTTCGTGGATGTCGTCGGTACCTCCAAGGGTAAGGGTTTCCAGGGCGTCGTGAAGCGCCACGGATTCGCCGGCGTCGGCGGTGCGACCCACGGTCAGCACAACCGTCTCCGTCACCCCGGTTCCATGGGTGCATCCTCCTGGCCTTCCCGCGTTTTCCCGGGAATGCGCATGGCGGGTCACATGGGCAACGAGCGTGTGAAGGTTTTCAACCTCGAGGTCCTCAAAGTCATCCCTGAGAACAATCTCATCGTCGTCAAGGGTTCCGTCCCCGGAGCCAAGGGTTCTTATTTAATTGTGGAGGCGTAATTATGGAATTGTCTGTTTACAAGATCGACGGAACTGAATCCGGAAAGAAAGTCGTCCTGGACGAGAACGTCTTCGGCATCGAGCCCAACGACCACGTCATCTATCTGGACGTCCTCCAGTATATGCGCAACCAGCGCCAGGGTACCTCCAAGACCAAGGACCGCAGCGAGGTG
>ODAI012491694.1_pt1 | contig 10774 bp, 5 predicted proteins | sample 1539321 | NCBI WGS metagenome assembly ODAI01 (sample SAMN02144231, study PRJEB22623) | gut metagenome | biome: sheep rumen | host: Ovis aries | place: New Zealand | reverse complement strand
TGCAGGAGCGATATATTCTATTGCAAACACTGAATATCAAAACACTGGAAATGTTTTTACAGATAATTCAGCATTAAGCAGCAATGATGTTTACACATCTTCCACAATCAATCCATACATTTTATCTGATGATTATAAGATTTTCAACTATACTTCAGCAGGAAATGTTATCCTTCCAAGTTATTATAATTTGGCTGATGATGGCTTTGTAACTCCTGTTAAGGACCAACAGGATAGTGGAAATTGTTGGTCATTTGCAGTTTTGGCGGCTTTGGAATCTTGCATATTAAAATCAACCGGAGAAATCTATGACTTATCAGAAGAGAACATGAAAAACTTAATGGCATCATTTTCAGATTATGGCTGGCAAATTGATGTGAATGATGGTGGTTATGATGATATGGGCATAGGATACCTTGTAGGATGGTTAGGTCCGGTATTGGAATCTGAAGATTCTTTTGATGATAGGAGTGCTTTATCTCCACTTTTAAAATCAATATTGCATATTCAGGATGTTGTATATCTTAAAAGAAATAATTATTTGGATAATGATGGAATTAAAGAGGCTATTTTAAAGTATGGTGCAGTTGCAACTGGAATTTATTATTCCGGATTGTACCTGTTAGATGATAGCTATTATTATTATGATGTCATCATGCCTTCAAATCATGCGGTAACCATTGTCGGATGGGATGACAGTTATTCAAGGTATAATTTTAACAGGATTCCTCAAGGCGATGGGGCATTTATAGTTAAAAACAGTTGGGGAGATGACTGGTGTGATAATGGCTATTTCTATGTGTCATATTACGATACTAAATTTGCACAGGTTGGAAAGGATGAAGTCTCCTATACTTTTATCCTGAATGACACTATGAAATATGATAAAAACTATCAGTATGATATTTCAGGAAAAACTGATTACTTGATAACTGGTCTGGACACTATATGGTGTCAGAACATATTTAAAGCAACCGACAATGAATATTTGGCTGCAGTTTCAACATACTTCAATGCAGAAACTAACTGGGACGTTTCAGTTTATGTCAATGACATATTCAAATTAACAAAAAGCGGAAAATCTTATCCGGGATATCATACAATCAATCTAGGCGATTTGATTCACTTAAATCCGGGAGATGTGTTTAGAGTTGTTTTCAAACTTAACTGTAATGAATATGCAAATGTTCCAATTGTTGAGACAGACTACATAAATAAGGTTCCCGTAACTTCAGGAGTTTCCTATTTCAGTAAAGACGGGCAAAATTGGACAGACTTATATGATTTCGCATTTTCAGATTTTAATCATAGATATATTTCCCAGCTAGCATGTATCAAAGCATTTACAATATTTGATAGCTTGAATTCAATAATTAAATTGGATGTTTCAGATAAGGGAATTCAATCTGCCAACATTAAAGCATTCGTTTTCGATCAGTATGGAAATCCGATAAACAGTGGTGAAGTGATTTTTACAATTGAAGAGACTCAACATCATGTTAATGTTACAAATGGTGTGGCGAATATAACTTATCTATTTAAAGATAAATCTGTACAGATTATCTCTGCAATTTTCAGTAGTGAAAACTATAATTCTTCAAATGATTCGGCTGAAATAGAGTTTTATGATAGTGATATAATTTTCAATGTTAAAGACATCAAGTACGGTGAAAAGTTAATTGCCGAAATTACTTTAGTTGACAATAAAGGCAATCTCTTGAATGATGATGTGATTTTAACTGTTAATACTACTGATTATAAAGTTCATGTTGCTGGAAAAACCAATTATACAATTCCAATTTCATTAAATATAGGTAATTATAATGTGGATTTGAAATATAATGGTTTATTAAATAAATCTTGTTTAGTGACAGTCTCCAAAGCTAGCATTGGCATGGATGTCACTATAGATGAGAAAAGAGATAACATCACAATTAATATTGAATTTTCAAAATTGATAAATGAAAAGGTAAATGTTTCAATCTCCGGCAGGAATTATCTCATAAACTCCACTTATGGCAGGGCTTCATTGTTCATTGATGATTTGGACTATGGAATCCATGACATTAACGTGTCATTTGTCAACGACAATTATAATCCAGTTTACAGAAATTATACAATTCAAACTAATGTTTATAAAACTAAAATCACTCAAGTCATGGTGAATTATACAAATGATGGAATATTCTGTTTGTTTAACCTATCTAAATTAAATGATTCTCCTGTTGCTGGTCAAAAGGTCATTTTTACAATTGGCAATCTTGCAAGTGAAAATGTCACTGATTCAAATGGAAATGTTGGAATTCTATTAAATTTAATCAATGGTGTTTATAATCTTGTGATTTCACTCAATGGAACTGGCGAAATTGGAAGCGCTGTTTTCAACCATGAGTTGAATGTAAATAGAAAACTTATAACTATACAGGATATTAGTGTTCCATCTGAAATCAGTGTTTATGATAATGAATATGCTTCAATAATATTTTCAGACAATGCAAATGGAATTTTAAATGTTAAAGTTGATGGTGAAGATTACATTAACGAACATTTTTACTCTAATCAGTTTAAATTGCCATTGTATGATTTAACAATTGGAACTCATAATGTTGAGATTAATTATATGGGAATTGAAGGATATGGTTATTCTGATACTTTCAATGTTGTAGTGAAAAAATCAGTTCCTAAAATTGAAGTTAATTCAAATGATTTGTATTTCGGAGGATCTCAAGAACTCATATTCAAATTCCCTATAAATGCGTCAGGATATGTCTTTGTTGATATCAATGGAAAAAGTTATTATTCACAAATATTTAATGGAAAAGCAACTTTCAAAATTGATGATTTTGTTTTAGGAAAAAATGTAATAGATTATAGTTATGATGGGGATAAGAATTATTTTGCATCAAATAATCAAATAACAGTTGATTTGGACTACAAATACAAATTATCCGGTAATGATATTGTAATGAATTATGGGGCAGGTTCCAAATTTAACGTAAAAGTATCCTATTCAAATGGAAACCCTGTAAATGAAGGTAGTTTATTAATTAAAATTGATGGTAAATCTTATATTGCAGAAATTAAAAACGGATTAGCATCATTTAGAATTAATTTAAAACCTAAAACCTATACAATTACTTCAGAGTATGGGGATGTGAAGATTTCAAACAGGATTGTTGTCAAATCCATCCTGAAATCAACTAACTTTAAAGTCAAAAAATCGGCTAAAAGATTAATTATCAAAGCATCCTTGGCTAAAGTCAATGGCAAATATCTTAAAGCAAAGAAAATTACATTCAAATTCAATGGTAAGAAGTACACTGCTAAAACAAATAAAAAAGGAGTTGCTAAAGTAACTATTAAGAAAAATGTGATTAGAAAACTTAAAGCTAATAAAAAATATTCTTTAAAAATAAATTATTTGGAGGATAAGATTGTTAAAACAGTTAAAGTTAGTAAATAGAAATTAATTTCTCTCTTTTACTGATTATAAATTTTATTTGGTGATAATATGGATAAAAAACCTATATTAATGTTATTTTTACTTTTAGGATTGATTTATTCACTGAGTGCTGTTTCAGCACATGAAGGTATGGAAAACCCAATTGTTACTATTGAGAATTTAACACCTGGAAGCGAAGTCTCGGATAATGTTAATTTTAAGATTAATGTTCATGAGCATAATGAAGCAAAATATGTTAACATTACTGCACAGAATATGGAAGATCATAATATTTATTTCAATAAACAGGATTCAAACCGTGCTGATGGTTGGTCTTTATCGTGGGATACTTCAGATGCACCTAATGGTGAGTACTGGATTACAGCAACAGCCGTTGATGTAAAGAATTTGGAAGGAAAAACTGAGATGAAATTGATATTGAACAATATTCCAAAGGAATCTCACATTGTTTTAGAAGAGACCACATATGTGGTTAACAAATCCACAAATATTGTAGCTAAAATGCTGGATGGTAATGATAAGCCTATTTCTAATAAAGATCTTACATTTGAAATTGATGGAGTCAATTGTGGCTCTGTAAAAACAACTTCGGGAGGCGTTGCATCAATTTCATTTACTCCAAAAGAATTAATGGATTATAATATTGTTGTTAAATTTGGAGGAGATAATAAATATCTCAAATCACAAATCGAGGGATTGATAAAAGTCAGTTCCAATATTAATGCAACAATTGTGAGTATAAGTGATGTTTCAGGAAACAATAGGGAGAAAATTTTATTGAAGGCAAATCTTATGGCTCCAGGTTTTTATGAAGCTATTTATAATAAAAAAATTGATTTTTATATAAATGGAAATTTAGTCGGTAGTGTATTTACTGATGAAAAAGGGGATGCTGAATTCGAATATGTTATAAATGAAACTGGAGGAACACATGTATATTCTGTAAAATATCAGGATGAAAATAACACCAATTATACTGATTATGCATCATTGTATGTTCCTGAATCTGAATTGTACATGACCATGAGTGCAGTTACCTATTCTAGAGATGGAATATTCACTGTTTCAAATCAGTTCAAGGTCACTTTTGTAGTCAATAATAATGGTCCGGATGCTTCAAAGAATACTGTATTCAAATATAATATTCCAAATTCATTAAAATATCTATCTTCAAGTGCATCTAAAGGAAAATTGGACATAACTTCAAATCAATTGGTTTGGAATTTGGGAGATATGGATATTGGAAGTCAGCAGGTTGAAGTTCTATTCCAAGTTGTATCTGCAGATAAAATTAATTTAACTGGGATATTGTCAACTGATACCTATGATAAATCCATTGATAATGCTGTGCCTACAAGATTTTTAACAGTCAACAATTATCAACTTAAGGCAAGTGGCTTAACCAAGTATTATACAGGATCTAAAAAATATAGGGTTTATCTATACTCTCAGGATGGAAGCGGTGTTTCAGGAGCAAATATTAAAATCACCATTGGCAAACAATCTGTTAATCTTAAAACAAATTCTGCTGGTTATGTTGAATTAGATGTTAATCTTAAAGCAGGTAAATATAATGTTAAAGTTACCTGTAACAAATTATCAATATCCAATAAAATTGTTATCAAACCTTTAATTGTCACTAAAAACATTTCTAAAAAGAAATCAAAAGTAGTTAAATTCACAGCCAAAGTTTTAAATAACAAAGGTAAGGTTGTTAAAAACAAGAAGGTCACTTTCAAATTCAAAGGTAAGAAATACAAGGTTAAAACAAATAAGAGGGGAATTGCCACATTATCTTTAAAAAATTTGAAAAAGGGCAAGTTTGTAATTTACACCACTTATGGAAAATCAACCGTAAAAAATACAATAAAAATTAAATGATGGGTGAGTTAATGGACAGTAATAAAATTTTAAGCTTAATTTTGGCATTAATCATTGTTGTTTCTGCTTCAGGAATGGTTTTTGCACACCCTGGGCATGAGGGAGGACATGGCCCTGAAGAGATTACAACTTCTGATGTTTCTGAAGCATCTTCATCAGACTCTTCTTCCTCATCAATAGGTTCTTCTTCAGATTCCGGTTCTGATGCAGGTAGTAAAGACACTTCAAGTAGTTCAGATTCATCAAAATCCACTAGTTCCAGTTCTAATTCTGGTGCTGGTTCAAGTTCATATTCTTCATCTCAGCAGGCTTCCAGTTCAAATTATGATTATTCTGGAAGTGAAGAGGTTGCAGATGAAGTGGAAAATGCAACAAATGAAACAGCAAACAACGTTACAAATACAACAAATAATACTAACGTTTCCAATGTTGATGAGGATTCTGGAAATAATTCTTTAATTCCTATATTGATTATATGTGCAATTGTAATCATAGCAATAGTTATTTTGGCATATTATAGATTGAGGTGAATAAATGCACATACCTGATGGTTTAATACCTTTTGAACAAGCTATGTTTTATTTAATTATTAGTTTAGTTATTTTGGGTATTTTCTTTTATTACACTTCAAGAAAACGGATATGGAGAAGCGTTTGGTGATTACAGGAGTTCTAACAGCAATCACTGTTGTTGCTACTTCTTTTACTATTCCATCCCCTATGGGCATTCCAATGCATTTTTTCATCATTCCTCTTGTTGTTTTAATATTAGGGCCATGTAATGCATCTTTAGTTTCATTTTTAGCATTATTGATACAGGCATTAGTTATTGGTGAAGGAGGAATAACAACATTAGGTGTAAATGTTTTGGATATGGGGATAATTTTAAGTGCAGTTGTATATTTTGTCCATTCCCTATTTTCCAATATCAATGAGCGTCTTGCGATATTTTTATCCACACTTTGTGGAATTCTTGCAGCCACTTTGGCCCAAATTATCATATTGGTTTTAGCTAATACTACCAGTCTTGAAGTTTTACTTGGAAGTCTGCTTCCTTATTATCTGATGGTAGGTGTAATTGAGGGAATATTGACTGTCGTTATGTTGGAGTTTATTTCAAGAATGAACAGTAACATTTTAGATATAGAAAAAGTTTAAAGGTGATTAATTTTGAAATTTAAAAGTCATGGGTTAATAATTTTATGTGTAATTGCATTATTCATTTGTATTTCAGCTGTTAGTGCACATGGTGCGGATTTAACAGAGGATACAATGATTATGGCAAATGAATCAAATGGAATACTTGCGAAATCTATTGTTGATGACAATGGATTTGATATTAAAGTGTACAAATATGAATCCGACGGGGATGTCGAACATCAATTGGAGCATGCTTTAACAAATCCCAATAAAAGAATTTTAGCAATATCCTATCAGGATACTGTAAACAGCTATTTAGATGAACATCCAGAGTTAAAAAATAGGGTAATTGTAAGTGAGGATGATAATGAATCTATAACATCTAATGCGGAAAAATTACTTTCAATTGACACCAATAGTGATTCATCAGGTGAATTTGTAACTCCTTTAATTGTAGGTTTGGTAATAGGTCTTTTAATTGGTTTGATTGTGGGTGTTTTTATAATGAAGCAAAAAAACTAGATTTTATCTAGTTTTTTTTTTAAATTTTTTTGGTGATGGTTGATTTAAGTTTAATATTCTTTTTGTTTTCTTCTATATCCAATAATAAATGCTAAAACCATAATTAAGATTATTATTATGGAAGGGATAGTAAATTTATTTTGAGCAATTGACTTTAAAGCAGATATTTCATGAGCAGTTGAAGATTCACTATAAGGTTCAGGTTCTACTTTAAGACTATCTGAAGTCTCACCAATATCTGCTTGTGATCCGGATTTCGGATTCACATCATTTAACTCATTTGAATTATTTGATTTCACCATATTGTTTGACTTATACTTGTTTTCACTAACTTTTTGATTAGAATCGCTTGATGTGAAATTAGTATTTGCACGACTATCTGATTTTTTGATAAGTTTATCTAATATGTTATCATTTTCAGCAGTTTGCTGATTGGTGTTATCTTTTTTATCAGTGTGTTCAGCATTATTATTAGGAGTACTTTCTGATGTTTGCACATTTTTATTTGTATTTCTATTCTGTATATTTATTGCTGGTTTTTTAACTGTTGGTTGTGTTGTAATTTCATTGGTGGTTTTTCCGTTATTTGTTTGAATGCGATTGGTGTCATCTCCCCATTCATTATTGTTTTCAGCAACATTTCCGCTATGTGAATAAATAGTTGGGCTGTAACTATTATATGGGTTTGTATTGTCTTTAATAGTGTTTCCGCTTAGAACACTATCACCATTCAATACATATACTCCTGAGCCAAGTCCATGTTTAGCACTTACGGTATATGGTGAGGAATTGTTGGTTAAAATGCTGTTTGTCATATTAATTCCATCGTTTGCTTCAATTCCCGCACCGAATACTGCTGAGTTTCCATCAAATGTGGAATTGTTTATGTTTAACTGGTAATGGGTTGTTGAGTATTGGCTGTCGTCGCCAACAGATATTGCTCCTCCCGCGAAGTGTGCAGAATTATTTCTAAATGTGCATGATTCAATGTTTAAATCTCCATCAGTCACTCTTACCGCACCTCCGTTTCCTGCAAATCCTGTATATCCGTTACCTTCTGTTAAACTAGCAGTATTATTGTCAAATGTTGAATTTTCAATGTATGTGGATCCTTGAATTCTTATTGCACCACCTTGCCTTTTGGCATAATTATCATGAAATACACAGTTAACAATATTTGTCTGACCATCAATTACATAAATTCCGGCACCATTATACTCTGCCTTATTGTATCTGAATGTAGAATTAATAATGTTTGCTCCATTGTGTGAATTGATTCCACCTCCGGTTCCGCCGAAATTATGTTCGAATGTACAGTTTACAACATCAATATGTCCTTCTGTTTTTACAACTCCTCCCTGTGTGGAGTCATCGTTATCGTATCGGATTCCATTTTTGAATATTAAACCTATTAAAGTTAAATTATTTTCAGGATTTGTGGAATATAAAAACCATCCTCTGTTTTTTGCATCGAATGTAACATCTCCATCGTATGATTGGATAATCATATTATTGGTAATCTTCATTTCTCTTTCATTATATGTTCCGGAATGAATATTAATTGTCACAGGATTTTCTTTGGAGTTTCCAAAATTAATCGCTTCTTTTATGGTTTTGAATGGATGTGTTTCACTTCCGTTTCCTGATTCATCTATTTCATTATTTACGTATATGTCATCCCATTTATCATTGTCATCAGCTTCTTGCAAGGTCATGTTTTCATTATTTGAATCTATGTCATTTGCACAAGCAATTGATATGCTGACAAGCATTATGAATATGATTGAAATGATTATACTGAAATGTTTCAGGTTTTTATTCATTTATGTAAATCTCCTTTTTTGTGTGTATTAAGATTGATTAATACATTAATACTTTGAAAAAAGAAATATATAAATGTTAGTTAGTTATTACTTATTGAAAATCATTATTTTTAAAAAAACAGTTTTTATAGTGAGATTTATTGATTTTCAAGCATTTTAAAATACTTTTTAAGTTTTTAAAAAAGTAATAAAAATAATGATTTGAATCATTATTTTTTAATTATCAATTTACTTTTAATTGTTTTGGAAGCATATGATTTATTTCCTTTATATGAAATTGTGACAGTATGCTTTCCTTTTTTATTAATTTTTATTTTAACTGTTGCTATTCCTTTTTTATTGGTTTTTGCAGTGTATTTTTTACCTTTAATCTTAAAGATAATCTTGGCACCTTTTATTGCTTTTCCTGTTTTGGTTTTGAGTGTTGCCTTAAATTTTTTATTTTTTGTCTTGACTTTATAGGTTTTCTTTTTGGCAGTTAATTTTGTTGCTGTTTTTGTAGTTTTTACAGTTTTTTTAGGGGTTATAATTTTATTATCAATAGGAATGATTGGTGTTTCCTTTATTGTTTCAGTTACGATTATTTTTTGCAGTAATAGGATTGTTCCCCCGGTAGCGATGAATGATATGGAATTATTTTCCTTTAAAATGTTTGTGGCATCTATTTTAAATACTCCGTTGTGGTTGGTACTTGAATAATTTTCCCAAATATTTTGATAATAATTGTCATTCACTTTCAAATCACTGTCTGCGTTATTGGCACTTGCTGCAAAAACGTATAATGTTGATTTGCTAACGTTTGTCAAATCCAGATTGAATAAGTCATTGGACACGACGCTTCTGTTGGCCAGATTGTAGTTGTTATAAAGCAAATCAGCAGCATTTTTGACAAGCACCCTCTTGAGGGTATTGCTGTTTGTAGTGTTATATAATGTAATCAATGCTGATGGATAAACTGCAGTCAATCCGCTTTCCTTTTTAAGGGTAAGTGAGTTTTGACCCTTATAGATTAAATCACTGACATCGTAGATTATCAATCCATAGCCGAATCTTCCGCTTGTTCCTAGGTTTGACTGATCTTTATATTTTCCGACAATCTTGTCATTAATGCTTCTGCCATTAAATGTTAAATCAAATATAGGATAATTGCTTGTTGTGGTTTTATCCCAGTTGTATGAGATATACAGGAAGCTATTGATGATTTTTGAGTTTTCAGCCAGTTCAATTTCCCAATTGTCAACTCTTGATGTGTCTTTAAGAGACATGTAACTTGAATCGGCATTGATTTGGATTAGTATGTCTCCACTGATTGTTTTATCGTATTTGAATTCTAAATTGTCTGTTGGGTAGGCATAATCCTTTCCAAGATAGCCGTTATAAAGTAAAGGCACAATTAATGAGTTGGATTCCACAATTTCGTTGTTTTTACATATCTGTATGGTATAATTGATTTTTTTATTTTCTTTACCTGAAACTGTTGAATTGTCAATTTCATGGATTGTTGGGTCAGTTAACAATATCTTAGTCCATGATTCATTTAATTCTTGGGTGATGCTTGCTTTTTCAATTCCGTTGGAAAGCAATTTGATAGTGTAATTTCCGGTTTTATTCATTTTGATGTTTACAGTTATTATATTGTTTGTTCCGGCATAAGCGGTGTTTGCATATTCAGTTTCTATATTTATTTGTATTTTTTCCCTGATTTTTGGATGTTCAAGCACTAAAATGTTTTGAAGTGATAGGATTGTTCCTCCGGTGGATATGAATGTTAATTGATTTGTGTTTTTAAGCAGGTTTAAAACATCAGCTTCAAATGCTCCATGGTAATTTGTACCGGTTGAGTTTTCCCATATGTTTTTATATAATTCATCGTTAAACCTTGCATCCGCCTCATTAGCGTATGCTCCTGCGGCAAAAACATATAATTTTGCTTTGGTAATGTTTGC